>Ga0214923_10004315_pt1 | contig 17253 bp, 18 predicted proteins | sample LL1510_MetaG_FD_177993 | JGI IMG/M metagenome (GOLD analysis project Ga0214923, IMG submission 177993) | Freshwater microbial communities from Lake Lanier, Atlanta, Georgia, United States - LL-1510 | ecosystem: Environmental > Aquatic > Freshwater > Lake | place: USA: Georgia | collected... | reverse complement strand
GAAAAAATGGTAAAATGGGATTTAAATAATGACTAAAAAAGATAAAATCTTAAACTTTATTAACTCTTTAGAGCAAGAGGAGAATACATTTATTCCTCAATTTTGTCATAATTTAAAAGATGTAAAAAATAAAGTATATTATGGTGGTCCATCTTATACAAAAGAAGAACTAGTCGAAGCTATAGATACTCTTTTATTTGGCAAATGGTTAGCTAGTGGTGAAAATGTAGCTAGATTTGAAAAAGAATTTTCTAAAAGAATCAATCAAAAATATTCTGTAATGGTTAATTCTGGTAGTTCCGCTAACCTAGTAATGATCGCGGCGCTCAAGAAATATTTTAATTGGAAAGATAATGATGAAATTTTAGTATCAGTCGTAGGCTTTCCAACTACTCTAAACCCAATTATTCAAAATAATTTAAAACCAGTATTTGTAGATATTGAGTTTGATACTTTAAATTTTGATTTAAATCAATTAGAAAATAAAATAACTAAAAATACAAAAGCTATATTTATTTCTCCCGTTTTAGGCAATCCACCAGATTTTGATAAACTTATTAATATATCCAAAAAATATAATATTGAATTAATTTTAGATGGATGCGATAGTTTTGGAAGTAAATGGAGAGATAAACATTTAAACGAATATTGCGCGGCTTCTAGCTGTTCCTTTTATCCAGCGCACCATTTGACTACTGGTGAAGGTGGAATGGTTTCTTCTAATATTGAAGATATTGTTAAATTCGCTAGAAGTTTTGCTTGGTGGGGAAGAGATTGCTATTGTATTGGTAGTTGCAATCTATTGAAAAATGGAAGTTGTAACGCTAGATTCTCTAATTGGATTAAAGAAGTTCCATATAATATTGATCATAAATATTTCTTTACTCAAATTGGTTACAATCTAAAACCTCTAGATTTGCAAGGCTCTATTGGACTAGTTCAATTAAAGAAAATGGACGAATTTCATAACGCAAGAGTATCAAATAAAAATAAAATTCAAAACATCTTATCTAAAATTCCTAACTTAAAATTTCCATCTGTTTTTGAAAATGCAGATGTATCTTGGTTTGGAGTACCTATCATTTGTGGTTGCTATCTATCTAAGAACAATCTAGTAAGTTATTTAGAAGAAAATGGAGTTCAAACTAGAAATTATTTCGCAGGAAATATACTTCTACATCCAGCTTATAAACATTTAGAAGATTGGAGAAATTATCCTAATGCAAACGCTGTTCTTGAAAAAGTATTTTTTGTAGGATGTTCGCCAACCATCGGTGAGACCAATATTAAATATATACAAGAAGTTGTTAATGCATATGAATCAAAACATTGATTTATTTGGTGGAACGGGCTTTGTAGGTTCTAATTTTTATAATTTATACAAAGATGAAGTTTATCTTCATCCAAGGAATCATAATGTACCATATTATAAAAATATTTTGTATATGATTAGCACAACCGATAATTATAATGTTCTAGAAGATCCATATAAAGATATAAACACAAATTTAATTAAATTAATGGATGTTTTGGATAATTGTAAGAATAAGGATATAATTTTCAACTTTGTAAGCTCTTGGTTCGTTTATGGAGACACAGATTTACCAGCTAAAGAAACTTCTTATTGCAACCCAAAAGGATTTTATTCTATTACTAAAAAATGTGCGGAAGATTTATTAATAAGCTATTGTAAGACTTTTAATATTAAATATAGAATATTAAGACTTGCAAATGTTTATGGTAATAATGATTCTGGAGCCTCTAAAAAGAAAAATGCACTTACCTATTTAATCAATAGAATAAAAAATAATGAAGAAATTAATTTATATTTTAATGGAAATTTTATAAGAGATTATATTCATGTAGAAGACGCTTGTAAAGCTATCAAGTTATGCTTAAATAAGAGTCAAGTTAATGATATTTATAATATTGGTAATGGAGAACCGATAGTATTTAAAGATATTATAGATTATGTAGTGAAGTGTACTAATTCAAAATCAAATATAATTGCTATTGATCAACCAGAATTCCATAAAATAGTTCAAGTTAAAGATATGTATTTAGATACCACTAAAATAAATAATTTAGGATTTAAAAAGAGTATTGACATTTATCAAGGAATTAGTAAACTATTAGAATGACCAATCATAAACTTTGTCAATTTATAGTTAAAAAATACATAAATAAAAATATTAATTGGCCAAGAGAAATTAAAATTGCTCAAAAATTGATTAAAAAATTAAAAGAATTTGAGTTTTGGGAAAATCTTCAAGATCTTAAAAGTTCACCTCCATCATTAGCATGGTTTCTTAAACCAGAAGGTAAAGCGTTCCTGTTAAAAGAATATGAGAAATTTAAATTAAATTTAAAAATTGAAATAGTGAAATTAGAAAAAAATAAAGTGCAAGATGATAAAAAGATTTGCCAAAAGCCTAAAACCTTGCTAGAATTTATAAGATATGGGAAGAAAACCTAAAGAAGAAATCGCTGAATCATCTGGTCCAAGCGCATCAGATAGATTATTATCATTTTTAAAAGATAATAAAGAAGATCACTATAATTTTGAAGATGAAATTTATTATAAAGTATCTACTGGTAGCTTAAATTTAGATATAGCTACTGGTGGTGGTTTATGTCCAGGTTTGCATAGATTCATTGGCATGAATGAGGGCGGCAAAACTTCTGAAGCACTTGAGGTAACTAAAAATTTTCTTAAAACAGTAGATAATTCAAGAGCTTTACTTTTTAAAGCTGAAGGAAGATTAAGCAAAGAAATTAAAGATCGTTCTGGTATTAAATTTGTAACAGACCCCAAAGAATGGGTTGATGGAACATGTTTTGTATTTGAATGCAATATTTTTGAAACAGTTTCAGAATTAATGAAAGACTTGATTCAATCTAATGATGAGAATAAAAGGTATATGTTTATTCTTGATTCGGTTGATGGATTGATGACTAAAGGTGATGCTCAAAAAAGCATGACAGAAGCAACAAAAGTTGCGGGAGGTGCAGTAATTTCATCAATGTTAATGAAGAAAATTTCTCTTGCACTTTCTAAGCGTGGACATATGGCTATCTTTATTAGTCAAGTCAGATCTGATATTAAACTTGATCCTTATGCTGCAAATAAAGATATTCGTCAAACTACTGCAACTGGCGGAAATGCTTTATTGCATTTCGCTAATTGGATTCTTGAATTTGAACCAAAGTTCAATAAGGATCTTATCCTTGAAAAACCAAACGATAAATACGATCCAGTTAAGAATAAGATAATTGGACACAATGTTAAAATCGTGATTAAAAAATCAACAAATGAATCTACAAACTCTAAGATTCAATATCCAATTAAATATGGTCGTAAAGATGGTTCTTCGGTTTGGAGAGAATATGAGGTTATCGATCAAATCCTAGCTTGGGAATTTGCAACTGCAAAAGGAGCATGGGTTACTTTCTCTGATGAAATCATTGAAGAACTTAAAAAAGCAGATCTAGAACTTAAGAAGCAACATCAAGGCGTAGATAATTTAAGGACTTATCTTGAAGAAAACAAGCCGATTTTAGACTATTTCTATAGCAAATTTATTAATACTCTTGCGTCATGAGATTATTAAATATTAACGGAAAACTCGTTAATAAAAATGTAAGAAACTATCTAGTAGACTGGGAAGGTAAGAGTCGAAGTAAACTTCAATTTAATTTTAAACAATTCTTCTATCCTTATTGGAAAAATCATATTGTTTATGAAGAATTTCCAGTTTATGGAACGATGCTTAAAGTTGATATATTAAATGCAACAAAAAAGATAGCAGTTGAGATACAAGGTAATCAACACGAATCTTTTAATCAATTCTTTCATGATAATTCAAGGTTAAAATATTTAAATAGTATAAAAAGAGATGTAAAAAAAGAAAAATGGCTTGAATTAAATGGATTTAAATTTCTTGAATTATATGAGAACGATTTAAAAAATATATCACCACAATATATAGAAGAAAAGTGTGGAATTTTAATTATTTAAGTGTAAAACTTTTTAGTGACAAATAAGAAAAAAATTTTTAAAATACCAGATTCTATTTTAAAACAAATTGACGAATGCAGTTTTGGTGGATATATTCTTTTCAACTTTTCCAGCAAGGGTGAACCACAAGTTTTCACAAAATTTGATAACCAAATAAATGCTATGGCCCTTTTATATTACGTTAATACATGGAGTCAAAGTGTAGATCAATTAAATTTAGAAGCAACAACTGATCAAATAGCAAGGACAAATCAAGAGGACGATTTTGACGAACCAGAAAATCAAGATTAAAACTTGACTTTTAATTTTTAGTTTGGTATCATATATAAAGGATGATTTATTCTTTACAAGTAGAAAGACATGTATTAAGTGGTTTATTAAAACATCAAGATTTATTTGCTGACGTTGATGTATTTTTAACTGAAAATGATTTCTATAACGATGTTCACTCATCAATATATACTGTGTTTAAAAATATAAAACACAAGGGCGAAACCGTAGATAAAGTGCTTCTAGCTGAAAAAATTAAAAATCTGGGGATAACATTTAAGGATGAGATTAATATATTCGACTATATTGATAACTTAAGCTTTTCTCAAATTACAGAAGAAGCGACAATGAACGCTTGTAAGGAGCTAATTAAATTAAGAATCCGAAGAGAGATATCTCAAACTGCAGATAAACTAAAAGAATATATAAATAAAAATTCAGAAGATTCAATAGATGATATCATCGGTAAAATAGATCAAATATATAACAAGAAAATTTCAGTATATTCAGAAAATGATATGCCAATTAATATTTTTGCTGAAGTAGAAGATCTTATCGAAGAAATTGGTAATTCTCCTAAAGATGATACTGGATTAATTACTCCATATTCTGAATTTAATAGAATGTATGGTGGATTAAAAAATGGAAATATTTACGCTATCGCAAGTAGACCTGGCCAAGGAAAATCTACATGGCTAAACGATATTTGTTTTAAAACATCTATCAATCCAAAGAATAAAACTAAAACTCTAATTTTAGATACAGAAATGCAAACTGTAGATATTCAATTAAGAATGGTTGCTTCACTAACTGATGTACCAGTGTGGTATTTAGAAACTGGTAATTGGCGTAAAAATGAAGAGATGACTAAAAAAGTTAGAGCAGCTTGGGCAAAAGTTAAGACATATGAATATTTTCACTATCATGTAGGTAATAAAAATATAGATCAAGTTTGCTCTCTTATTAGAAGATGGTATCTTTCTAAAGTTGGTAGAGGTAATCAAGCAATGATTGCTTATGATTATATTAAATTAACTGGTGAAAAGGTTAGCCAAAATTGGGCAGAACATCAAGCTATTGGTGAAAAGATTGATAAACTAAAAAGAATCTCAGAAGAAATACATTGTCCAATTATCACTGCTATGCAGTTAAATAGAACTGGTGAAAACTTTAATCGTAATTCAAATAATGTAGTTGACGATAGTTCAGTTATTTCACTTTCGGATAGATTACAATGGTTTGCGTCATTTGTAGCTATCTTTAGAAGAAAGACTCTTGATGAAGTAACTCTAGATGGACAAGCTTTTGGAACTCATAAATTAATTCCAACCAAGACAAGATTCCAAGGTAAAGACGCTGCTGGACACCAAGATTTGGTTAGAAGATTAGATTCGAGCGGAAAAGAAACATGGGCGCAAAATTATCTTAATTATCAAGTTAGTAATTTCAATATCGAAGAAAGAGGATCTTTAAGAGATGTTGCTGAGAGGCAAAGAGAACAATATGAACTCACCGACCAAAATGCAAATGATGGAGAATTACTATGAATGTTGAATTAATATCAATTACAAAACCAGAAATAAAATACTTAAAAAAAGCAGAAGATCTTGTAGCTTACTGTGCTAGAGTTAGCAATCCATCCAACCAATTAAATATAGAAACTGCGCCAAAACTATTAAAATTTTTAATTAAACATAAGCATTGGAGTCCATTCGAGCTAGTAGATATGTGTGTTGAAATAAAAACCAGTAGAGCAATTGCAGCGCAAATTTTACGTCACAGATCTTTTTCATTTCAAGAATTTAGTCAAAGATATAGCTTGGCTAATGAATATGAAGATGTAGAATTAAGATTGCAAGGCGATAAAAATAGACAAGTCGGTGAGAAGCTTCTACCAACTAACACAGATGCATATGATAATATATCTAACCTAGTTGCAGAGTCCATATCTTTAGCACAGCATTGTTATGATACAATGATAGAAAATGGAGTAGCTAAAGAAGTAGCCAGAATGATTCTGCCGCTTACGACACAAACTACAATATATATGAAAGGCTCCTTAAGAAGTTGGATTCATTACATAGAGCTAAGAACAGAGCAGAATACTCAGAAAGAACATCGAGAAGTTGCGGAAAGATGTAAAAGAATTTTTATTAAAGAATTTCCTATTATAAGCGAGGCTCTAGAATGGAACAAATAAGCGTTTATGAAATCTTAACTGAGTTAGGATATCAACTTAAAGATTATGGTAAAGAATTTAGGGCAAAACCACTGTATAGAGATAGTGACAATGATACAGTATTAAGAATTTATAAAGATACTGGCAAATGGTTTGATTTTAAACAGAATATTAGTGGTGATATTAATTCATTAGTAAGGCTTACTCTAAAAATTGATGATCCAGAAAAAGCTCAAGAATGGTTAAAAAATAAAAACTTTAATCTAAATTATAATATCGAATATACAAAACCAGTTTTAAAATCAACGCAAAAATTTGATTTTAATTTATTAGAGAATCTTGAGAATGATAATTCATATTGGAATAAAAGAGGAATTACAGATGAGACTTTAGTTCAATTTAAAGGTGGAGTCGGAAAAGCTGGTAAAATGAAAAATAGATATGTATTTCCAATATTTGATGCAAGAGCTGATATCATAGGATTCTCTGGTCGAGATGTAACCAATCTATCTAAGATAAAATGGAAACATTTAGGCGAAAAGAATGATTTTCTTTATCCATGCTTTTTGAATTCAAAGTTGATTCAAGACCAAAGAGAAGTAATTCTTGTAGAGAGTATAGGAGATATGCTCAGTCTATGGCAAACTGGGATTAAAAATGTCCTTGTAACTTTTGGCACAAGTCTCAGTCTATCTATTTTGAATTATTGTCTAAAGATTGACGCAAAGAAAATATACATTAGCTTAAATAATGATTCTAATAAAAACAATGCTGGAAATATTGGAGCTGAAAAAAGTTACGCTAGATTAAAAAGGTATTTTGATGACAAGCAATTAAAAATATCTTTACCAACAAAAAAAGATTTTGGTGAAATGACTAAAGAAGAGATTTTACAATGGAAAGCAAATCTGTAAAAGTATTATCAGCGTCTAGAATTAAAACTCTCGAAACTTGTTCTTGGGTTTATTGGAATAACTATCATACTAAAGTTCCTCAGACTCAAAATGATGGCGCTCTTAGAGGTATAATCTGTCATACAGTTTTTGAACTACTTTTAAATCCAAAGCATAAAAATCATTTTAATAAAATAATAAAAAAGAATTCTATTAAAGGAAGTAAAGCAATTACAAGATTAGTCAAGAGATTAAAAGCTAAAGTTAGACTAGATGAGTCAAATTTTGATATTTTAGATCAAATGATTATGGTTGGTCTAAAGCATGACTTTTTTGGCGAAAAAGATGGCGAAATTGTTTCTCCAGAATATGCATTTGAAATCAAGAATGATACTCCTAAATATCATATTAAGGGATTCATTGATAAGCCTATTAAATCAAAGAATAAAATGGTTATAATTGACTATAAAAGCTCAAAGGCTAAATTTAGAGGTGATGACCTTGAGGCAAATATTCAAGCAATGATGTACAGTCTTGCTAGTAAAAAATTATGGCCTAAATTAAAACCTATAGTAAGATTTCTTTTCCTAAGATTTCCTAAACAGCCTATTCAAGAGCTTGAATTTACAGAGGATCAAATAAAAGGATTTGAATATTATCTAGAACATATTAATGATTATATTAATAAATTTGATGAAAATTCAGCTAAAGCAAATTTCGCTATAGATAATGATAAAAGCAAATGGATGTGTGGAATAGGAAATTGGAGATGCCCATATAGGGATTCCTATGAGTATTATGTTAAATTAAATGAAAAAGACGAAGTTATAGAATCTAGTCTAGATGGCAAATTTAAAGATATAAAAGGATTTAAAATAGAGAAAAGAAGATATGAAGGATGTCCTAAGTTTAATAGTGCTAGTAAAGATGAATTTTTAGATAAAAAACAAGATGAATTTTTAGATTGATTATCAATAAAACTTAGGTTATAATAAATAAAATGATACCATTATTTAAGTCTCATTATTCTTTAGGTAGGTCAATACTTACTCTTGAGGATAAAAGTGAAGCTGATGACTATCCAGACTCAATAATACAAATAGCCAAACAGAATAAACTAAATGAGATCTTTTTAGTTGAAGATAATATGTCTTCATTTCTAGAGGCATATACTAATACAAAAAATAGTAATATAAAATTAAATTATGGATTGAGAGTATCTGTAACGGAATCAATTAATGATAAAAGTGATGAATCAAGACAAAAAACCTCTAAAATTATTTTATTTTTTAAAAATAAAAATGGACACGAATCATTAACTAAATTATTTAGTATCGCAGCGAAAAGTGGATTCTACTACGAACCAAGACTCGATTATGAAACATTAAAAAATAATTGGTCAGATAATTTAATTCTTTGTATACCATTTTATGATTCTTTCATATTCAATAATACCCTCAAAAATTATATATGTATTCCTCAATTTAATTTTACTAAACCAATAGCTTTTCTAGAAGATAATGATTTAGTATTTGATACAATTATTAAAAATAAACTGGAAAAATATGTAAAAGAAAACGAGCTAGAACTCTTTAAAACCAAAAGTATTTACTATAATAAAAGATCAGATTTTAAAACTTACTTGACATTTCGATGCATTAATAATAGAAGTATGCTTAATAAGCCAGAGATCGAGCATATGTCAAGTAATGAATTCTGTTTTGAAAGTTGGTTGTCAAAATGAAGATTGTTCTTACTGATGCAGAATGTTTGATGTTAAAAACTCTAGGAGGAATGAGAAGTCTAGTAGCTAGATCTGCTGGTGTTAAAGATGCAAAAATGGGAGATCAAAATGGATTAGAAGCAGATATAGATGGTTTAATGGGTGAGTATGCTTTTTGCAAATGGAAAAATATTTTCCCAGACTTGATTCCTTCCCCAAGAAGCGGAAGCTGTGACTGTGTATTAAAAAATCAAAGAATTGATATAAAAACTACTAGATATAAGACTGGTAGACTTCTAGCCACACTAAAGAATAATCAAGACATTGATATTTATGTTCTAGCGATCTTAGAAGACAATACTGTTAATTTTGTAGGATGGGCAAAGAAAGAAGACTTATGTCAAGAAAAAAATATAAAAAATCTAGGTCATGGTAATGGTTATTGCTTGGACCAAAATGAACTGAGGAGTTTTAATTAAAATGGACGAACATCTCCTAAGATATAATAAAACTAAAAATTTAGTATTTATAGATTGCGAAACATTTAATCTCTGTTTAAATTTTTGTCATAATCTTCCTTGGCAGATAGCCATGATTAAAGTACAAGGTGATAAAAAGGTTGATGAAAAAAACTTCTATCTTAAATGGCAAACTGAATTAAAAATAAGTCAAGATGCGGCGAGAATTACTAGATATGATCATAAAAAAGTACAAAAAGAAGGCCATGACCCAAAGGAAATATTTCCTACGATTAAAGATTGGCTAGATCATGCTGATTATATAATTGGACATAATACTTTAGGATTTGATATTTATCTTATAAAAGAATATTATAAATATATGGGATGTAATTGGAAGCATCTAGTAAATAAATTTATTGATACGAATACTATTGCTCGCGGTATTAAATACGGTATACCATATAATCCAAAAGAAAGTTTAATAGAATATCAATATAAAATATATCATACAAAAAAGAAAAATGTCAAAAGTTCATTGACAACTTTGGGTAAGGAGAATGGTATAGATCATGATTATGATAAATTACATGATGCTATAAATGATCTTGACTTAAACTTAAAAGTATGGAATAAATTGAAGTGGCAAGTCGAGGTATAATATGGCATCATTAGACGACATTTATGATGTGGTACAAAAATTAGATGATTCTAATATAGAATATCTTTTAATTACAATTCAAAAAGGCAAAAAGAATGGTAAAGCAGATGTATTTTATTCTTTAAAAGATAGAAATTCAATGAAAATATTAACTCATGGATTAAATCAATTCAGCAAAGAAGTAGATAGGTTAGACGATGAAGGAAAATTTGAATAATATTTTAAACGATAAAGACTTCTCATCTAAATTTGATAATTTAGATTTAGGACTACATGGTGTTAGACTGCCAGAGTTTAGTATTGAATCCTCTACAAAGAGACATCTCAGCCTTAGCGAAGATGTTTCAAATTATGATTTCCTCAGAGCATTAGCTTTAAATGGTTTTAAAGATCTAAAAATAGATAAAAATTTACCAGAATATAAAAAATATGTAGATCGCGCAAAATACGAACTTGAAACACTAAAAGAACTCGGATTTATTGATTATATTTTACTTGTATGGGATGTTATTAACTTTTGCAAGACACAAAATATTCCAGTTGGTCTTGGTAGAGGTTCAGCTGCTGGATCTTTAATTCTTTATCTTGTAGGAGTAACAAGGATAGATCCAGTTAAATATAACCTTTATTTTGAAAGATTTATATCCAAGATTCGAGCTAAAAAGCAGGTTATTGACGGCATAACCTATCTAGATGGTAGTTTAATGTGTGACGTAGACCTTGATATTTGTTATTATAATCGTCATAAAGTATTGGAATATCTAGAGGCTAAATTCAAAGGCAAAACTAGCAAAATTTTAACGCTCAATACTCTTAGCGGTAAACTGCTCATCAAAGAGTGCGGTAAAATTATTGGTGAAAAGACAGAGGAAGAGATGACTACAATATCGTCTCTAATTCCAAAAATATTTGGTCAGGTAAAGGATATTACAACTGCATACGAGGAAGTATCTAAATTTAAAGAATGGTGTGATGAAAATAAAGAAATATATCAAATCGCACTAAAGCTAAGGGACTTGATTAAAAACAAAGGCGTTCATCCATCTGGAGTTTTGCTATCCTATGATGATCTAGAAAAAGTATGCCCAACAGAATTTTCTTCTGACAAAGAACCAGTTTCAAGTTTTGATATGAATTGGGTAAGTCTATTTAATATTAAGTTGGATATTTTAGGTTTGAGAAGTGTTTCTGTTGTAGATGATGTTTGTAAAAATATTGGAATAAAAGTCGAAGATATTGATCTAAATGATGTATCAATTTATCAAAATCTTCAAGATCTAAAATCTCCACACGGATTATTTCAGATTGAAGCGGATACAAACTTTAAAGTGTGTCAGAAAGTAAAGCCTAAAAATCTGGAAGAACTTAGTGGAGTTTTAGCTCTAGCAAGACCAGGCGCATTACAATTCGTTGATAAGTATGCAAAGTATACAAACACTGGTGATTACGAAGGTATTCATCCATTTTTTGATGATATCTTGAAGCAAACTGGTGGGGTTGCTTTGTATCAAGAGCAATTAATGCAAATGGCTCATAAAATTGGTTTTGATCTTGATGAAGCAGAAATCTTAAGAAGAATTGTAGGTAAAAAGAAAATTGATGAAATTAAATCTTGGCAAAAGAAAATTGATGTAAAGATAAAACAAAATAAATTTCCAAAGGAAGTTGGTGAAATCTTATGGAAAATTATGGAAGATTCTGCAAATTATTCATTTAATAAATCACATTCACTAGCTTACGCAGCGTTAGCCGCCGTGACAATTTACTTAAAATTTAATTATCCTCAACAATTCTTTCTTTCTTTATTGAAGATGAGCAGAAATGAGCCAGACCCAATTGGTGAAATTTCTAAGATTCAAAAAGAGATGCATGAATTTAATATTGAGCTTTTGCCACCTCATATTATAAAATCAGCTATGGATTTTTCAATTGAGGAAAAAGATATAAGATTTGGTCTATTATCAATTAAAGGTATTTCAGATAAGTCAATAGAAAAATTAAATAGTTTTAGAAATAAATACTCAAATAAGTTTGAAATATTTCAAGCAGCAGAAGAAGCTGATTTAAATATCGGCGTATTATCTGCATTAATTCAAGCAGGGGCATTGAGTGGATTTAATCAATCTAGAAGTAAAATAGTATTAGAAGCACAACTTTGGAATATTTTAACCTCAAAAGAAAAAAGATATATAATCTCATTTGCAGAAAAATTTGACTATGATTTAATTAAAATTATTAAACATTTAAATAAATTTACTGACGAAAAGAATCATATTGTTATTAAAGATAATAGATTAAAAACTATTAAAAATAAATACGAACCATATTTGCAAATATACAATCAAAATAGTAAAAGTGAAAGTTTTGCAAATTGGTACTATGAAAAAAAACTCTTAGGATATACATATAACAAATCATTAAAAGAAATATTTTCAGAGAAAAGAGAGAATTTGAAATATATATCTGATATTATTGAGGATCCAGTTAATTCAAAAATAGCTTTTGTTGGTCAAATTGAAGATGTCTTTACTGGGGTATCAAAAAATGAAAAGAAAACTAGATATGTTAGGCTAAAAATATCTGACGAAACCGCTTCAATGAATGTTTTGATATTTAACGATAATATTGAAAATAATAAATTATTAAATAATAAAGCTTTTGAAGAAGGAAATATAGTTATAGTTAAAGGTTTAAAAAAAGATGATTGTATATTTGGAGACCTGGTTGCGATTCAAGATCAACAAATATATATGAAATTAAATGATTTAAAGAAAATTGATAAAAATAATTGACATTTATATATAGATATAGTAACATAAAATAATATGATATCATTTTATAAACCAAATAGTAAAAACACAGGTACAGCTTGTAGCTTTAGCGTAAATTCAAAAGAAGGTTCCATCTGGAGTTCCTTAATCAAACAAAGTTCATGGAACGAAGGAACAAAGACTGGATCATTTTCTGATAATAAAAATAATCCACAAAAAAGTGCAAAGATTAAATTTTCTCCAACGGAAGTAGCTGGTCTATTGGAAACTCTAGATAAAAATACTGAATTTTCAGCATATCATTCTTCAGAACAACAAGTTACTAAAATTAAATTTTCTCCTTATATTAGAGATGATAAACAAGTTGGTTTTTCTTATAGTGTACAAAAAGAAAGTAAAGATAATATTGAAAATAAACAATCATATTTAATTGGTTTTTATTTTAATGAAGCAAGATTATTGAAAGAATTTTTACAATATTCATTATCATCTATTTTTGATTCACAAAGAATAGAAATGATTAAAAAGATTAAAAATTCTTCAAAAGAAAAAATTTCAGAATCACAAGAAGATAGCGAACTTTGGTAATCGTGAGAAAGAAAAAGATTTTATTTCAAAGCGATTTCTCTTTAGCTAAAACTGGTTTTGGCAGAAACGCTAGAGCTTTATTAAAATATTTATATTCTACAGGTAAATATGATATAGTACACTACTGCTGTGGAATGACTTGGGATCATCCAGATTTTAAAAAAACCCCATGGAAATCAGTTGGTTCATTACCTAATAATCAACAAGAACTAGAACAATTAAATCGAGATCCAAATTTAGCTAGAATGGCTAGTTATGGAGCGCATTTTTTAGATAGGGTTATAAATGAAGAAAAACCAGATGTGTATTTTGCTGTTCAAGATATATGGGGAGTAGATTTCGCTATTGATAAACCTTGGTTTAATAAAATTGCTTCTGCTATATGGACAACTCTAGATTCTCTACCAATACTTGATTCTGCTATTAAAAATGCTCCTAAAATTAAAAATTATTGGATTTGGAGTAATTTTGCGACTAAAGCTTTGCATAAACTCGGATATAGTCATGTAAAAACTGTTCATGGATCATTAGAAGATAAAGATTTTTATAGATTATCAGACTTTGAAAGAAATCAACTTAGAAAAAAGAATAATATTCCACAAGACGCTTTTATCGTAGGATTTGTATTTAGGAATCAACTCAGAAAGAGTGTACCAAATCTTTTACAAGGATATGCTCTCTGGAAAAAACAAAATCCAGATATCAAAAATACATATCTACTTTTACATACTCATTGGGGAGAGGGGTGGAATATACATAAGTTAGCTGCCGAATTAGGAGTAAATCCCCAAGAAATATTAACGACTTATGTATGTAAAAATTGTGGAGAATATGAAATAAAAAATTTTACTGGACAAGATTTAAATTGTAAATATTGTGGTACAGAAAAAAGTCAGATAACTACAAATGTCGGACTAGGAGTAACAGAACTTAAACTAAATGAAATATATAATTTAATGGATGTATATTGTCATCCATTTACAAGTGGCGGACAAGAAATACCTATTCAAGAAGCAAAACTTACAGAACTAATAACTCTTGTTACAAATTATTCTTGTGGAGAAGAAATGTGTGAATTAGAAGCAAATTCATTGGCTTTAGAGTGGTCAGAATATAGAGAACATGGGACAGAATTTATTAAAGCCTCAACTTCTCCAGAATCAATAGCAAAACAATTAAATATTGTATATAAAATGCCAGAACATAAAAGACTTGAAATGGGTAAAAAAGCCAGAGAGTGGACAATTAAAAATTTTGGAGTTAAAAATGTGGCTAAAATTTTAGAAGATTTTATAGACTTACAACCAATGATAGACTGGGAAAAAATTAAAGAGAATACAGAGGATAAAAAAGATCCATATTTTCAAATCCCTAATATTATAGATGATTCTGAATGGTTAACATTTATGTATCATAATATTTTAAAAATGAAAAATATAGATAGAAATGATTCTGGCCATCAATATTGGATGGGAGAATTAAGTAAAGGCGCAAAGAGACAAGATATTGAAAATTATTTTAGAAACGTAGCACTACAAGAAAATAATAAATCTAAAGAGATAAAATTTGAAGATCTTCTTGATCCTAACGATAAGGGAAGAGTAATCTATGTAATGCCAGAAAGTGCAGGGGATATATTTTTAAGTACGGCTCTATTTAAATCTATAAAAAATAGATATCCAGAATATAGTTTATATGTTTCAACGAAATCTCAATATAAAGATATTCTAGAGGGTAATCCTTATGTTCATAGATGGATTGAATATAATCCTATTATGGATAATCTTATATGGTTGGAAGGTAATAATCAACATAATGGTCATTTTGATATTGCTTATCTACCATATACATGCACTCAAAGAAATTTAAACTATTTACATAATGGATTAGATAAAATAGATTTTAGTTTAAATTAATTTATTATAATAAAATGAGACTTTTAGATACTTACGCAACGAATACAGGTTCAAAAATAGATAAACCATTTATATATACAAAATTTTTCCCACTTCCTTTAGAAAAATTTATTACATTTCAAGCCCAGACTCCATATGATTCTAGAAATTATTCATATTGGCAAGAAGTTATAAATCTTATTCATCCTATTCTAACTAAAAATAATATTTGTATAGTTCAAGTTGGAACAAAAGACGAAAAGACATTTAATGGTGTTATAAATTTATTAGGTCAAACAACAATCAATCAAGCTGCCTATGTTATTGAGAATGGAGTTTTACATTTTGGTGCTGATAGTTTTTGTGTGCATCTAGCTTCTTATTTTAATAAGCCAATTGTTTCTATTTATAGTATAAGTAATCCTAGTGTTGCAGGACCTCATTTTGGTGATAAAACGAAACATATACTCTTGAAGGGATATGAAAGAATTGGAAATAAAAAACCTTCATATTCTCAAGTAGAAAATCCAAAGTCTATAGATACAATAAAACCAGAAGAAATAGCAGCGGGAATTTTAAATCTTCTTGAGATAAAAAATTTTAATTTACCAGAATCAATTCATTTTGGGATAGATTATAATGTAAAAAGTTTTGAAATTATACCAGATGAAATAATAGATATTAATTCGATACCTGTTGAAAATCCTATAATAAGAATGGATTATGCTTTTAATGAAAAAGCTTTAGAACAGATAATATCAATAAAAAAATCAATTATTTTTACAGATAAACCAATTAAAAAAGATTTAATTCAAAAATATAAAAAAAATATTAATCAATTAATTTATATTATAGACGAATCGAACGATATTAATTTCGTTAGACTTTTAAAAAATAATTCTATTAATTATGTTTTATTATCTTTCTTGGAAGAAGAGGTTTTAAATAAATATAAAATAGATTATATGGACTATAATCTTATCGTGAATAGAAAACACACGACAAAAATAGATACAAAAATACAAGATATAAAAGATCTTTATTATAAGTCATCAAGGATATTATATTCTTCAAAAGGTCAATTTATATCAAAATATGATTGGATTAATAATACTGGAAATAAAGTAGTAGATGATCCAGATTTTTGGAAAGAAGTAGATAATTTTTATATTTTTAGATTGACTTAAAAAATAAAGATTGATATCATCATAAAATGAGTCCAAAACTAAAACCAAACGAAGAAACAATTTCAGTTGGCAGTTCAGAGTTAAGTAATTTTGTTCCCCAAACATTTGATTTAAATGCAAAAGATATTTATCAAATACCACCTAATATTATAACTAGAAATAAATATGGTCTTCTTGAGAATAGTAATATTAATTATATATATAATGAAGATGGAACTATTAATTGGCGTAAAATGGTAAAAACAGAATATCTTGTTCCAAATCGTCAAAAAACACAAGAAACAGATGTATCAAAACTAGAAGATAAAGATTTACTCATTTTACTGGGTGGGATTAAAGAGTTGGCTCAAATTCGTGGATATACAACCGTTGAATATAAGGTAGTTGCTGCGACAGAGAATTATTTTGCTACAAGTTGTAGAATCATATGGATTCCTAATTATGAAACGGATGGCAGAGAGATTGTATTTGAGGCTCTTGCTGATGCAACATCTAATAATACTAAATCTTTTGCTCGTTTTTTCTTAGCAGCAATTGCTGAAAATAGAGCATTTGTGCGTTGTGTGCGTAATTTTCTTAAAATTAATATTGTCTCTCAAGAAGAACTCGG
>Ga0214923_10004314_pt1 | contig 17255 bp, 16 predicted proteins | sample LL1510_MetaG_FD_177993 | JGI IMG/M metagenome (GOLD analysis project Ga0214923, IMG submission 177993) | Freshwater microbial communities from Lake Lanier, Atlanta, Georgia, United States - LL-1510 | ecosystem: Environmental > Aquatic > Freshwater > Lake | place: USA: Georgia | collected... | reverse complement strand
TAGAACGGGTTGCCTTGGGTTAGGAGGAAAGTCATGCGCTCGAGACGGGTGATCTGTGGGCCATGCTCGTCGAGCAAATGTTCGACCAAGATATTCGATTCATCTTCACTCAGTGGCCCGAGTTGAACATGGGCCTGTGGGCCTTCGTGTTGGAGAATTCGATTGAAAAGCGGATGTTCTTGAGAAACCTCGTTGCTGCGGTAAGAGCCGAGCAACAAAAGCTTGCCAAGCACTCCCTTACGTGCGCGTGCAGAAATCAGCTCGATGACCGACAGGCTTTCCGGATCTGCCCATTGCAAGTCATCAAGAACGAGGATCAGCGCTTTGTCTCGCGATCCAAACTGCACCAAAAGTTCAACTAAACTTTCAATAAAAGTTTTAGACTCATCTTCAAATTCTTCTTTTGAATATTCGTTGGTGAATGTGAAGATATCGCGTAAAGAGCTCAATCGTTGCGTGAGTAGCCGCAAACGTGCACCAAGGATTTGCCCCACCGAACGAGCCCAAGCCTTAAGTTCATGTTCAGGCTCCAAACTCATTTCGCGCATGTATCCGTGGATGATCGAGAGAATTCCCGACAGTGGAACATTGCGCTCGAATTCGGAGAATTTTCCGATCAACGTCCGCACACCGTTGCCAGACGCTTCAACACCAACTTCGTAACAAAGGCGTGATTTTCCGGCGCCCGAGGGTGCACCAACAAAGGCACAACCGCCGCGCCCGTTGAGTGCATCACCGAGCTGATCCATTAATTTTTGCAGCTCTGCCTGACGTCCTACAAAGGGTGTCTTGTTATTGAGTTCACGAAAGCGGTCGCGTTTGCCGAGCGCAAAGAACGAAATACGCTTTTTCGTATTCAATTGCTCGAGACATTCTTCCAAGTCATAAGCAAGGCCGCGTGCTGTTGAGTAGCGGTCATCAGGATTTTTTCTCAACAGTTTTTGGACAATGTCGCTCAGAGGCTCGGGAAAATTTTCAATCACATCACTCAACGGGGTCGGAACTCCATTGAGAATTTTCTCAAGCAAAGCCTTTGGGGTTGCTTCTTGAAACGGAGGTTGCCCGCTTGCGATTTCGTAGAAAGTTGCACCCAATGAATAAAGGTCGGCCTGTTCTTCTCGTTTTGCTTTAATAAAGCCTGTGCGTTCTGGAGCAAGGTACGGGAGTGTGGCCATCGCTTGGGCTTGTCGAGTGAGAAAGTCGCTGGCGTTGATCAACGCAGCTTGCCCGAAATCGAGAAAGACCGCCTCGTTCATTGCGAAATCGCGAAAGCCAATGTTGCCTGGTTTGATGTCGCCGTGGCAAAGCCCTGCCGAATGAACAGCGTCGAGTCCGGCCGCCAAGCGATGCGCAAGCTTCAGCCAAGAGATGGGTTTGCGGTACTCATGCGGGTCGCGGCGGAGCGCTTCGTGGAGGGAGCCTCCCGGCAGATATTCCTGCACGAGGATGGTCATTTCCCCTTCCATCAGCAATTCAAACGCCTGAACAACGCTTGCATGCTTAATTTTAGCGAGTGCTTCAGCCTCACGATGAATTCTCGCGTGCAGTTCAACCAGCGGGGTTTCAGAAGAGGGATTGTCGAAGTAGATCTTCAAAGCAACCTGGGTTGAGGTTCGGGAGTCTTTGTTTTCCTGCGCCAAATAGACTTCTCCACTGCCGCCGACTCCAAGCAGTGAAACTATTTCGAATCGGCTGTTACAGATCTTCTGACCGACCCTCAGGCGTTGCATGCCATCCCTCCGCGTTGCGGGTGGAATCGGATCTTTGCAGCCGTTCGAGTCGGCTAAGTTTGCCGCGTTGGTTTTGCTTGAAGTGGCGTTGCGAATGCTTCATTTTCTGCGGTTTTTCCTGATTTTTCTTTGCTTTTCGAAAGATCCGCAGGCTTGACTTGCCTGCCTTGGATGAGGCAAGTCGTAAATTAGAACTTATTGTTTGATGACTAGTATCACGGGAGACCGTTATGAAATTGCGATTGCTTGCGTCTGTATCTGCATCTGTTTTGGGTCTGTTTGTTGCTGAAGGCGCGTTTGCCTCGACGAAGAAGAATACCGGCAGCTCGACCCGGCCCGCTCCTTTGGTCGCTATGAGCGGCACTGGAAGTCTTGCAAGCAGTTCTGGTGAGCGTGGAGCTTATGTTGGGATCGGTTTATTCCCATTCACCATGAGCAGTGCAACCGTTAAAGTTGGAAACACCTCGGTCGACACTCCATCTTCAGAATTCAAGACGGTGTCCAAGCAACTCGATTTTTATGGCAACTTTGGCAATTGGGTTCTTCGCCCAACCCTTGATCTGGGGCTGAGTGTTGCAGGCAACCAGGTTTCTGAAAACACATCCTACCTTGGCATCGGTTATATGTTCGCATCAAACCTCGAACTCGGTGCGGCGCTTAGCTATGCACGCAGTTCAGTTGAGGGCGCCGACAAAAGCAAGGCAACCAGCAGTAAACTGTTGCTTGGCCCACAAGCCGTTTATTATACCGAGCTTGCCGGCTATCAGGCTGAAGTTGAAGGTCGCTTGTTCCTCGTCACCGCATCAGCGGATCAATCCAAAGACAACACAACAACAACAACCGTCGATGCTTCAGGTTTTGGCTTTGAAGTGCAGGGCAATGTTGTGCGCGAACTGACAAGCAGTCTTGAGTATGTTGGAGCAGTCAAGGTTGGTTATTCGTCGTTGACCGATAAAGCCGATAAGAACAACGAACGCACCGATAAATCCTTTGACTTCACCATCATTCCTGCGGGTCTGCGCTACAAGTTCTGAGCCGCAAAGCCAGAACGAGCCAACCTGAAATCAACATGAGTCCCCCGAGTGGTGCAACCGCACCCAGGGGGCTCAGTTGTATCAGCACGAGTCCATAAAGCGCGCCTGTGAAAATCAAAGAACCGACAAAGAATAAATACAGCGCTAGGTTGGGAATCTTCACCCATTGAGTGCGCGGCGTCGTTGGCATTTCCGTTGTCACGGGCTGCACTTTTTCCGTTTTAAGCGCAGAGCTTCTTGCAATCAGAGTGAGAACAGTGCCAACAGCAGCATGAACCAACAAATAAAGAGTTGCAGTTTTCCAAGTTTCAATTTGCTGCGGGGAACGAAGGTCTTTGAGTGCATGGGCACCAAAGGCCCCAAGTGCAACTCCACATCCACCAAGCAGCGCAAATGCTCGACTGAGCCAGCTCGGACAGGTCTCTGTCATGATCGCCTCCTAACCAGTTAATATTCAGAAATTCCAAGTGGTTTCTTTCGCGCACATTCCTTCTTGCTGCAAGCGGCTGTCCGTGTTTTGATAAGGTGATTTCGGAAAAGAGGGCGATGATGTCTGATTTATCGACACGTGTGTTTTATCTTTTGAAAGACAAATCCTTGCGCCAGCAAATTGTGCGATTTGTCGTGACTGGATTCTCGGGCTTATTTACCGATGTTTCGGTGTACCGCATGCTTGTCAAATTCGGAGCGCATGTCACCCCGGCCAAGGCTTTGGGATGCACAGCGGGAACTGTTCTTGTGTTCTTTATCAACCGAGCCTGGACTTTTGCAAACAAGCAAACCTCGTTCGCGCAGGTTTTGCGCTTTGTTTTGCTTTACGGGAGTAGTATTGTGCTCAACACCGCGCTGAATACATTGGGTTTGAAAATCGTTCCTCAACCTTGGCAATTGGCCTTTGTGTTTGCCACTGGCGTCACAACTGTGGTGAATTTTTTGGGTTCGAAGTTTTTTGTCTTCAACGCACCCGCGAATGCCGATGTTGCCGTTCCTGCGCTGGACATTCCTGAACTCAATCAAGATTTCGCCGATAGCTCACGAGATACAGTGGCCGTGCCTTAATTTCGTCATAAATGCGCGCCACGTATTCTCCGAGAATACCAATCCCCATTAAAATAGCGCCACCCACCAAACACAAAACAGTCATGATTGATGCCCAACCACTGTTGTAGGGTATCCCTAAGTCACGCAAATAATAATGAATAAGACCCACAACCACTGCGTACAAACCAACTGCAAATCCAAGAAAAGCGGTAATCACCCCAAGCATCAGGCTGATCCGCAATGGCAGCGGGCTGAAACTGAGTGCTGCAGTCCAGGCAAAGGCAAGCATTTTGCGCAGCGGATATTTTGTCTCACCGGCAGCTCTTGGATCACGGCTGTAAAGCACAGGTGTTTGCGCGAATCCAACCCACGCCACCATTCCGCGCAGGAATCGGTGGGTTTCTCGCATTTCACGCAGGGCTTGCAGGCATTCCCGCGAAACAAGCCGGAAATCGCCGGCATCCACTGGCAAATCAGGATGAACCAGTTTGCGCATCAGGCGGTAGAAAGCCCAGGCTGTAAATTTTTTGAATGTGGTTTCGCCCGCGCGCTCTTCGCGCTGACCATAAACGACATCATAGCCTTCGCAGTAACGCGCAAGCATTTCGTGTATCACGTGGGGAGGGTCTTGAAGGTCGGCATCCATAATCACCACAGCATCGCCCTTGGCAACATCAAGCCCAGCTGTGACAGCTGTTTGGTGGCCAAAGTTGCGCGCAAAACCAAGCAAACGTAAGCGTTGGTCTTGCTTGGCCCAAGCATCCAGTAACAACAAAGTGCGGTCGCGGCTGCCATCATTCACCAGAACAAGCTCAACAGGGCAGGGAAGTGTCGAAATGAATTTCTCCAATTCAACTCGCAAAAGTGGAATAACCTCTTCTTCGTTGTAGCAAGGGATAACAATCGAAAGAAGGTTTGGCTTATTGCGTTGCTGAAGAATATGAGTGGTCTGCGACACGGATAAAAAACTCCAGAGACAAACTTAAGAATTGAAACTCGCTTCAAAAAGCAGATAATGGTCGCTGTTCATATTTAACGATGCATAAGTTTTCTGCGCGACGCTATTTGCTGTTTCGACATAGAGGCGAAGCCCGCACGCGCCTTGCGAATGTGCGCGTGCTTGGACAACCTTATAAAGCCAACGAAAAATTCCTTTGCGGCGCTCGTGTTTTTCAATGTAAACACTGTGCAGCCAGTGGAAATCTGCGTTTCGCCAATCGCTCCATTCCTTCTGCACAAGCAGGCAACCCACACTTTGCATTGTGTTGTTTGGCAAACTCCGCTCGGCAATAAAATATTCGCCTCTGTTTGGATTCAAAAAAACCGCACTCACTCCCGCCATCACCCGTTCAGCGGCAAGTTCCAGTCCTTCCGACTCCATCGCCATTTTTATCTGTGATTGAGCAATAAAAGCAGCATCCGAAGCACGCGCGCGCCGAACAATAATTCCTTCGGGACGATTTGATGCATAGCGCGCAAAGCGGAATTTGAGTGAATTTTCTTCGCCGCAGGTTTCCTCGACAAGAGAGAACATATTTTCGAAGTGAGGAAAATATGCGTCGCCCTCGAAGGGTTGTTCAATGTGAGTGAGTTCAAGGGTGTCGGCAAGCGGCAACGCTTGAGAATAGATGTCTGCGCCACCTATGATAAAAACTTGCCCGTTGGTTGCGAGAGTTTCGCCGGAACGAGCGAGTTGCTTGAGTGCAGCATGAAGATCTCCACACCAAAAGACTTGCTCAGGATAATTTTTATCAGCCGTGAGTTCTTCTGATGAGTCATCGCGCGACACGCAGATGTGCCGTCGGCCTGGGAGAGGCCGTCCAAGGCTCTCAAAAGTTTTCCGGCCCATCACAATGGTGTGACCTGTGGTGAGAGCTTTAAAGCGTTTGAGATCGGCTGAAAGCTTCCATGGCAACGTGTTGTTGATGCCAATCACACGGTTCTGTGCAAGCGCTGCAATCAGGGTGATCTTCATACGGCCACAGGTGCCTTGATAGCAGGGTGTGGGTCGTATCCTTCGAGTGAAATATCTTCGTAAGTAAAGGCAAAAAGATCTTTCACCGCGGGATTAAGTTTGAGAGTTGGTAATGTTCTGAAATCTCGCGTGAGTTGCAACCGCGCCTGTTCGATGTGATTTGTGTAAAGGTGAGCATCGCCAAGCGTATGAACAAAATCACCCACCTTGAGATTGCACACCTGAGCAATCATGTGCGTGAGCAGAGCATAGGATGCAATGTTAAAAGGCACTCCCAAGAAAACATCCGCTGAACGTTGGTAAAGCTGACAAGACAGCGCACCGCCTGCGACATAGAACTGGAACAGTGAATGACAGGGCGGTAAAGCCATCCGCGGCACATCGACTGGGTTCCACGCAGATACAATCAATCGGCGCGAATCGGGGTTGGTTTTGAGCTGCTTAAGAAGATCGGCGATTTGGTCGACACCCGGGAGATCTTGATTCAGCGTGCTGCCAGACCAGGTATCACCTGATTTCCGAGCACCAAAATTGCGCCACTGGTGGCCATAGACCGGACCCAAATTCCCGTCTGCATCTGCCCATTCATCCCAGATCGAGACACCGTTGTCTTTTAAATATTTGATGTTGGTATCACCTTTGAGGAACCAAAGGAGTTCATGGACAATCGATTTGAAGTGGACTTTTTTGGTTGTCAGCAAAGGAAAACCAGCATTCAAAGGGAAGCGCATCTGGTAACCGAAAACGCTTAAAGTTCCCGTGCCGGTGCGATCGTCTTTGCGATGGCCAAATTCCAAAAGATGACTCAGGAGGTCGTGATAGGTCTTCATCTGCACTCCTTTGCTGATTTTCCCCAAGGACATAAACCATTGGCTCGAATTTGACGAGCGGCGACTGTGTGGAGCAAAGAGCTCACCAATTGTAGCCCAATCCAACCCACCCGAAGAGGAAGACCGCACTGCTTTTTTGCCCGTTTTCGTGGCTTGTCCAATGGCCAATTTCGCCGCGGACATGCGTTGTCCACGGATGAAGGGACGCTGAGTGAAGACTCACTCCCAACGGAAAACTTCCCAACACCTGCGCATTTTCAGAGTTTTGCGCAAGCCAGCTGACACGCGGGCCGTCGTCCATACACATCAACCACAGGTCATCAAAGTTGTAGCAACCTGAAAAGCCAAAGCGCACGTGTGTCGCCGTCACTTTGCCGCCCGAGCGCAAATGGGCGAGCGGTTGGGAGTCTGAGGGGGTCAGGGATGTCCAGAGGGCATCAGCAAGCATTCGGAGAACGAAGTGGCCGGCACGCGCCTGGGTGAAGCTGCGTGTGTAGAGGAAACCAGCCAGCGGAAGAGTGTTGGCCGCGACCGCATTTCCGCTTGTTTTGCTGAATCCACCTACCAAACTCACGTCGCGTTCAAAGTGGGAGGTTGTCTTGAGGACCGGCGTTGCCTGCTGCCCCAACGATTCTGCAGGAGTTTGTTCTGATTGCTGGCTTGCAGGGTGCGCTGATGGCTTGGGAGCAAAAAGAACGAGCAAAACTAGGATTAGGCTTTGAAGCTTCATCTTGGGTATTTCCAAATAAAAACGACCTCGTCGCCTCGTAGCCTAGTCGCCTCATGCACTGGTGGTCAAGGTTGGCCTCAGGGGTATGCGCGATTGTATCAATCAGCGCAAGCGTTCCGTGACGCCTTGTGGGCAAGTGCCTTTGTCTGCTTTGCCAGTGTTCACACAGGCAGCAAAAGTCTTCATCGTTGTTTGCCAATTCTGATTGATGACATAATTTTTGCCAACATACGAAAATGGCGACTGTGAACCCATCTGTGGGGCAATCTTGCTTATGTCAAAGCCGGTGAGGGCTGTGTACTCTTTTTCAAACGCATCAAAGAACGAAATTCCCCATATGTTTTGATATTGCTCGGGGCGAACCCATGAGGGTGGCACATTGCCGTGCAAGAGGCCTACGGCAATTTGCAGATTGCCGTTGTGTAAGTTGCCTTGTTCGAAAAGCCGTTGGGCCACAACCTGTGCTCCAAACAGATCGGTTTGTTCCTTGAGAACATACACATCGCCAAGGTCGCGGAGAATGATGCGGCCGGTTGGTTTTTTATTCTTATCGAGTTCGATGAGGAAGTTTTGTGAGTGAGGCGAGTCAAACGAAAGACCCCAAACGCCAGCGAACTCTGCAAGTGCGCGTCCAAGTGGTTTTGCGTAGTTGTTGTTCCAGAATTCAACAGGATTGTTGGTGCCTGCAAGCTCCTTGCCCACTTGTTCGTGGAGAGCACTGAATCCGGGTAAGTAATATTTATCGCAGGTTGCCACTTCACCCAAAAGGCGAATGACGTTGGACTGGTCAACGTCAGCAATTCCAAAAGCCATCGGCTCTTGCAGAATGACTGCGGTTTTGAGTTTTAGATTTTTTTCGATACGAGCAACGAAATCACTGACCGCGCGAATATCTTTGCCATCTTTCCAGTCTTGCTTTTTGTCTTTCCAAGCACCACCAGTTTGGTTGGTTGAAGCTTTCAATGAAAAACTATAGCCGGTGTCTGGATCAACAACGATCACGCTGCGAGATGCGGTGAGATAGCCGTTGAAATGTTCATCAGCAACGGGCTTTTTTCCGGTTTTCTTCTCGAGAAATGCCTCAACGTCTTTGTACCATTTGGTGTCTTCTGGTTGAATCAGCCAGCGCACATATTTCTTACCTTCTTTCTCGAAGAAAAATGCGTTTTTGATTTCCTTTGGCGTTGATTCGGCAACGTCGCTTTCTATCAATTCAGCTGGGATTTCGTAGTTTTTAAACTTAAGCAACGTTGAGGCACGCTTTGTGGCTCCGTTCGCTTCCGCTTCCCATTTCGCCAATTGGCGAGTGCATTCGTTGCCCTGAATTTTGTCGGCAGCGCTGACTTTATTGCTGTCAAGATTGAAATTACGCGATTTGCAGCCAACACCGAGGAATAAAAAAGCGGGAAGCACGAGCCATGATTTGTGCATTGAAAACACCTCCATCAGTTTCCGAACTCTGCAAAACCATTCAAGCAGCTAATTGGTTTTGCGGGAGGGCAAGGATTTTTCGAATGAAGGATTGACAGGCAAACCCGGAAAAAATGTCCTGGTGAGGCAAGGTGCGTGTTGGGGTTCGACATGCACTTTTCGTTTGCGATGACGAAGCAGAGTCTTCAGACGGGATGCCACCAGACGAGCGCGTTAGGGAGCTCGTTTTTAGATATTTCTTGCAGCGGTTCTGGCCAGCGCGCAGTTGCTAAGGTTCGCAAACGCTCCAACGACTGACCCGCTGCAGCTGCAGGACCCCCTTCACTCGCAAGCTTTTCTTTGAGGTGAGCAACCATTTCTTCAATCTTGAGCTCTGGCCATTCGCCTTGAAGAGCGCGGTCGGGCTGGAGGCAAAAAATTCTCTCCTTCACATTGAAAAACAGCAACAGAGCATTGCGTGCACGGGTCCGTGCAAGCCCTTGGTCAGCAAAACATTGCTCGGCTTGTTGTTGCACCGCTTGCTGCCGTTCACTGCGGCGGGCGAGAATTCGGAACGGCAAAAAGCGATACCAATTGCCGACAGGAGCAAGAAGAAAAATAAAAATCAGCGCGGTTAGAATCCATGCTGGAATCGGCAGCCATAAAGATTCGGCGATCAACTCTACACCAAGAGCCAGAAGGGCAATCATGCGCGCTGCAGCGACGGGAATCACCGCTGGTGTGTCGGTTAATGCAACGACAACCTCCAGCGGGTATGTTTTTTCAATTTCAGCAATGTGCGCTTCTATCGTTTCGCGATCACTTTTTGAAATCCACTTTTGGAGGCTGCTCAAGTGATTTGACATCTTTGTCTGCTCCCCATTGAGGAAGTGGTTGATAGTGGAACATGAAGGAATTGGTGAGGCTAGTTGGAAAAACTGTGACTTGATTGTTGAAGTCTTGGATAGAAGCAATGGCGCGTTGTCGCGCGACAGTAATGCGATTCTCGGTTCCTTCAAGCTGAACCTGAAGCTCGCGAAAGCTTTCTGAAGCTTTGAGTTGAGGATAATTCTCACTCACAACTAAAAGCCGTGCAAGTGCGCTGCCGAGCTCAGCCTGTGCCGCTTGAAATTTTTGCACTGACTGTGCATCGCTCAAATTGACTTGCATTTGTGTTGCTTTGGCGCGCGCGTTGACAACCGCTTCTAAGGTGTCTTTCTCGTGTGCGGCCGAGCCCTTCACAACAGCAACAAGATTCGGAATGAGGTCGCTGCGGCGTTGGTATTGATTGAGTATTTCCGCCTGCGCGGCATCAACAGCATTCTTAGCTTGCGGGATACTTTGAATGCCGCAGCCCGCAAGGGTTGTTGCGAGTCCTGTGATTGCGAGAGAATGTTTGTATGGAAAGCTGCGTTTTTTATTCATTCGAATCGAACTCCTTCGCCTAGATCATCGCTGTAAAAATTGAGACTCGTGCAGTAAATAACAAAAAGCGTATCTTGAGCAAAAAATCCGCGGCTCCTACCATCCTCCACTTGAGCCACCGCCGGAAAAGCCACCTCCGCCGCCACTCCAGCCGCCACCGCCACTCCAGCCGCCACCGCCACCTCCGCCCCAAGGGCCTCCTCCAAGCCTTGAGCTGCTGATCCAGCCCTGCCGCCGCACAGAGGCGCGGCCTGGGTTGAATCGCGATAGCAGGTGGATGAGAAAAAAAATGGCAAAAATAAGAAACCAAAATCCGCCCGAAGAAGATCGTTTGTTCGCTTGCTTCCGAGAATCTCGGGCAATTTTTTGTAGCGCATCCGTTGGTAGGGTGATTTCGGCTATTTGCTGAATCAATGCATCAACGCCGTTGGCAGCTGAATTTCGCCGCAGGGCGGGTTGCAGGGATGCCTTGAGAAGTCGGTTTGCAAGAATGTCGGGAATGACTCCTTCTAAACCGCGCCCCACTTCAAGACGATACCTGCGCTCTTGTCGGGCGAGTGTTAAGAGAAGTCCGTCGTCTTTGCCTTTTCGCCCCAATTTCCAAATGTCGAGCGCACGCATCGAAAGACTCTCGATGGGTTCACCTTGCAGGGATTGGAGAGTCCAGATCTGCATTTGTGGGCCGCCGCCTGCAAAAAGCGAGCGACAGCGTCGCGCTAAAAATTCACTGTCGCTGGTGGAAAAAAAGCCACCCTCATCAATCACCGGCGAGCTGAGTTCAGGAATTTTGATTTCCGCAAAAGACAAGCAAGGAAGGCAGAGGAAAGATATGCAAAAAAACGCAGCAACGATGCGACTAGTAAAGGTCATTGGTGCGCTCCAGCAAGTTCAGTGTGCCCTGTCTGGGAATTCACTGTCTGAACGAATGCTGATTGTTATTCATTCATTGGCAGGCGTCAAATGTGCTGATTTTTTCGATTGAGTTAGTAGAACCTTGCGGGCCGTTCGGCAAAGCTGGATTCGAGTCAGCAACGGTCACGGGAGCTGATTTAGTTGACTTGGATGAAGGCGACGTTGAGATATCATCCGAAGGACTAGCAACTGCCACGGGTGAACTTGGCATTGATGCTGGCATTGGAGTTGCCGAACCATTGAGATCGCCCACCGCTGCGAATTTGGAAGGCAGAGGCGAGGCGGAGATATTCAGCTTGAATTTGCCCTCAGTTTCAATCCAGGAGATAAAGGGCGCAAGCAATGTGTAATTTACATCGCCATTGTCGCACAGCAGAGAGGTTTGAACCGTTAAATTGACACCTTGAACAATGCCAAAAACGGTGGCCTTGTCTTTGAGGAAACCTGGCCCGCCGCTGTCGCCGTGGCACGATTGTCTTTTCATGCCTGAACTATCAACAACCCGAATTTGGTTTTCAATTCTTGTCATTGGATAATTTGTACTGTTTATAAAATTCATGATGAACGAATCAGTTCGTCTTTTAGTTCCCGCATCCTTTGCATCGTCAGCTGTAATTCCATAGCCAATTAAGGTCACAGGTGTGTTGTTTGTTAGGGTTGCGCTGGAGCTCAAAAAAGTAGGAACATAAAACTGTTCAGCAACCGGCGAAGCGATTTGAACAAGAGCAATGTCATTGTTGGAGCCGTTAAAACTTGGATGCGCTCTGAATGCAGCCACAGGGCGCTCAAAATCTTTGGGCGCATTTTGCACCTTGTTTGCCAGGAACACCTTTGAAGACGAGGAGGTCACCGTGACCCCAGCGGGGAGATTTTGTGCCGCAGGCAGGGCAAAACAATGTGCCGCAGTAAGAAGAATATTCTTTGCTGCAACAACAGCAGTGCACAGCGAACTTGTTACTGCATTGTTGCTCAGAGAGTGACTGACTGTCAGAGCAACCGTGCTTAATTCGAGCATGTCGGCTTTATCTGCGACGACTCCATTGACGATATTCAGCGCATTGGCTTCTTGAGTGGGTCCCGACTTTTGCGAAAATTTTTTCGATTTGCATGATTTGGCGGGCAAGCTGACCACACCTGCGCCCAAGCAGCCTTGCAGAGTGAGCGCAACAAGAGCGAGTGCGCTGAAGGCAACGACCCTGTGCGTGAATCTTTTTTGCAACTGCATATGGTCCGCCTCCCCATATGGCACGTATCGGCTCAAGTATCGGATAGGCTGAGGATGTAGATTTAACGATCCGAATTTAAAGGATTTATTTAGAATCTTAAAAATAATTGAGTGGGCTTGTTTCGATCGCACTTTGACGATGTTACAAGGCGGAAAACGTTTGGAGAGTTCTAAAAATGCTGCAGAATCAGCTACAAAAAGTCAGTTACATCATTGGCCTCGATATTGGCCGCAACCTTGCGAATCAGGGCATCGAAATTGAGGCGCAAGCACTTGCTGCTGGTGTGTCTGATGCTCTGAGCGATGCAGATGCAAAACTCACCGACAGTGAAATTCAAACAATCATGTCAGCGTTTCAGGCAGAAATGGAAGCCAAGCAGGCGAAATTCCAAGCGGCTGAGTCCGACAAAAATACTGCTGAGGGCAAAGCGTTTCTCGAAGTGAATCGCATGAAAGAAGGAGTTGTCGTATTGCCTTCTGGACTCCAATATCGAGAAGTGAAGGCTGGCAGCGGCAAGAGTCCAAAGGCGAGCGACCGTGTAACCACTCACTACAAAGGGACTTTGCTTGATGGTTCGACTTTCGACAGCTCGTACGATCGAGGCGAGCCTGCCACCTTCCCGGTGAACGGCGTGATTGCCGGCTGGACCGAAGCTCTTCAACTGATGAAAGAAGGCGCTGTGTGGGAGCTTTTTATCCCTGCGAATCTGGCCTATGGTGCGCGTGGTGCCGGCGGCAAGATTGGACCAAATGCAACTCTCGTTTTCACTGTTGAACTCATCAGCGTTCACTAATCTGTGCTGGAATGTGGAAATGAAAAGACGGCTTCGGCCGTCTTTTTTTTTGACCAGAACACCAGGAAAAAATTTCACTCCTTTCGCAGTCACCTGTACAGGATAATCCGTTGAGACGATCTCGACGGGAGAAAAGAATGAACAAGACGCTGTCAACTTTTGCGTATTTGTTTTCCGCAGCAGCGCTTTTTGGCTGTAAGCCGCGCTCATACAACAGTGATGTTTTGAGTGTCTCGGAGCTTCCCGTTCAGCAGGTTCCTAACAACCAAAACGATATTTATAGCAGGTCGAGATTTCATCTCATTACTCCAACAGGCGCAAAGATCTTTTCAGCAATCAAGGCTTGGGAAAATGGCCAGTTAGAAAAGGCTGGTTTCTTTGCGCAACCTGCGATGTGTGCGGCGAATGCTTCACACGTTTTGGAAATGGCGGGTGTCAATGGATACAGTGCACCGCTGCTTGTCACCATGGTCAATGCGGTTAAAGCGCGTGGTGGTGTGGTTGTGCAATTGCCCAAAGGCAGCAAAGATATGAGCCGAGCGCTCGGCACCATCTTTGGAGGACGCATTCCTGTCGGATCATTCGTCAGTGGATGTTTGCGTCCCGATTGTTCCGGGCAAGCGGGCGATGGTCATATTGCGTTGGTGGGTGACATTGACGAATCGGGCTCAATCAAAATTTATCACAACAACTGGTTTCGTCCCGACAACAATCCAAATAAGCAGTGGCAACAACACATGATTCCATTGGATTGGTTTAATAAAGGCTTCAAGCGGCGGTGGATGCCGACACCGTGGATTTATATACAACGTGATACAGCAGGAAACCCGAGCGATGTGAAGGTGAGGTTGCCAGAAATCGACGACCTTGATCCAAGCAATTATTTTGTCACCGTTTCGATTCCTGTCGAGTTGATGAAGGAAGTGAAGGCGAACCAGGGTGTGACAACCGATGGAAAGGGGAAAGTCACTCCTGTTGTCGTGTCAGCCCCCGCACCCATGACAAGTGCTCCTAAGCTGCAAACCTGTAAACAGCTCAAGGTCTTTGATGATAAAGATCCCAACGGAGTCAACATGAGAGCTGCTCCTGCTGGATTATTTCAATGCACGTTAGCAAATGGCACTGCGGCTGAGCTTCTCGAAGAAAACGGGCAGTGGTTGAAGGTGCGGGCGCAATGCAATGGAACACTCACTGATGGATGGGTATTTATGTTCCTGACCCAACCGAATTGTCAGATGGAAAAGTAACAACAAGCGAATTTTCAATTCGCTTTCGAGCAAATCTCAAAGCCGTGCCGCGCACCTGCTTTCATTTTCTCACCTGTGCTGCGGCCCTTCGCATCCAGCTTCTTAGTATCTGCAATCAACTGCCCAATTGGCTTGCGCAGGCGCGCGCCGAGCTTGGTCATTTGATACGCGTAGCCCATGCTGAAGGCCTCTGTTTCAACCAAGGCAACTGAACGTTTCAACTGTGCCATTCGGCATCCCAAATGAAAGCCAGCATAAGCTTTGTACGTTTGGTCTTCGCCGTCGGCGACACCGGGCAGAGTGGCAACACCGGTTCGGGTTGCAAAAAGCACTGCGAGGAAATCGCGGCTGTAGTCGATCTGTCCTTGTTGCGGAAATACTGTGTATTGAGTGAGCGCTGGAAAAACCAGGGCGTATTCAGCAAGGCGCTTCTCGAAAAGCAGGTTCGCTTTCAGGCGGTCTGCCTGTACGGCATTGTCATCGAGGCCCAAAAATCCTGCCATGAGTGCAACCCGAACCACTCTATTGGTGAGATTGGCGGGCATTGTTTTGTCGAGGACAGAGTAGAAATCAACCTCCGAGGCGTTAGCAATCTCGCGTCCGAGGCTATTGACCGCCGCGGGAATCAGCTTGACCAATTCTTCATCTTTAACGAGTTCAGCCGCGGCATCAATATCAGCAGCCATGCAGAACGGCCCGTAGAGTTCGTTGTCGCTGCGGCAATATGGTTTGAGAATGCTAACCGAATCCTTCACAAAACCGTTGGGAACCTTTGTGATAAGGCGAGTGATGCTGTCCATTGCACTGCTTGCTGTTGAAACAGGTTCGCGCAAAGATTTAATTTTTTCTGCTTCGGCGCAGTCAAATTCAAGAGCCACCTCCAAGTCGGCTGAATTCAACGCTGTCGATGGCCATGCCTTTTCCAGGGCTTTGTAGGAGGAGAGCGCACATGTTGAAAGGCGCGCGAGCGCCTTGCTGTTGGGAGCCGTTGGTGCAACTTTGCAAGATAAGACAAGGCTGCAGCAGGCAATTGCGATAATTCCACTTGAAGCAGGTAAATGCCTGAGAATGTGTTTCACAAAAGGCTCCATTCGTTTGCGAGTTTCGATGCGGATGCAAAGAATTTTTTCATCAGTCGAGTGCGGAAATCCTGTGGCTCTTCAGACGTGAGTTGATAGATGTCCGTCTCTTTTCCGAGCTCGAGAAGCAGATCGTCACTCGTGCGCAGTTCGTCTACTAGAGCCATTTTGTGGGCAACTGAAGCAGGCCAGAAATCGCCCGTTGAGACGGAATTTATGTCAACCTGTGGGCGGTGTTCTGCAACATGGTTTTTGAAGAGGGCGTGAATTTGATCAAGTTTTTCTTGGTTTTTTGCTTTGCCAGCTTCGGTGATTTCACCAAAGGGACTGATGGTTCTCTTATATTCTCCAGCGGTTTGTTCGATGTAATCGATCTCATGTTTTTTTAGAAAGCGATTAAAGTTTGGCATTCCTGAGACGGCGCCTATCGAGCCAATCATTGCAAATGGAGCTGCGACAATTTTGTTGGCAACGCAGGCCATCATATAGCCTCCGCTGGCAGCCACTTTATCGACACAAGCCGTGACATGAATTTTGCGCGATGTAAGACGTGCAATTTGTGACGCTGCAAGACCATAGGCATGAACCATCCCGCCAGGGCTTTCAATGCGAACAATGACCTTGTCATCTGGGCGAATGAGAGCCAGAATGAGAGTGATTTGCTCGCGCAAAGAAGAACACTGCGAGGCTGCGAGATCTCCCTCGAAATCAATAACGTAAATGCGCTTGCGCGCGGAAAGGTCTTTTTGTTTGTGTTGCTCTTTTTCTTCTTTGCTGCGCTCTTTGAGAAGTTTTTGGAATTCCTTGTGCGGCATAACAACCGCACGAAGCTCATCACTCTTGCGTTGCCACTCTTTGTTCAGGTGCTCGATTGTCATGTTCTCGGTTTTCAATTTTCGTGAACGCCGTGCAATGAGCACAATGACAAGAATTACAAGAGCAAGCAGCAAAAGAACGACTGCGCTCGCTACAGAGAATTGCACCCAATCGGCGAAGGTTTGCATGTCTTTTTGTCTCTCTTTTTAGTTTTCGTTGAAAAGATTCTGCTTTAGTTTTTTGTCAACCCAGAGCTGCTGAGCAAAACTACCAAATCAGTTTTGTTTTGTGTTGAAAAATTTAATTGCATCACACCGCTTTCACGGAGCGGAGTGGCCGCTTGCCATGTTTCGCCTGCGTTTTTGAACTGAATCTCGCCCGATTTGTTTCCACGGAAGACTATGCTCTCGAGTTGGGCCGGCGGGGAATTTTGAAGCAACGGAATCGTATTTACCCGCACGGAGCTTATTGACTGCGGAGGAACAGAGATTTCGATTCCTGCGCCATTTGACTCTGCAGAGATGCTGATTTGCCCTTGTGCAATAATATTTGTTTGAGCAGATTTCTGCGCTTGAAGTGATTTGATCCATTCGCCGATGCCGTAAATGCCTCCTAAATTCAGGCGGGTGTGCAAACTGTAGGCCGGAATTCCTTTGTCGTTGGCAAGTTCATCGTTCAAACCCATACCTGAATTGATTCCGATGATCTTTGCGCCTGTCTCAGTTTTAATAAATGCGGGTCCACCTGAGTCGCCAGGGCACAGAGCCGACTGGCCGGTTTTTGCAATCACAGAGCTGCCGGTTGCGAAGAAAGCTTCATCAGACCACGCGCGTGCTTCGTTCGAGAGGCGGCCATACGAGGTGTCCTGGACTTCCTTTGAACCCTGCTTCAAAAGTGCACTGCGATCGATTATTTTCTGTTGTTCATCGATGCGAATCTCATGCTCTGTGCCCTCGTCGGTGAGTGAACCCCCTTGGCAGCCAAAGCCTCCGATTGTCACTTGCTGT
>Ga0214923_10004313_pt1 | contig 17270 bp, 21 predicted proteins | sample LL1510_MetaG_FD_177993 | JGI IMG/M metagenome (GOLD analysis project Ga0214923, IMG submission 177993) | Freshwater microbial communities from Lake Lanier, Atlanta, Georgia, United States - LL-1510 | ecosystem: Environmental > Aquatic > Freshwater > Lake | place: USA: Georgia | collected... | reverse complement strand
GACCCTGTTTTAACTTTTTAGCATCCTCGTAGTTTTTTTTCAATTTTTCTAATTCTTTAGAAAGATTTTCTCGTTGCGATGAAAGAGAATCAAAATGTGACTTATGGAATTCACTTGATAAATCTGATAAACATGTGGGGCATTTATCATTATTATACAAATTCATTTTTGAATCCAAATCTTTGATTTTCGTAGCTGTATCTGTATAAACCTCATAGGATTTAGAAACTGTTCTATCAACATCGGTCTCTTGTTGTTTGAAAGATTTAATTTTTTCAGTGTGAATTTTTAGAAGATCGTTGTAGTTATCAAGCTGATCTTCTGCATTTTGGATTTCTTCACCTGAATTCTCGACTAATTTTTTTTGCAGTTCCTCTAGTTCTTTTTGAGAATTAGAAATAGATTTTCCTGTAGCAAAAATTTCCCCTGAAAGCTGATCTATAGAAGATCTTATATTCTTAGATTCTTCCTTGAGAATATCTCTCATTTCATTCAGAATATAAAAACCAAATATTTTATCTATAATAAGCTTTTTGTCGGATGTATTCATCTTTAAAAAGCTTTTAAAATCATTTATAGACAATGATATAGTGTTGTTGAAGACATAATAAGGAATTTTCAATATATCATCAGAAAGGAAGTCCTGAACGTTTTTTTGACCAGCTCTGTCATATACTTCACCTTGTATTGAGAGCTGAAAAAAAGAAGGATCTAAACCTCTTTCAACTTCATAAGATTTTCCATCTTCCTCAAATGTAATTTTCATCCAGGCATTTCCGTTGGATCTATTAGGGATATCTTTAAGTTTTTTACCCTCGAGTTTTCCATAAAGACCGAAAGTTATAACATCAGAAATCGTTGATTTACCGGAACCGTTTTCACCAAAAATCTGTATCAATCCAGACTTTTCTGGTAACTCCAATCTTTGTATTTTGTTCCCGTAGGAAGAAACGTTTTTCCACTCAATCTTCTTGATCTTCATCTATTTGATTTTTTTCAGCGACTTTACCTAGTAATTTTTCTATTGCATTGTATATCTTTGTGCTTTTAGCCTCTTCGTAATTACATTTTTCTAAATAAATTTTGGTGAGTTCCAAAATTGAGAAATTCTTTCCCTCTAGATCGTGAAATCCCTCATCTACTATTACCTGATCTGGGGCTGTTACAGGGGTGAATGAGATTTTGAGGGGAGCATCTATATAATCTGTTAATAGTCCAAGTGGTGCTTTAACTGCAATTTCAGGATCAACTAGAATATCGATAAAATTATTCTTAAAAATTGGACTTAAATCCGCTGGAGTTGAATTCAAAACCTTATCAAATGTTAGCCTTATGAATTTTGGTGAATATTTGTTTTCGTAATATTCCTCATAGCCATTTTCTAAATCTAAAACTGTGATTCCTTTTGGATTGTCCGTATCAGACCTAGTGAGCTGGTATGGGGATCCAAGCATTCTCATTTTACCGAAATTTTGTGAGTAATGGATGTGACCAGAATAAACTCTTTCGAATTTACTTATATCATCATATTCAAGTCCTTCTTCTATCCTTACAAACTTGTTAAACATTAATCCTTTAAGATCTGTATGGCAGAACATATAATCATGTGGGGTAACATTTTTCAGGACCTCTCTTTCCGTCTCATGGTCTTTTCTCCATGGCATTAGAAAAATCCTTTTATCTCCAAAAATTACAGATTCCGTTTCTTCAAAGATTTTAACCCTTGGAATCCATTTTAGAGATTTTAATGAATTTATCTCGTTACTGGCCTTTCCAAAAATATCATGGTTACCACAAATGATGAATATTCCGTCCTTAAAAATGTCAGATAGCTCTTCAAATACTTCTATTCCTAAATTTAAAACTTTAAGATTGAGAGATTGTCTTGAGTCATAAACATCGCCAAGATGGACAAGACAATCACCAGGTCGGTATATTTTTTTGCAAAGTGGAATAAACCAATTCTTAAAATAGTCTTCGTGAATCTTTATCCAATCATTGGAATTATTTCTAACACCTAAATGGGTATCAGTAATAAATATAACTCTTTTTATGTTTGGAAAATTTAGCATTAAAATATCTTTTTAATTCCTTTTCTACCCAATATTCCATATTTCTGATCCATCTCATGAACTATTTGCTCTTTATATTTCATATGAATAGAATCGTATGCCTTCACATAGCTAATGGCAGTGTAATCACAAATTGCAACAAATTTTTCAACAATTGTAAACTCTGTTTCCTCTAATTGCTGGAGTATGTCCTGGAATATTAAGGGGATGAGATCCTTAGGTATTTTTTTGTTTGGGCTTATAACTGTCCATCTAGATTTTTGAAAAATCTCATCTATTTTGTCGTTCAGTTTGGAAGTATGTAAATATTGTTCTTCATCATAAACTACAACAGATTGTAAATTTTTATAATCTAGATTTGAGTCAGCTTCAAAATCGTCAGATAATGAGTTATCCTCGGCACTTGTCGGGTCTTCTTGTTCGTTTACTCCTTTGAAAATGTTTTCTTCTTCGTCATCTTGTATTAGTTTTTTCTGTTTTGTCATTGATCATTCATTATTTGAGAATTTGGGTCTTCAGAAATTCTCATATAGGAATAATCTACAAGAAATTTCTTATAAGAATTTTTATATCCTTCGTCCCTGTTAGCTAGTAGCTTCAATTTATATTCACCATTGGTATACATCAATGGATCTTGTATTATACCAAACATACCATCGACAGTTGCAACTAAACCTGATGACTCAGAAGCTGAGTTCATACTTAAATCTGAAGCATCAAACTCACTTTGTTTAGTTTGTGTTGCAGTAACTATCGCCCATCCATTTCTTTGTGCAGCTGCCCTTAGATCCTCTGCAATCTGTTTAATCTTCATGTAGGTATTTTCAGAATTTGGATTTCTCCAATTCTTCATAATATTGATATAGTCGATTATAATTATTTTAAACTTAAATCCTTTAGTTTGCTCGACTTTTGTTAGCCAATTTTCAACATCGATTGCAGAAGCCTGTGATGTGGGAAATTCCTTGACTACAAGTTGCCCAGGCGTGACTAAGTTATCGAATGCTATATTTTTTATTTTCTTTTTAATCAGTTCAGCATTCTCTGCATTTTCTTTATATTCTGACATTTTAATGCCCAAAAGATTAGATCCTAATCTTTTCATATATTTCCTATCATTCAGCTCTAAAGTGATAATAGCAACGTTGTTGGATGCTCTTACTGCTTGAGTTGCTATATTACCTAACCACAACGTTTTTCCTACCTTTGGCTGTCCTAAGAAAACATACAGGGATTTTGCAGAAAATCCTCCACCCAAACAAAAATCAATATAATCGTATCCACTTGAAAAAGTTTGGCTGCTTAATTGTCTATGCGAATCAGGATCGTTAAAATCCAATCCCGAATCAAACGAAAAATCTATTTTGTTTCTGTCGACTACAATAGATTTATAAGTATTGATTACATCTTTAATGTTGTCAGGCGAAACCTCAGTACTCTTAATATAGTTGATAGAATCTACTGCACTTTTCTCAAGAGTTTTCCATTCTATCCAAGATTCAGTATTCTGTTGAAGCCAATCACTATCATAATCAGTTAAAGAAATTTCCCACATGGATTCAAGAATAGAATCTGTTAGTCTATCTTCTATTTTAAGAAGTTTTGCAGATTCTCTAACCTGATTTTTACTTGGTATTTGCTGATACTTTTTCCAAAACGATTTTACAACTTTAAAAGCCTCTTGAAAGTTACTATTCTTAAAGAAGCTAGATTCAGTTGCTTCTATGTAGCCCGGATTTTCTATAACAGCCCTAAACCAAATGTTTTCTAAATGTTGATTCTGCATCCTAATAATGTGGGTTATCCTTTATCTTATACCAATTTTTAGTTTCTGAACTCTTTTCAGTTTTCTCAAAAACTTCAGATTCTATTAGTTCTTTTATAATCTCCCCGTATTTCTGATTTTCCCAGCCTTGAGGTAAAAAAGAATTAAAAGTCTGATCTGAAAAATCCCCATCGGGCCTACCATCTTTTATCAGATATGAATTTAATTCGAAAATAACATCCTCTTTGGTGGGATATTCAGGAAGATCTTTCCAAATACCAAGTAGGTATTTAAGTTTAATCTTCTCTCTCTGCATTTTCTTGCTCTTTTGTTTCCTCTTCTTTTCCTTCCAATAAATCTTCAAATTCCTTTTCGTCAAAAAGATCTGGGAGTCTGAAGTGTGGACCAATAACTTTTTCGTCGATCATTTGCAAAACCTCATCAGTAAATACCTCAGGGGTGAAAATTTGTGTAGATGCCACAGTTTTACCTAAGTGTTTCACTGCCCATCTTGGAGATGATTCATTAGGCTCAAATTTCATTTCCCCAGTTTTTTTATCGACCTCTAGTTTTCCTCTTTGTATCCCGCAAGTTTCCCAAGAGACAAAGTCTTGAAGACCAACATAGGGATTCATACCGTTCATAAAAGATATATGGAATTTCACTGCATAAGGTCTAGTAAATCTTGCTTTTTTAGGGGTTGACGTTACGATGATTCCAGTTCTTGTATCTCCCTCTTTCAGTTGAGCTTTTGAAAGCATGATAACATTACTCATCGAAAATATTGGACCGTCACCACCTGCAGCTTCTTTGGTAGGCATAAATCCTCCAATGTTACCAGTGGTAGTATGGTTAGTACAAACCAAAGGAATTTTAACCCCTGTAAGATCCAGTGTAATTACTCTAAATAACGATCTCAATTCTTTAGATCTGATACCCATATCCATTGCACTTTTTCCTTTTAGAGCATCTCCTGATTCTTTCTCCGTGCTAAGCATTCCTAAGGAGTCGAGGATTATCATGATTTTAGGATCCGCTCCTTCTTTTCTGTAAGCCTTAACCTTGTCAATCAGATTTGCTACAAAAACCTTAAAATCTGTGATTGTCTTAATTGGTTGATATCTAACAGTATTAGCATCTATACCAAACTTCTTTGCACTGCTTTTATCAATTGCACCTTCAGTGTCACAATAAATTACATTGTATCCTTTCTTTTGTGCCTCTCTAACTATATTCATACAGAGGAAGGATTTTCCAGTTTGTGGATCCCCAGCTATACCCATGGATCTGTTATTTGCAATACCTCCAAAAATGCTTCCTGATAATTGTGCATTCAGGAGGTAATTTCCGGTAGGAATCCATTCTCCTACCTCTGAAAAGTCATTATGCTCTAAGATAGAACCAGTTTCAAATCCTTCTATTTTTGAAAGCTGTTTGTCTAATTCTGAAAAAGAAAATTCTTTTTTTGCCATTTTTATTTAGTTATTTAGATATTTTATAACAAGCTCTTTTGATTATTTCTGCATCTGGAAGTATTTCATTTTCAAATCTTCCATCATACTCATAGAGTACAAAAAGATCCTTTCCGAGTTTGTTAGCTATTCTTTTTAATTTTTTTTCATCCAGGGTAAGATCTAAATCCCCATACCATATTTTCCCTTCTCCAAGAACAAAAATATTAGCATTAAAAACCACCAGATTTTCGGGGTATTTTTCCCTGTAACCAGATTTAGAATAAGCAATCATTCTGCCTTCTAAAAATCCTTCATCGTAAAATGTTTCTTCCATGGTCTTTATAGTAAAAATTTAATTTTTGGTTCACAAAAAAAGACCCTATTAGGCCTTTTATTTTTAAAACTTTATGATGCTTGATTTAATTTTTTCTTGAGCTGAAGTATTTTTTCACAAACCTCATAATTTTGATTATGCTCGTTCCACCTTAACATCTCTTCAAGATCTCTTTCAGTTTTCCTAGCATCCTGTTTTATAGATTCTTCAAAGAGATATGGAGAAGATAACCAAAGTTTAGTCTTCTTTTCCATACTTATGTCAGGGAAGGTACTTCCAACAGTAAACAAAAAAAATCTGCCATCAGCAGATCTTTTTAGGTGTTTTCTGAATTTTCCCATATTTAATTATACGGAAAAATTCAAATAAGTTTCAGTTTTATCTGATGCCTCTAAGACACCATTGGATCTTTTGAATTTTAGAACATTTTTCATATTCCTCTTTTTCCTCAAAGTGCTGGATCAAACGATCAAGTATGTCTGTGTCCCGATATTTGAAAAGTGGATTATTACGGGTGAAAGAGTTAGCACCCATTTCAACGATATGGTCGAAAATCTTCTGGCACTCGTTATCGTATTGTTGTTCTAGAATGTCTGAAAGTTGTTGCTCTTTATTCATCATAAAAGTTGATTTTAAATGTTGAGGCAAATTTAGAATAATCTATTCAATAAAAAAAATGTTTTCTCAAATTTGTCCATTTTTTTTATAGTTTATGAAGATTTCTTGTCCTTTCTGTATATTATCCACAGCATAAAATATAAATTTCAGTTTTTGTGGATCTGTCTCCCAGTCTGCATTAAAATTTTTTTCAGAATGATTAAAAATACTTCCGTACCCTAAACACAAAGCTAGTCCTTCTTCCCCAAATTTTGGCCAAGCAAAAAAATGATCGTGTAAAATTTGAGGATGATCTCCGAAGGGGACTAAAATGAAATGGCATTCTTCAAGAATTTCTCCCTTCTTGATATCTTCCGATGCAAAAACTCCTCTACCATGAACATTCGATTCGTCAACGTATATTTTTTTAGATTTATAAAGCATTGTTTCCGTTTTATAAATAATATAGGGTTAGAATAATAAAAAATTTCTCTATTTTGAATATATAAAACAAAAAGTATGGTAAATTTAGAATCTATAGAGGTCTTTTTAGAAAAAAATACAATTGTTTTTTCTCCTCAACAAATACAGGAATCCTTAGAATATCTAAATTCTGAAGATCCTGCACTTTTAGAGGCTTGGTATAACACTGTATTAGACTTTGCAGCATTAATACCAGGAATAGGATCTGTTGCAGAAGGTATTAATTTAGTCTCTTATGCTAAGCAAGGGGAATACTTATTAGCTGCCTTATGTGCGATAGGACTCATTCCCATTTTTGGGCAATATATCGGAGCAGGAGGTACATTACTAGTAAAAGCATTAGGAGGGGGAGCAACACTGGGAAAGAGTATTTTAAAACCATTGACAAATTTGATAGCCAAATTTTTTCCAAAAATTGTAGCATTTTTCAAAAGCTCAAAATTCCTATCTAAATTTTCAGGAATATCCCCTTTTATTGGGAGAATGATTTCCTCTTTAAAAGGGTTTGTTACTAGCGGAGGGTCTAAAATTGTTAATCTCTCTAAAGATGCCTCTAAAATAAAGGCAATGAAAAAAGAAGTTAGAAACTTAAAACAGGGTGTAAAAATTACTGATTGGGTTTTTGGCTCTGAAGAAAATAAACAACCAGGAACTAGTTCAGAATACCAAATGCCAGTGCCTAAAGATGCTTACCTTTCTTATCAGGGGGTTCCACTAAAAAATATCAGACCTTACACAGATATGGAAATATCACAAGCGGAAACGGCTCAAAACTGGGATCAATACATTTAAAAAAAACCCAGGATTTTTAACAATCCTGGGTTTTTTGTGATTTAATAAATTAGATAACGTGTTATAAAAAGCTCAAAAATGTTTGTTTTCATGTCCCTAATGACACGTTATTCTAAAGCTTAAAATTTCTCTCCGCAAGAAGGGCAGAATTTCCAAGTTTCTTTCTTCATTCTGTTCCCACATCCAGTGCAATATTTTCTAATTTTATCCACTTCAACAGGTTTGTGTGATTCAGGAACTAATCTGTAGGAAATACTGTTAGATGGAATTACTGAATAGTTTCCAACAGAATTATAAAGATTCTGTGAACTTTTTTCCCCTTTTTCCACCCTCCCCGTTTCAACTGAGCTGCTATTTGAGCACGAAAGAAATGAAACATTATTTACTGTAGTCCCACCAAAGCTTAAAGTTTGTGATTGATTGGCAGAATTGGTAGAAATACTTGAGGCAATGTTAGTAGTTGTTGACCCAGATGTTAATTGAAATCCAGTGTGATACCCGGAAGGAGTGGTAATGTATCCTGAACTAAGTCCTGTAGTCGTTATGTATCCAGTACTGAAAGATTGTTCAGGATAAAAAGTTATTTCTACAATTCCATTATCCTTAGTTGCCTCTAGAGAAGCCTGATTTGTTTCAATCTCATAAGTTTCAAAAACAAATTTATTATTAGAATCAATAAATCTCTCTAAATAAATCCTTTGACCTGGCTTGATTAAAATTCCAGATTCGGAGATAGATTTTCCATTGATCCTAATTTTTGCTAAATAATTAATTGAATTCGGATTGAAAAGTTCAATTTCAAAATTCTGATTGTTTTTAAGATAAACAGAATCTTGATAAATTTTAAACCTGTTACGATTTGTTGTGATGTGTGCAGAACAGTAATTTGTTCCACCGAGAGTTGATGATGTGTACATAAAAGTATAATTTATTTGGCCCCTTCCTTTGTCTCCATTTCTGAAAACTCAACGGTTTGTTGACCGGGAAGTGACTAGAAACCTCTAGTTCTTTTATGATATACGTAAACTTAGTGAAAGTTTCAAAATTTAAGAGTCCTTTGATTTTTTTCTACTTCTTTTTTGGGGATTGGAATCCTTAGGATTTTTTTTATCTGATGACTTTTTACTACGTTTCTTAAGTTTAACTATTTCGTCTATATCATTAGATAATTCTTTTATCTTTTTCTCTCCCACATATTTAGCTGAAAATTTTGCAAGCTTAGATTCTGCTTCTTGTATTTCTTTTTCTGCTATTTCTAAGATGTTAGGTTTACATCTTTCACATCTACCACAACAGCAACCTGCTGGGCAATTACAGAAGTTTTTAGGTGATGATTCCTTTTTCGAGAAAAGATTTTTAAAAAAATTCACAACTGATTTCATAATATAATTTTCGTATATCTATCCATTTTGCTTGAATTTCTCTGTTTGTTCTAAGTCCTGTGACTGAACATCTACCGAAGCATTTGGATTTTCTATAGACATTATTAGATCTTTGTAATATTCCAAAGGTTTTTTCAGGGAGTAAATACCAGGTTCAGCTAGAGCTCCAGTAAAGTCCCCCAATACCCCTTTTTCGTCTGTGTTATATTCTTTCTCTTCCTTTAAAATAGTATCCATGTAATCATAATAGTCCTTTTTATTCTTACTCACATTGGATTTAAACCTTTTAAAAAGTGAAGGATTTTTTTCTATCACAAATCTTGGAAAATCCCATTCCCAATCTTTTTTTACTAGCTCGGGATAAAAAGTCAAAGCTGCAAAATCTCCAGGATTAATAGGCCTTTCTATTTTCATTCGATCTATCCACGTTTTATAATATGAATGAACTAAATCTAATTGATCAATATTTGAAAGCTGAATAACATCCTGTGGAGTATAATCTTTTCCAGTTTCTGGATTTATCATATTTTTTAGCACATCAGGAAAAAATGATAACAAACCTACTGAGCCTGTTGATTTATCCACTTTTTTTGGATCAAAGTTGCTTTGCAAAAAAATAGTGTGTAGAAGCCACAAAACATCAATACCAAGATCTTTCGATATGGCGACTAATTTTTTAAGAAAGTCGTTCCTGTTTTCCTTAATGTGATCTAAATAGGGTAAGGAAACAACAGTTTCTTCTGAATAGGAAACAGGATCCATTTTTTGAATCCTTATGCTTTCGCTTAATCTAATAAAATCTTTAAATTTTTGGATGTGATTCATTACATCCTATATATCTCAAATATGTTTAGCCAGTATTGGCCTCTCGCTAGCCCATGCATGCAATGATGTAATGTGCATGGTTAATGTACCAGGTTTCACATCTTTCCATGTATCGGGGTCTAATTCTTTCAATCTTTCAATAAGCCAAAACAATTTCCTAGCACAAAGATAAATGTCGTCTCTAAAGTGCCTAAAGAAATCACATGATCTTATATAGTAAACAACATGAACCCAATCAAATCTTCTTATAAAATGATAACCTATAGTGCAGGGTACCCTTTCACCATGCACAGAACCTGTATCCTCCGGAAACCAAATAGGCAAAAATGCCTGTCTGGTAAAAGGTTCCTTATACATTAAATTAACAACATCGTTGAAATCTCCATATTCGAATCTAATCCCCCCCATTACTGAATTAGCATCGCTTGAAGCATACTTTGGCCAGATCCTTTCAGGATATGTGTGAGAAAATTTCTGCAATCCTCCAAACTCTGCGTTGTTTTTCTGAGCATATGGCCAACGTTCGTGTGAAGGTGGAGGGTTCAAAGGAATTCCTGAAACCCTTTCGTTGAAATGCTCATCAGCCCAAGAAATGTTGGGCTTAATTTGTTCTTTAAGCCCCTCTAAATCTGCATTGATTTGGCATGTAAATGAATGATTAAGAATCTCTATCATAGAGTACTTAGGATCACTTTTAATGTCTTTACCTTGCCATCTTTCAGTGTGCACAACATAAGCAAAATCATTCATTTGCTGCGCTGTCCAGCTTATAGCATTTTTGAAATTACCAAATTTTTTCATCGGGGACTAACTTGATGATTTATACACAAAATTTCACAACTGTTTCTTTATTTGTGAAATCTATCGAATGAATTTTTTGAAATTTTATTAAATCTTACTTTTCCTATGAATTCACCCAATGTCAAACAATCAGTATAACTCATTGCGGATTTTAGATAGTCTGTGAAATTTTCAACCCAACTGGACAGGGTATATTCTACTGGCTGTATTTTACTGATCCCTTCAGAAGTTTTTAATGTTTCCCTTCCTAAACTTTTCTGAACTTCCTTAGTGGACATTCCCCTAAACTTTTTAAAATATTTCTTACCCATTATAAACTGATCTTTTACCTCCTTGGAATATTGGTTTACTTTTTCCCCTGGATCAGTCCACGAGTCATATTTTTTATTCTCTTCAAACGTTTCACCCGCACTTTCTAGGGTTTTGTTTAAAATGCTACCAAGCATAACGTAATCTGCGCCTAAGGCTAGAGCTTTGATTATATCAGAATATTTCTTAAACCCTCCATCCGCAACAATTTTAGCCGCTAGATTTCTTTCCTGTTGTATAAGGTATGTTTCATGGATTAAAGAAGCCATTGGATAACCTACACCAGTTTGAACAGTGGTTAAACACCCTGCCCCGTTCCCAATTCCCATTCTTACATAATCTGCCCCAGCTTGAGCTAAAGAAAGATAAGTCATAGGATTAGCACAATTACCAACCATCAAGACCAATTGTCTTCCGTATATTTCTTTTGACTGGACTAGTAAATCTTTTACAACTTTCATGTGACCGTTGGCTATATCAATCAAAGCATAAACTTTATCCCTCGGGTGAATATCTATATGATTATCGATAAAAATTTTCTTGAAATCATCCAGGCCATATGCAAACCATATTTTGTGGTCTGTGGACACATCTTTTTGTGACAAATTAGATTTTCTCGGTATAATTGAATATATTTTGTTACTATTAAAAATCATACAATTTTCTTCACTAATTACTGTATCCATGGGTGCAGTAAACAAGGGAAGCATTTGTTTTTCTTCTAGAACATCAACTTTTTTCCTAGAAACAATATTAGTATGTAGTTCTGGTTCGATTAAAATATCATCAAAATCAAAAAGCATTCTCGGTTTATCTTTTTTAGAAGCTTTAAGAAAAAGATTTCTAAAGTGATAATATATAAAAGGAAAATAATTAAAAAAAATAATGGATAAGCTTGTAAACGGATTTTCTAATTTCTTATTGACCGAAGGGGTCTCCTCAAAAAAGGTGTTATCATTTGTTGAATTTATAGGGGAGGCTTCAGTTTATGAAGCCCAAGAAGGAGGATACGTCCCAACAAAAGAACAAATCCAAAAAATATTGGAAATACAGGAAAAAATCGGAGAAAACTTTAAAAAAAATAAACCAAAAATAGATTTTGTTGAATATCTTAAAAGTGATAAAAAAGAATATAGGGGCAGAATTATGGCTTATATGTCTCTCAATGTTTTCAACTCTATAAGTGATGATTCAAAAAAAGAGGAAATAATAAAAGCAATCCAATCACTTTTTGGTAAGAAAAAAATTAAACAAGCAGAATTTGAAAGTGCTATAGAAAAACTCGAAAAGATTTCTAAAAATAAAGAAGAAACACAATTGTCTATTTATATAGGTGAAAGAAAGGGAACATTCAAAATTGTTATTACTGAGGAAGAAATTGAAAGCGTTACACCAGCACCAATTCCCGATGAAGAACCCAAACCAAATCAGGTTTTCGATTTGATAGACGATGCAAAAGCTTCTTATTTTTTCAAAAACAATATGTATGACCTAGAAAAAATTGAAGAAACATTTCTCGAACCTGCCTATGCTAAAGAAGTTTTAGAATCAATTAATGCTTTTATCAAATCCGGCTTTGGAATGTATTCTAAGGGGAAAGAAAAGCAAACTGGTATTGAATCCATAGTAATTAGAACATCTTGTAGTAGATACAGAAATCTTGGACCCGCGGAAAGCATGTCTTGGGCAGACCTTTCATATGAAAGGGCTTCAGCTTTTGTAAAATATATTCTTAAAACAGCAAAAGAAGTTTCTTCAGACGATAAGGATTTCGTAGAGCAGATAATGAAAACTGTTTTCATGGATTATGTGGGATCAAACGGCGATGGGACATCCGGACCAGATCCAGATAAAAATAAAGAGGGACAATCTGTAAAGAAGGGTCACTACATCAAGGACGGTGACAAATCTAAATGGGTGGATAAGTCGAAAGGCAGTTTAGTTGAGTTAGAAATAGTGCCTATAAAACAAGGTGACAAAAATAAACCAGAGCTCGGTACTAGTTTTCAAATGAAAAAAGCTAAAGATTTAGATGGAAATGAAATCTCAGCTGCTCCCGCTAAACCTGAAGATTACGATAAATTCAAATACATTTTCATAGAACTGACTGGAAAACCGCTTGATGAGGATATTCCATCAGAAGCATTTCCTGGGGAAGTTGATGACCAAGTTGAAAAAATAGCAAAATATAATGCTAAGGTTTGGTTCCCTAGTAAATCTGGAAAAGGTGGGGGAGGCGGAGAAATGTCTTTTAGAAAAATTAAAAGAAAAGAAAAAGACAGAAAAGAGCACAGCAAATTTGGTTGTGCTGCTTACAACTAAAATTCTAAGTTTTTATTTAGGCCCTGAGAAAACTGTAACATTTATTACCACTTTTACCTGGACAATATTTAAGAGCTCGATTTTTTTGAAATGCTTATCAAGTTTTTCGTGTGATGAATTCTTTGCTCTTTCTTCCAAATAGGCTATTGCGTCCTTTTTGTCTTTGTCTACCCATTTCTTGGTATAGAAAGAAGCTAAGATTGTATATGATCCACATTGGTCATATTTTTTGCTGTTTATAATCTCCCAGTGGTGTTGGGAATTTTTGTAGGCTTCGAAGAAAAAACATTTACTTGGATCAACGAAGGCATTCATACTGTTAAGATCCGATTCAATCCAATCTGAATCTATATTTTTCCTGTCCCCCGAAATTTTTTGCTCCAACTCCTGATCAGTCATTGTAAAACCTTCGGAATCTGCGAAATACGCACAGATTTCACCAACCTTGACATTTGTGTTATTTACTCTATCAGGGATATAGAATTTTTCAGTAAAATTTGGATAATCTATTTTTTCAGTATGGGTAAGGGTTCTGTTATCCAGATAATATTTCAACAAATACATTGCATGATGCTTAGCTGCAGCATCTAGTTCAGCACTTCTTTTAATCTTGTTGCTATTGACCGAATCTATATCCTCAATAAATTTCGTATCCTCATCAATCAATTCTTTCTGGTAAAGAATCTCCGCACCTTCCATGGGTGATATTACATATTTCTGACTTTGACAAGGGCTAAAACAAAAAGCAAAAACTGAAGTCAAAACAGCTTGAACTATGAGATTGTTTTTCATTGTTTTTTAATTGTGATGTAAAAGTATGGAAAATTCTAAATAAAAAAAAATATTTCTAAGATTTTTTATACAAGATAGGAAATCCAGTTCTTGTGAACCTTAGCAAAATTTTTCATAAAATAGGTGTAGCCTGGTTTAAATGGAACTTGTCGAAGTTTCATTTTTGCTTCTTCCGGTGTTCTATCCCCTTTTAAGCAATTACATCTTGTACAACACGTCCCAAGATTTTCCCAGGTATTTCCTCCTCCCCTAGATTTAGGAATTATATGATCTATAGTTAAATCTCTTTTAGAGGGGCAATACAAGCACATAAATCCATCCCTCTTGAATATGTTATCTCTTGACGGACTTAGCTTCTTAAACGGAATAATAATATATTTTAAAAGCCTAATAACTGATGGCCTTGGATAAATTTTCTTGTCTGTTATGATTGGATTTTCCTCAATTTCTTCAACAATTTCAGCTTTACCTTTAAAGACAAGATTGAAGCCTCTAATCAAATCAGTTATACTTATTGGAGTATAATCACTATTTAAAACCAAAACCTGCATAGTAATTATAGATATTGTTTGAAAGTGGTTTCCGTTTTTATCTATCCACAAAACCACATAAGTACATTTTAAATGCACTCAATACTGTAAATTAATGATTACTAATGTAGGAAACTTAGAATTTTTTCTTTGAGGCCTTTTTGTTTGATTCCCTTGCTTAGTATTTCGACGAGTGCAAAATTCTCAAGTCCCCAATCATGGTAAAATTCAGTGTTCAAATATAGACCCCTTTTGCCTAGATCAAGGTCATCAACTGCAACCCAATGTGTTACTTCTGGATGTTTAGATAGCCAATCCTGTATTTCTAAACTTCTTGTACCCTCTTTGTCCCACTCACGATGCCAAGTAACCTTGCTTTGATCGATAGCATTTCCAGTAAAGTCTATTGGTCTTTTAATAATTCCTTGACTTTCATAATAATCTCCCATTTCCTCAACTGATGCCCAATATTGCCAATCGGAAGACACAACAATTTCAGCCCCCGACTGGATTAAGATCTCATTCAACACTTTAACAGCACTTTTATTGAAGATATCAAAACGAGCATCAACAGGTAAAGACAAAACTGATTGGCTTAACTTCCTTTTTGCCTTGCGTTGTTTTTTATATCTTGATCCCCATTCGGAAGCTAAACAAATTACGCCATCATGGTCAAGGAATAAAATTTTCATGTAGCAAAATTAAAAAAAAATGTTGAAGATATATATTAAAAAAAATTAATAATGGAAAAAAATATTCTAAGATTCAATAGCTATCTGAAAAGTTTCAACAGAATCAATGAAAGTTCAACACCAGTTGCAACAATACAAGAATTGATTGGTGCTTTCACAAAAACATATTCCTTACTTTTTTCTAAATGTGCGGACTATAAAGATGCTTCTTCTGATTTGCTAGCAGTCATGGAAGAAAAAGATCCGGAGAAAAGGGCACAACAAATTGCGGATATTCTTAACAAAGTGGCAGGAAGTGTTGATCCAAAATATGGAGATGTTAAAAGTAAAGTAAAAGAAATTGGAAAAAATATACAAACATCTTTTGCTGATGTTGCTAAATCCAAGGAGGCTCAAGAAAATAAATCAACAATAGACAAAATGATTTCCACTCTAGTTTTAGGACTTAGTGGAATGCTTAAAGGTGGTAAAGCTAATGAAAGCCACGAACTAGCTGGAAAAAATCACGTTTTGTCGTATTCGGATTACATAACTCCTGTCTTATTAGAGAAAAACACATTTGAGGATGAAAGGGAAGAACTAATAAAACAAATGACTTCAACCTATACTGATATGAAGTTGCAACAAAAAACTCCAACTACAGATACACTAAAATCTGAAGCGGATAAAGTTGTAGGTAGATTCGATGAAATCACTGCTCTTCTCAAAGATAATTCAAAATGGGAAGCTATGAAGAGAAAGGAAAGAAAAAATAAAATTGAGGAATTAAGTAAAGAAATTGCAGAAACATCAACAAAGGTTGCAGAACTCAAAACAAGTGAGCTTGAGAAATTAGGTATAGAAGAAAAAAATGCTAAAGCAATTTCTGGAATAATAACAGGAATTACAGATCTTGAAACAGAGATCAAAAAAGTAGATGATGCAGAATTGGCTAAAGCTACTGAAAAACAAAATAAAGATAAACTCTATCAATCATTATCAGTAGGTGATGTTGTAAAATATAAAAAAGATGATGGAACAGAAGCTGAAGGGGAAATTACCAAAATAACAGGGGGTGATAACGGTGGTACTTATGAATTTAAGGACAAGGAAGGTAAAACTTTTACAAAGAAAGGCACAGACATTATATCTAAAGTAGAGAAGAAAGAGGAAGAAAAGAAAGAAGAAAAGAATGAGACTTTTAAAATAGAAAATCCAATCAAAGCAACGGGAAATTCACCAAAAGGTGAAGAACTGGATCAAACTAAAAAAATCTTTGAAATGATCTGCGATAAATTTACAGCTAACGATAAGATATCTGGAATGGATGAATGGGGAAAATCAAATTTCTGTAAACCAAATAAATTCTACATAGGACAAAGCAGAACTACAATAATCAAAGCAATTAAAAAAGAGCTAGGATTAGAAGATAAAAATGCAGATTTAACTCCTGAATTTGTAGAAAAATTATCAGCTTTAGAAAAAAAATAACAAATTATGAGGGATAAATCTTATCCCTTTTTTTGTTCTTTGTCAAAGAAAAATATAAATCTATGTCAGAGAAAAAGAATATTAAAATACCAGAAATTGGGATTGAAATATTCTCAATTGATATTACAGAGGTCAATTGGAAATTAGCTAACCAAATAGCAAAGGAAATGGGAGAAGGATGGAGGCTTCCTTCACTCGCTGAATTAAGATTTATGAAAGGATTTAGGGATAACGGGATATGTAATTTTCCTCTCTATCGTGATTTTGATGATGCCTACTACTGGAGTAATAAAGAAGGAGAAACTAGAAATTCTAGAACCTTAGATAAGGATGGTCGAGTTTTGTACGCTTATTTTTTCGATATGCTAGAAGGGATAGAATCTCACAATAAAAAATCATACGGACTGAGGACAAGATTAGTCAGAGATATATAATATAACTATGAAACACTTAAAAAAATATCAACCATTTAGAAAACAAATAAACGAGGGATTTTGGAATAGTATCTTTGGTAAACCTACGATTAAGGATGCTGCTACTGACTCGAAAAAAGGACAAGGGTGGAGCCACACAGGAAAAGATGATGACGAACAAAATTATATAATGTTCCAAGGACAGAAGTTTTATCCAAGTCAGATAGAATATGATGA
>Ga0214923_10004312_pt1 | contig 17272 bp, 14 predicted proteins | sample LL1510_MetaG_FD_177993 | JGI IMG/M metagenome (GOLD analysis project Ga0214923, IMG submission 177993) | Freshwater microbial communities from Lake Lanier, Atlanta, Georgia, United States - LL-1510 | ecosystem: Environmental > Aquatic > Freshwater > Lake | place: USA: Georgia | collected... | reverse complement strand
ATTATTCTTACACTCATGAAATAGAAAATTTAATGTTTGATAAATTCTATCATCTTTTTACAAGTAATAAAGATATTTATGCTAAAAAAGTAGTTTATTATACAAATGAATGGTATAATAGAACTGAAGATAAAGCAGCCTTCTTAAATGAGATTAAATTATTTGAGGAACGAGCTAATAATATTTCTATATTAGTAAATTAAAATTAACATCATCAATATTATATCTTTCTTTAACATTTGTATTTATCATATTTATTATTATTTCATCATACATATTCGTAATTAAATAAGGTATTTGTTTTATCTTATTTTCTTTTATATTTTCTAATATTTCTTTCATACACATCATTTTTTCTGCTTGTGTTTTAAAATTTTGTAATAAAAGTTCTATTAATATTATTCCTAAACTATAAACATCTATTTTATTATTATAATTATGTGAATCTATTTCAGGCGCTCTGTAAAAACTTGTTCCAACTTCTGATGAACCATTTATTAAATTTGACACACTATTAACATTTCTTGCTAAACCAAAATCACATATTTTAATGGTATCATCTACAAATAATATATTTGATGGTTTTATATCCCTATGAATAATATCATTATCATGTAAATATTTTATTCCTTCAACAATCTGTTTAAAATAAAATATTCGTTTTTCAATACTTTCATCTTGTTTAATATTATTTAGATAATCTCTAAATGTAGATTCACATAGTTCCATTTGTATATAAAGTGTTGAATCATTAAGCCAAGATGAATAATATCTAACAATATTTTTATGATTTAATTTTGAAAATAACTGTATTTCTCTAAATATATCAAAATTGTCTTTTATTAATTCATTTGTAATATGTACTTTTTTTATAGCATATAAATTTTTTTCATATTTGTGATAAACTTTATAAACACTACCATACGAACCATTACCTATATTTTCTAATTCTATAAAATTATTACTGTAATTAGTCTCTAAATTTTCATTTTTCTTTTTTTTACTGTAAATAATTATATTATTTTTATCATTATTTTCATTATTATCGTTTGTTATCCTATTTGTATTATTATCTACCAATAACGTATTTAATAAATGTTTAATCTTAAATTTAGATTCACTGTAGTTATAATCAACAAAATCATTATTAAGAATATCATATTTTTGTAATAAACTAAGAATTTTGTTTAATTTGTTCTTCTTATTTACAAATACTATATCTAATAGAGCTGATACTAATATTGAGAGCTGTATATCTTTTGACAAATGTTCTGTCTGTTTATTATTCAAATTACTTATAATTAGATTATTTGTATCATCATTATTTGTTTCATTATTATCTATATCATTATTATCTATATCATTATTATCTATATCATCATCATTATTTGTTTCTTCATTATTAATACTATAATTTAATGAAAGATCAAATTCATCTGAACTTGGTTCATCATATAAATTTATAGATTTATTATTATGCATACTTTATAGTATGTATAGATAATTCTTTATAAAAATTATTTTTTTTGGAAGAGAGCATAATAATTATTAACAAAACCTGCATATTTTTCTTTAGTTTTCAGTAAAGTAAAATCTTTTGATAATTGGTTAATTAATTGTTCTTTAGTAGTATAATTTGAATAATAAGTGTTAATAAAGTTAGAATAATGTTTTTTATAATCTTTATATAAGTTTGGTTTTAGAATTAATCCATTAATAACGTGATAAAGATCAAGTACAAAATTTAATTTTTTAGAAATACAGTCATGTTCATAGATAAGTAAATAAGATTTTGGTTTAGCAATTCTAATAATTTCTGAAATCATAGAATCCATAGAACTAAAATGATGTATAGCTAAAAAACAAATAGTTAAATCAGCAAAATTACTATCAAGATTTATTTTATTACCATCGGTTATACTAAATTTAATTGTATTACTGACAGATTTATCTAAATAATTTAATGTTTCAACACAATAGGTATGATGATTAAAATTGTATAATTTTGAAAATTTATGTGTTAATAAACCATTACCACAACCTATATCTACTAAATTTTCATTATTTTTGTCCTTAGCATTAATTGGAAATTTATCTAAAAAAATTATAATTTCATTAATTTGTTTTTCAGCTTTATTTTGTAAAAATTTTTCATCATGAAAAACAATCATTTTATTTTTTTTTATTTGTTTGTATATTTTGTATAAAATTTTATAATCATTTTTATAGGAGAATATTTTTTTATTTATATCTATTCCAATATATCTTGAAAAAAAATTATGTAAATTAACATCTTTATTATAATATAGAAAAGTACCATCTTTTAAACTCATGGTTATAATAAATTAAATATATAAATAATTTATATAATTATATTATAAAAATGTATTATGCAAAATATATTAAATATAAAAATAAGTATCTAAATCTAAAATATCAACTAGGAGGAACTTTTGATAGTGTAATAATTAAATCAAGAACATTAAAAGATTTAAAAATACCAGAAGTATCTGATAATATTGATGAAATAAAAATAATATCATTATTAAAAGATAATTTAGTTGGTATAAAAATTTTACAAACAAACTCAAAACTTTTAGAACCATTTGTAATATATAACCAAAAATTTAAAAAAAATCCTATATATTTTTATAGATTTACAGATAAAATAGATAATAATGTATATATATTATGTAGTTTGTGTAGTTATTATGATTTTTTATATAATTTATATGAACATATAGAAATTGAAGAAGTAAATATTAATATAGAAAGAGAAATAAATATAGTACCTGATAGGATATATAAAAGTATTGTAAAAAAAGAATTATTAACAAGTTGTCAATTAATTACAAATCCTTTACCTATAAAGAGGTTTCTTGATATAAATACATTAGTTAATGATTTAAAAAGTAATTTATTTATAATTATAGATAAAAAATTACATGATTTATTATTACGTATAATATGTATGTATATTTTATTTATAGGAACAATACATGTTTTTATTATTAATATTAATAATCGTCTATCTGATTTATGCATGCTGAGTTTATTAACAGAATATGAATTGATGTATCATATTAGTATAGATAAGAATATACAAATAAGTGAATGTAGATTATATATTAATAATAATAAACTTAATTATAAATTAAATAAAGAATTAGTAAAAATGATGTTTGATATATATGAAGAAAAAAAAAATGAAGGTTATTATGCTAACAGATTAAATAGAGGTGATCCTAAAATTGATAATAAATTTTTAAATTATTTTGATAAAACATTATTAGAAAATTGTAATAAATGTATAAGTATAGAAGATATTGCATTTAATACAACATTATTTTTAAAATCTTCTTTACAACTTTTTGAAATTAAAGAACATGAAAATATAAAAAAAATTATATCAGATTTTAATAAAAATAATTTTTTTTTAATTAATAATAATGATAAATTATATGATTGGTTACATGGAAGTCAATTTATAGATCAATTGTGGGAATATGATATAGATATTATTGAAAAAGAGATAGATAAATTAAAAAAAAAAATATATGAATTAAAATCAGAAGAACAATTATTATTAGTTCAAAAATTAAATGAAATTGGATTTGATGGTTGTAATATTGAAGAAATACTACATAATAGTACATTCTGCAATGATAAAAAACCATTATTATATGAAAATTTTTCTATAGTTCAATCTACTGAATCAAATATAGATTTGGATAATATTTCATATATTCCAGAGTTAAAACAAATAATAAAAAATAAAAATTTAAAAGAATTAAAATTTAATAAGCAAGCAGTTATTATGATGGTTGATGATTTACCAAATTCAAATATATATATGAATAATCGTAAATTTTTTTTTGCTAGATCATTTTATATATCTAATAGAGACAATAAAGCATTTAATACATTATATTTTTCATTAAAATTAAATAGAATATGTTTTCAATGTTTAGTTATGAGAGATTGGTTAATATTTCCAATACGTATAATTAATTTTAAAAGGTTAAAATCACCATTATCGCCTATTATCAATATTAATGAACAAGAATTTTGTGGATATTTTTATACTCGTTTTACAGATAATAGTATAAATTTTGAAAAAGATTGTAAAGATAAATTATATTTTATTTATCGTTATAATGAAAATGGGAAAATAGATCATCATGGTAATAAATATACTATTTTTTATTATACAGCAAATCTAATAAGATTTGATTTTGAATCAATTTTACCACATTATAGAATATACTTATGTGAAATTAATTGGATATTTTATACATTTATCAAATATTATAAAGTTATGCCACATTTTTATGAATTTGATACAGTAAACGGACCGGAGATTGTTGTATCACGATTTTCTATAGATGAAATATATTGTAAATATCAAGAAGAAAAATATAATTTATGTGAATTAGAACCTTTAAAAGAAAGATGGTATAATTGGAATTATTGGAAACATATAAATGATAGTAGCTTATTTTTAAATGAATCATTATTGAAGACAAAAGAAGAAGAACAAAAATTTATAGATAAAGTTTTATCAAAAAAAATAAAAATTAAATAAATTAATAATAATAATTTTATTAAGTATTATTATTATGAATAATAATATAAATTTTTATAATTTATATAATATTAATATAACTAATAATAATAAATTTATAAAAGATAATATTGAAAATACAATTATAAATTTTAATAAAGTAAAAGAAATTTATAATAATTTAAGTAAAATTGATGAAAAATATTATAAATATTTATTATTAGCATATTTTATTATAACAAATACTAAAAGACCTAATATATTTAAAAATAATACATTTATTTTAGCTAATAACACTTACAATATATTAAAAAATAAATTTATATTGTGGCCTAAAAATAATTTAATATTTGTAACATATTCACTATTTAGTAATATTTTAAATAAATCTAAATAATTTTTAATATTTTCATCAAATTTGGGTGCAATTGAAACAGTTAAATATTATAATAGTAATTCAAATATAACTCATTTAGAATATAATTCTAAGAATAAAAAAAATGAAATTATTTGGATAGAAGAATTTAATTTAATTAAAAAAACATATAAATATAAAAATTATAATTTTTATAGTGATATTGATAAAATAATAAATGATGATAAAATGTATGATGCATTTATATTTGATTTAGTTTATTTATCTCAATTTAGTGAGAATTTTCAATATAAAGATAAATTTATAAATATTGAAAAAGAAAATTTATTTTTAATAAATAATGTATATAAATTATTAGATAAATTAAATAAAGGTGGAATACTTATATTAATAATTACATCTATGATATGCAGAGAAACATTATTATTATTACAATCATTTGCCTCATGTTTTGAAAAATGTCATATTTTAAAACTAAGGACAATTCAAAGTTATATTAAATTTCCTATATTTATATTTATAAATTATAAAAAACAAGTAGAACCATTATCACATATAACAACTGATTTTTATAATTCTATTAAAGAGTATTATGAATCACAACTAGAAATACATAATAATATAATACAAAAATATGATTTAATTATAAAAAATAAAGATAATCCTGAATTTTTATTATCATTAGAATATCAAAATTTAGCATATTCGTATGAAATAGCAAAGTTTTTAAAATTTGATACATATAATGTATTAGACTCAGCTGATAAAGATGATAAAAAAGATAAAATAATTAATATTGATGCAAATATTGAAAAAATTTTTATTGTTTCTTTAAAAAATTTACTACTTATTGATACTAATAATACATTTACAATAACAAATGAAAAAAATATTAAAACTATTTTTGATAAAAAAATTAGTGTTACTAAAAATAATTTTCAACAATTTTTTGAAAAAATTAATAATAATTTAGAAGATTTATATAGAAGACCTGAAAATACAGTTAATTTAATTATTGACTTTTTATATTTAAACGATAATATTTTGAAAAAAAATTTACTATTATATGATGTAAATATACTTGATAATTTAGTTTCTAAAAAATGGATTTTGTATTATGAATTATTTTATAATACCAGAATTTTTAATGATAATGATACTATAATAAATATATTTATTTATGGTGAAAATTCTATAACTTTACTTAATGTTATTAATTTTTATAATTCAAAATGGAATAAAAATACTAAAATTAACTTTATATTAGGTTCTTTATTACCAAATAATAATTATATTGATAAATATCATAATATATATAGTGAATTCAATGATAAATGGTTATTTGGTGATATTACCAATAATAAAGATATAAAAAAATATCAAAAATTTATTTCATCAAGTAAGCCAATGATTGATTGGATAATAATTGATTGTAATGTAGAAAATTATAATAATGAGAATAATCTAGGTTTTAAGAAAATATTATTTATTTTAAATAATCTTAAATATGATGGAAATTGTATAATTAAATTATCATTAATAGATCAAAATAAATTATTAATTGACATGATATATTTATTATATAATAATTTTAATGTTATTGAATTTTATATTCAAAATACAGATGTGTCTGGAGAAATATATATGATATGTAAAAAATATAAAAAAATATTAACAGATAAACAAATAGATATTTTATTTAAAATTAATAAAAAAAGTTTTAGTTATTTTATATCAAAATATAGTGATGAATTTAACACTGATTATACAAATATGGTAACTTATTTATCAAGCATATATATAAATAATATTGATAATATTAAATATTACATTGATTTTTGGCATGTAATTAAAGATGAAAATAAAGTAGATTTAATGAATATTATAACCAATAAAAATAATGTTTGGATTAAAAAATATATACAAAAAAATAATAATATATAAATTAGTTTATATATATATGGCTGATAATATAAAAAAATTAATAGAACAATTACAGTTAATATTTTCCATTAAAAGTGGGTTAAAATTTGAAATATATAATAATAAAAATTCAAAAATAGAAATAAGTGTAAATGATATAAAAAAAACAAATTATAAAAAAATATTTAATTTCAAGCATTTTGTAGATAAAGAAGATGTTAATAATAGTAATATTAAAAGAATTATTAAATTTTCTAGAAATTTTTTAAATAACCAACTTATTTTATTTGGTATTTATGATAATAATAAACCAGTTTTAAATAAATGGATTGATTATTATGAATTATTATATGTTAGTCGGTTTTTTGATATAATTAAAGAAAATAAATTATCAATTAATGTTTTTTATTTAGATAATAGCAAAGAGATTTTTGAATGTACTGATTATTATTTAAAAAGATGGAATAGTGATATTGTTTATAATAAAACAATTTTAGATGAACCTGATTTAAAAAAAAATATTAAAAAATATGAAGAAAAATGTTCTAATATGGATTTATTAGTATCTTTTGATAATAAAAATAATTTTTACGAACATATATTATTTATTTTATACAATCTTAAAATTAATGGAAATGCTATAATTAAATTAAATTTATTTTTATTTAATCATAAAATAATGGTAGATATATTTTTCATTTTATATAATAATTTTGAAAAAATATTCTTTTATAAGCCAAGTTCTAAGATTTTTTCTGATAAATTTATTATAATATGTTATAACTATAAAAAGAGTTTATCATCTGATGATTTTGACAAATTATTTAAAATATCTACTAATATAAATAATTATTCAATTATTGATGATTATAGTAAAGACTTTATATTTCATTTTATTAATTTTACAACTGAAATTTATGAAGAATATTTTAAAAATATTAATACTTTAATAAGTTTTAGTAAAATAGATTTAACTGATAATGATAGATCTGAAATTATTAATCAAAAACAAATATCTTGTAATAAATGGATAGAATACTATATTTTTGGTAAATCTGTCTTTGAAAATAAATAATCTAATCTAAATCATTTATAATTGATGTTAATTCTTCATTAAATACATCCATAAAATATTCTCTTAATTCTTTTTCTATTTTTGAATCTAAATATATTATCTGATCGTAACCAATATTATTATAAATAAAGTTATAAATATGATGTAGCATTAAACTTTTATAATAATAATTTATATTCGCAAAAGCAAGTGTAATATCTGTTATTAATTGTTTATGTAGAGTATTCATTATAAAAAACATTAAATCATATTTGAAATAATTGTTATTTTGTAAATAAAGAAACTTTAGTATAAAATTATTTATTCCTCCACAATTATAAAAAAGATTTATAATTTGTTCATTTAATTCTGGATATTTTAATTCATAACTATTATAGGTTAGAAATATAAATAAATTATTTTTAAATGGTATATTGTTTTTGTTTTGAAACCAATAATTATAGTTTGTTTTTAGTAATTCTTTTCTTAAAAAATTTTCATGAAAATTTTTATTATCTAATAATGGAATCATAACTGAATTATCAACTAGGAAAGAATTATTATTTATATGATTGTAAATATTATCTGGATTAAATAAATTTAAAAATCGCAATTGTTTTTCAAAACATATCCATTTATCTATATCAAATATAAAACCATTTATAGTTGTTATATCAATTGATTGAATATCAATATTTGTTCCACATATCAATATATTATCTTTTGTATCTACATAACTAGTTAAAACTCCACAATTTATATTTATTTCTTTTTTTAATATTCATTATAAAAAATTATATTTGATGTTATAACTGGTAATTTATCTAAAAATATACTTTCATAAAATAAATTAGTTATATCACCATAAATCATTTTTTGATTGATTCCTTTAACATATTTAATCATTATAAAATTTTCCCAAAAATATGCTTTATTCCAATTATTTTTAATATTTTCAACATATTCTAAAAGTGTATTTATATATTCAATATGATTAACTGTTTTTGACAAAAAATTTTCTTTTTCTAAAATATATGTTAATAATTTTTGTGTTGAATTATATAATATATTCCAATCTAATTGACCTCCAACTATTTTAATTTTATTTTTTCTTTTATATGTTTCATTTATTTCAACTGTTTTGAATGTATTAGTATTAGATAACAAAATAGAATTAATAAAAAGTTTATAATTATTTTTTTGATATGAGCTTGAAATAAATTGTGGAATAAATATATCTTTAATATCATCTTCAAATTGATTGATTACTAAAGTATCTACAGTAATGTTGTAAATTGGATTTTCTTCATTTATAATTATTTTATCATGCTTATCAATTATAGAAATATTACAAAGATTATATAACTGTTTAACAATTATGCTCCATATATTCAAAGGTGATATTTCATAACCATAATTATTTGATATAGCACATAAAATATATTCTAAATATCCACAATGATAAAAATAATTATTTGAATCAGTTATATTATTTAGTAAATTTATATCAGTAATAATATTCTTTTTTATTATTGTTGATAGTTTATTATCTCTTATATTATTGTCAATATATGAAGTTAAAAAAGACTTTACATTTGTTAAATATATATCATTTAACGCTGATTTTGTAAAAAAATTTTTTGATTTTTTTGAATTAAAAGTATTTTTATTGTATTCAAAAATCATCCTCTAAAATTAATAAATAAAAAAAAATAATAATTAATATTATTTTTTATCATGCCATATATTATTTTTATGCATATATTATCTATATATATAAATTACCAATAACACCCATCTTCTATTTTCATGTAACCTTCTGGTTTATATTCATCAGGAATATTTTGTATCCAATATTCTTGTTTTGTATTAATATTATTTCTATTTCTTTTATTCATAATTCCAAAATAATTATGTAATTCTCCACCAATAGTGCATACATTTTTTCCTAAATTAAAAAATTTCTCTGCATATAAATTACTATATGCACCACAACTTATTAGTACTGAATCAAATAATTCTATATTTATTGTTTGAATTATATCATTAAATACTTTTTCATTTGTTTCTAAAATATTTTGATACGGACCATTGTTAAAAAAAGTATATATATGTGTATATATATAAATATTTTTAATATATGGAAAATTATCGTAGATCTTTTTACAATTACCTGATTCAATTTGTTGTTTAACTAATTTTGAGAATGGAGATATTATTAATAAATTTTTATTACTTATAAAATCAAAAATTAATTCTTTTGATGGGCTACCAAATACTTTAGAATTTAAAGTATTTTTAAATTCTTCTTTTAATTGAATTATATTTTTATTTTCATATACTATTTCATCTTCATTCCCAAAATTATGAAATATTAAAAATAGATTATCTGCATTTTTTAAAAATTGCAATAATTTATCAAAATATTTCATATAAATTTCTGGATCTTTATTATTATGTGTAACATTAAAATAATTACCTTTCATACTTTTATCATAATATCCAGATGTAGTATACAACCATTTTGTATATTCATCTTTCATATTGTTAAATTTTATTTTTTTATTTTTTTCACACCAATAAATAAATAATAAAGTACTTTCTGTCATTCCAATTCTTAATATTTTTATTGGTGTTGATATAATAGACATTTTTTCATTTTTTTGTATTTTTTTTGGATAATTTGTTGTATTATATCTAATTGATATTAAATATATACAAATTATTATCATTATTACTAATAATATTGTAGAATTATTCATATATTAATATATAATATATAATTTTTTTTTATTTATTGGAACTTATGTTTTCTATTTTTTTCTTTAAATATTTAATTGAACGCTGATCTGGACAGGCTGAAAATAAATCATTAATAAGTAGTATAAACTTTTTTTTACTAAATACATGTTTTGTATCTAATTTATTGAAAAAATCTTTGTAAAAATTACAATTTTTAAGAACATCGTATTCTTTTTCTATATTTTTTTTAAATTTACAAATTCTTCTATAATTTTTTAAATTTGAATTATCATTATTATTATTATAATTATAACAAGCAAACTGTATTAACATTGCGAATTGTTTTACACTTATATCCAAATCATATTTATCTTCAAGTTCAGAACATATTTTAGAAAAACTTTTTTCACAACACAAATCAATCAATATAATTGCTAATGGGACACATATAAATGTAAAATTATAATCTTTGTTTTCATATATTTTATTCTCTTTTTCTATTTCTACAATTGGATATGTCTTAACTACTTTACAATTTTTACAAGGATATTCATCGCAAAACATGTATATATCAATTAATTTTAAATTCATATTAATAGGATTAAGAATTAAATTTCCTGATTTAAAATCAGTTAATAAATGGCGTCCATTTATAGCTGAATTAACAAGATTATATAACTGTTTAATAACATTTAGCACCTCATTTGAATTTTGATATTTATATTTACGAATATCTATACCTCCAAATTCCATTAAGGTATAATATTTTTTTTTACTATCAACTAGTGTTCCACATGAATAAATTTTAATTATATATTTTTTAATATTTTTATCAGTAATTAAAGAATTATATCTTTTTATTAATCTTTCTGGTATTTCGTTATCTGATATTTTTAAAGCAAAATATTTATCATTAATTAATACTTTAAAAACAACACCATAAGATCCTTCGCCTAAGAATCTATGTATTCTAATTTTTTTATTCAATTTATTATTTGATTTAAATTCATTAATAAAACTATTCTCAAATGACCCAGATGGTTTATTATTAGATGTTTTTTCAAAAATCAAATCTATATCGAGTGGAATATTTTTTTTTATAGAGGATGGAAAATTATGTATATTAAATTCAAGCATTTAATATTAATTTATAATAAATATAATTTATAATATAAAAATTTAAAATATTATATATTAACCAAAAGTTGATTCTAATGCAACATTAACATATAAAAAACCATCAGGATCTTTATGTATATCATAAACCTCGCTTAATAAAGTTGTATTAGGTATTAATTTATTATTTATAAATAAAAAAATAGCTTCATGAGATTTAACTTTAACAAAATTTCTAATACATTTTTGTAATTGAAGCATATTAAATATTGATGGTATTAAATATTTTATTTTATTTACATTTAAAATCTTATTATCTAAAACTAAAATTATTGGTATTTTTTCTGGAAAACTTTCTTTAATTCTATTACTTTCTTCTACCCTTTCTTCAAATGTCTTTTGTTTTTTAAAATTGTTATATTGTGGCATTTACTATATTATATTTATATATTAATTATTATTTATGGTTAAAATAATTGAAATTAATAAATTATAATCTAAAGTATTATAAATATATATATTATATCATATGGCTAATAACAATAAGAAAGGAAACAAAAGAAATTTTAAGGATAATTTGAATTATGATAATGATTTAAAAAATGATATTAGTCATAAAAATAAAATTAAAATAGTTAATAAAAAACAACAAATTGATAAAAAAATATTATCAGATACTTCAGATGAAGAACCTATAAATAAAAATTCAGAAAATAATTTTGAAAGTATGTTATCTACTTTAATTAAAGATTTTGATCCAACTAAAAATCCATGGGGTAGTGATCAAAATAAAAATATGTGGAGTTCTGAACCAATTATTGTTAAAGCTCCTTTTGATTTATTTTTCCCAAAAAATAATTTAACAACTGAAAAAGAAGGAAATAAAGAAAAAGATTTTAAAAAAACAGAAATAGATTTAGCATGTTTAGCTGGTGATATTAAAAAATTAAATGATTGGTTATCTAAAAATATATCTTCAGATACTTTTAATTTAAAACATACTGATGATTATACATCTGAATCACTTGACGGTGCATCTGTTAATAATAGAATGGATGTTTTAAGTTGGTGGTTAGAAAATAATAGAAAATATGCTTTACCTTTAAAATATACTGAAAAATCAATAAATGAAGCTAGTAGATTAGGATTAATTAATATTTTAAATTGGTGGTACGATTCAAAATTATTATTAAAATACAATGAAAATGCTATTAATAATGCTAGTATTAAGAATAAAATAAATGTTTTAGATTGGTGGTTTGATAAAATTAAAGAAAAAAGGGTAGAATTTAAATATTCACAAGCAGCTTTTGATAAATGTAAATTAGAAGAAAAAGATATGTTAGAATTATTAAAATGGTGGAAAGATAAATTTGATAAGCATAATATGGTATTTCTTTATGGTAAAGAATTTATTGATTTTATTGTTAGTTCTAATTATGATGATGTTATTAAATATCTTCTTGAAAATAAACTTTTAACGGATGACGATGTTAAAAAAAATAGACCTAGTAAAAGATTAGGATTAAATAATTTATTTGAAATGTTTAGTAATCCTAAAAAAGAACATTCTTCAAAATTTGATACATCTACTTTACCTAAAGATATTCAAGATCATATTAAAGAAAAAGAAGAAGAGTTAAATAATAATATGTTAATTAATGGTAAGGCAAAAGAATATATTGATAATTTAGTTAAAATTCCATTTGGTAAGTATAGAGAAGAAAAAATATTCAAGTTTATTACAGATTTAATTCAAAAACTTAATGATAAATATAAAACAGAAATAAAGAATGAAAGTGATTTAATTAAATATTTTAAAACTAATCAAAATACAAATTATTATACATTATATCAACAATTCTGTGAATATAGAATTAAATATTTAGAATATGTTGATAAAACATTGGATAAATGTGTTTATGGTCATACTCAAACTAAAAAACAAATTAAATGTATTTTAGCTCAATGGTTATCAGGTGGTATTAAAAAAGGAGTGGTACTGGGCATTCAGGGACCTCCGGGTGTTGGTAAAACTACTATTATTAAAGGAGCTCTAGCGCTTTGTATTGTAGATTTTATTGATTATAATTTGGATGAAGATAAACCAAAAGATGATAAAACAAAAGAAAATAATATTTGGATTAAAATCGCAGAAGAATCATGTAATGTTAAGCGTCCATTTTGTTTTATTTCCTTAGGAGGAAGTACAAACAGTTCTACACTTATTGGTCATAATATCACCTATCATGGAGCAACATCAGGAGACATTGTAAAATCATTAAAGGAAGCAAAATACATGAATCCAATTTTATACTTTGATGAATTAGATAAGATATCTAAAACAGAACATGGTAATGAAATTTCAAGTGTATTAACACATATAACAGATCCGGCACAAAACGAACATTTTACAGATAGATATTTTTCAGAGGTTAAGATTGATTTATCAAAATGTATAATTATTTTCTCCTATAATGACCAAACAAAGATAGATCGTATTCTTTATGATCGTATTCAGGAAATTAAACTCCAAGCTATTCCTCTTCAAGAAAAAGTAGAGATTTGTAAGAATTTCTTAATTCCTGAAATATTAGACAATATGGGTTATAATAAAGATAATATTGTTTTATCTAATAATGAGTTAGAAAATATTATTTTAGGTTATACATATGAAGCTGGTGTTAGAAAAATTAAAGAAAAATTAAATGAAATTCTTAGAAATTATCATTTGAATAGATTAACTACTAATCAGTCCATAACAAATGAAGTTATAACTAATGATTATGTAGATACAGTCTTAAATGATCATCATAAAATACTTCTTAAAAAGATTACACCAAAACCTGCTATTGGTTGTATTCATGGTATGTATGCTACTACTAATGGTTTAGGTGATGTTATGTTAATTCAAGTTAAAAAGATGTATAATAAAGATTTATTAGGACTACATACAACAGGTAGTTTAGAAAAAGTTATTACCGAAAGTATTCAAGTTGCTAGAACTGTAGCATGGAATTTACTAACTGATGATGAAAGGAAAACCATTGAAACAACATTTGTAAATACTGGATTACATGTTCATTGTCCTGATGGCTCAACTCCAAAAGATGGGCCTAGTGCTGGAACAGCTATAACAACAGCAATTTATTCCTTATTAACAGGTAAATTAATCAAGAATGATGTTGCTATAACTGGTGAGATTGATTTAGATGGCAATGTAACAGCAATCGGTGGATTAGATGCCAAATTATCAGGAGCGAAAAGAGCTGGTATTAAACTAGCACTTGTTCCAACAGAAAATAAGAGAGATGTTGAAATATTATTAAAGAAAAATACTACTCTAGTTGATAACAAGTTTAAAGTAAAATTCATTAGCCATGTTAATGAAGTATTAAAGATAGTATTTAAGAATTAAAAAGTTTTATAATAGGTTTATTTATTTATATATAAATAATTATATATATATTATAATTAATTATAGGCGTTATAATGTTTGATCTAAATGGCAAATATGTTATATTTCGTCCAGAGATTGGTAAAGGTTCATATTCAAAAGTTTATAAAGCCAAGGATAAAAATCATAAATCGGTAGCAATAAAAAGAATAAATATAGAAAAGATAAATAATAAATTATTAGACAGAATAGAATTAGAGATAAATATTCATAAAAAATTACAACATGATAATATAGTTAAACTTAATGAGATTATAAGAGATGAAAAGAATATTTGTTTAGTATTAGAATATTGTGAGGAAGAATTTAATAATTTGAAATATAATTTAGAAATACATAAATTACAAGATTATATAAAACAATTAAATAATGCTCTCTTATATTTAAGAAAAAATAATATAATTCATAGAGATTTAAAACCTAAAAATATACTTATATCAGATGATGTTGTTAAATTAGCTGATTTTGGTTTTGCTACTGATAAAACAATTGATATGCATAATACCGTATGTGGTTCTCCACTTTATATGGCTCCAGAAATTATGAAAATTTTTATATCAGGTAATAATAGTGATCCGCTAACGGTTAGAAATAGTTATGACTCAAAATGTGATTTATGGTCTTTAGGTCTAATTATCTATGAATGTGTTTATAAAGAACATCCATATAGAGATAGTTTAAATATATTAGATTTGAATAAAAATATATTTACAAATAAAATTATATTTTATGAAACTAATAAAAATAATGTTAAAATAGATTTACTATTAAGAGATTTATTGGCTAGAATGTTGGTTATTGATACAACTAAAAGAATTAGTTGGGAAGATTATTTTAATCATGATTGGTTTAATTCTGATATTAATATAAATTTAAATATATCAGCACCAATATCAATACCAGTACCAATAACAAAAAAAAAATCATATGAAAATTGTATTCATTCACTACCACTTATAGCAGATTATGAAAAAAATATTAAAAATAATTTTGAAGATATTAGTGATGATTATTTAGAAAATGAAAGACAAAATAGACCAAAACATGATATAAATACAATAAAAGATTACTTTATTAATCATTTGTATAATAAAGAAATTAGTGATGATGTTATGGAAACTATTGATATTTATAATGAAAATCCAGAACATAAAATAAATAAAGATAAAAAAAATGATGATATTGATTATGATTATATTATAATTGATGAAAAAGAGTTGTTAACCTTTAACGAAGAACCTGATTTTAAAGATAATCTATCTGGAAATCTTTATAATGCTTTGTCTAACTCTTATGAATTGATTAAAAAACCTTTTAAATATTTTTCTTATTAGATACTTTAATATGAAAAATTGTTTGTTAAAAAATATCAGTTTCAAAAATTACAATTTTGTATTATTTTAATTATATAGATTATATATATTTAGTTGGGGTGTGAAACACCCAACTATAATATTTTATATTATCATATATATGGCTGGAATAGGTGGTAGCAGTATATGCTGCAAGCCTGGACATGGTTGGCAACGCAAGTTTGTTTGCGTGGAATGCGCACAAGATGGAACAGGAGGGAAAGGAATCTGCAATCGGCACGGGTTTGTAAGGATATCCCGTTGCAAAGGATGTGCTGTCGAATCTCAAAATGATTTGAATAAGGCTATCCGAAAGCAAACCGAATTCTGTATACATCTTGTCCGTACAGCGGGGCCGAAAAGTGAAGGATGTAGTCTCTGTCAAAAGGAGGATGCTGAGAAGGAGCTGCAACGGTATTACTGTGAAAATCCACCAAGTCTAGGTGGAACTCCACGCACTCCCGTTTTGATGGTCATTCTCCAAGAGCCAAGTAAAAAGAGAAGGTGGATTTTTATTTTTATACATAATTTAACTTTAGTTGATTTTTTTACAACATATTTAATAAAAATTGAAAAATAATATATACTGATATGACTATTATTATAGGATGATTGCTAATCGTTCTATAATTTTACCTACATCAGATTGTAAAGTTCATTCACCAACAGTGAATCAACAAAGTGTTCC
>Ga0214923_10004308_pt1 | contig 17279 bp, 8 predicted proteins | sample LL1510_MetaG_FD_177993 | JGI IMG/M metagenome (GOLD analysis project Ga0214923, IMG submission 177993) | Freshwater microbial communities from Lake Lanier, Atlanta, Georgia, United States - LL-1510 | ecosystem: Environmental > Aquatic > Freshwater > Lake | place: USA: Georgia | collected 2015-10-15 | reverse complement strand
TATTTCATCATATTTTTATTTGTTATAATTACCATAATAAAGATATGATGAAATATCTTTATTAGCTTTATAAAAATACTTGTTGATAAAATATTATATAATGATAATTACTATTAGACAAATAAAAAATTGATTATATTATTTATTGATAGTATACATTAACAAATACAATTACAATTACAATGAGCAAGAAATTCATTCTAGATAAAATAAAGACTGCTGCGGTTGCTGCTACATTTGAAACAACTAAACCAAAGGTAGTAACAGAAGACCTCGGAAAAATATTTGAAATGGCTATTTGTTTATTATACGATACACCATATGTGGGTAAATATAAATATAGTATGGATGATGCCGAAAAATTAAAGGATAAAATTAAAGAAATGAAAAACATCTTTCCACAAAATATTACACATACAGCAGAAAAAGGAGCGCGTTATGATTTTACGTGTTCCAATTCTGAAGGACTATATTTGAGCGCAAAATCAACCAAAAAAGGAGATAAAGTCTGTCCCCAAGTTATTGGTCAACCTAGTAAAAAAAAGTTTTGTCAACATTTTGGATTAGAAAATTCTATTACCATAAACGAAATCAAACAATATATTCAAGAAAATATTCGAAATATGCTGCAAAAATATTTTGAATATACCTACGATTGTCCAATCATTTATTATAATCAACACAAGAATTTAATCCTCTTTGTAAAAAAAATAAATGATATTCATTGGAACGATTTTGAAATAGAATTCAGTCATATCAAAAAAGATAAGGAATGGAATGAAAGCACTACTATTAGTATTCAAGATGTTTCAATAGGAGAATTCCAGGTACATAATCATAGAGATAATATAAAATTCAGATGGTGCTTTGAAAATCTAATTTATAAATTTCCACAGTATTTTGAAGTCGTAAAAATATAAAATAAATATATATCACTAAAAATATCACTAAAAATAAAAATTGGAAAAAAGGTAATGAGACTGAACATAACGAAACTTTATTTAACCATCTCGATACTATGTTCTATTATACTAGTTCCTTTTTTACTTGTATCAACAACCCATAAATATTCTTCAACAAATTTTTTATCCACACTTTTTTGCGCTTTAAACTTGTTATATTGAATTTTATACAATTTTACTTCACCTTTGGTCAAAAGGATTTTTTTCAAATCATCAACTGATAATAATCCTTCATTGTTGTACGAAAGTATTAAATGTTGGCAGTTAAGACCATTTATCAAATCGGTAAACGCCTTTTTAGCTTCTGTTTTTTTACAAAAATCGCTTTTATTATATTTGTCTATTAACGCTGTTTTCCCTTTTAAAACAATGTTCGCATCATAATGAGCTATATAATTTAAAGGCGAATAATTTGCGCTATATTGTCTTTGGTTATAAGGCGGGTCAATATAAACGACGTCATAATATTTACTATCAGGACCTGCGAATGTTTCGGCCAAACCATTATACACATTATTTTGGTCAGGTGGTTCAACAACTCTATTATGGATGGGGTTCAATATCATTTCTTTTAATGCGGGTTTTTTATACTCTTTCAAATAAGCGCCGTATACACACGAAGTGTTTGCTACTTTATCAATAGACACTAATAATGATGCAAGTAAGAAGTAATATTCTTTTTCTGTAATTTGCGCCGTTTTATATTGTGATTCGATATATTGTCTTATTGCATCACATTTTTTTGCATTATTATTTGTAAAGAACATTCGTTCACAATGGGTCGTGGGGGAAAAGTTATTGTACAATAATCCATTGACTGCTTCTAAGCCATTGCACGCATCTATTAATTTTCGTATATTTTCAGTGTAATTACATTTTAACAATGCATAGTTGATTACATAACTATAGTATTCCAAATCATTTGCGCTGCATATTTTAAAATGTTCCAGCATATGAAACCCGACTACCCCGGTCCCTGCGAATAAATCCATAAAGGTCTTGTTTTTCATATCGTTTATGTTTTCTTTGCATACGTGTAGCAATGTATTGAATAAAGTATGTTTACATCCAATATAATTCAGAGTGTTCATTAACTAATATATCTAATCCTATTTAACTTTTATTTTCAATTTTATTTGAAATAGGGTGTATATTCTTTTATATCGAGTTCTACTTTTTATTTTATTTTATTTTATTTTTACAATTCCTTTTCTAAACGTATAGTATATGAAAAAACATAGTATATTTTTTTATATTTTTATAGCATTTATTCTTTTCTTTTGCTTAGCAATATATTACCAATCAGACGCATATAATCTGAAATGTATCATAGCATCAGAAGATGGAAATAGATATTGTGTGAGGGAAAGACAGAAATTAGAATTAGCAGCAAACCTTTTAGCACAAGTTACACAAAAAATGAAAGATATGGTTGCATATATGAATAATAGACATCCGGAAGACAAACGTACCAAGCGCCTGGTAGAGGGATTCAACCCAAAAAGAATTAGTGAAACGCTACCAACTAGTGAATTAACCGCTTACAGTGAAAATAAAGGAGAAAAAATTGCATTTTGTTTAAACACCACCAAAGAAGGTAATAAATTAATTGATATAAATACATTGACATTTGTGGCTTTACACGAATTATCACATATTATGACAGAATCGATTGGACACAAACAAGAATTTTGGGAGAATTTTAAATTTTTATTACAGAATGCCAAAGAAGCCGGTATATATGACCCAGTTGATTATAAAAAAAATCCGCAAGAATATTGCGGTATGACTATAAATGATAACCCGTTTTATGATTTAGTTTAGTTAATTTTAACAGTATCAATATATTTATTGGTAACTTCAATTAAACTATTAATGCAAATAAGTTTTTACTCTTTATGGTGCCTTTTTGTAGTCTCTATTATATTATGTTGATAACTAGGTAATATTATTACTACAAAGTATTATTCTTATTATCTTTCAAAAATAAATTAAAAATAATAGTGGGTTTATATATATGTCAAAAATATTATCTTCAACCAAACCAAAAAATACAGTTCAACCATCTTTAGATAACAAAATATACAAAGTAAAACAACTTGTAAATGGCGAAATAACTACGATTTATGTATTTAATGGTAAATTAGTTACAGATAATGAAGAAGAATTATTTAAGAAAATATTTACAGAAGAAGAACTTGAAATTATTAATTCGCAAAAAATAAATATAGTGTTTTCGGAAGAAAAAATACATTTTGATGATTCCATTGGTACGATTAAAATTAAAATACTTAAACAGCTTGAGCGAGACATTTCCCTAGACGAATTATATTTATTTTGTCAGAAGGAGGAAACATTAAATACTGTCGCCGTATATCAAGCACTTACCCAAAAAAACAAGTTATCATTAACCAAAATAAGACTAGACCAATTTATATCAAATATTGTTAGCGATGAAAATGGTGATGCTATAAAACCACTCGCTGATAAGGAAGTATACACATTTGATGATATTTTTGAAATGAAATTTGATAACAAAAAATATATAGTCAATAAAGTATTAGGACAAAAATTCTTTATTGTGGAAAATGAATATCCATTTGTGTGCAACCCATATAAAGTTACTGATTACGATAGACTATTAGAAAAAACTGCTAGAAAATCATTAACTACATTAAACAGCCATTTATTATTAAATAGCGGACATATAGTTGATAATAGTATTTATCTATGTTTAGCGGAAGACGTTATACCTTATCTAGGTAGAAAAGATTTATCAGAAGAAACTACTATAAAAATATACTATCCTTTTTTGTACAACAAAAATATTAATACTATAGAAGACCTCGATAAAAATAGAGATAAATTAATGCAAAACAACAGTAAAATATTGAATAAAAAAACCTTCAATACATTCAAAACAATTGATATGTTTTATGATATTTATAATTTGAGAAAATCCGAACTTAATTATGTTAATAAAGGAATAAAATATATTAAGGCTGTTTTGGTACCCGAATTTTACATAAAAATACCCTTGGAACTAATTTTTAAAGTGGTTCACGCTACACAAGAAAATCCTTTGATTAAATATAACCCTTCTTCTAGACAAGAAAATGTGTATCGGCTTTTTACAGATAAAAACTCAACAGATGGCAGAAAAATTCCCTATCTAAAAAAAGCAGCCATTTTTAAATTAAAAAAAACAATTGCTCGTAATAAGTCTGTTGCGGTTTATATTGAAACTAAAAATGCTGGAAGTAATCAATCTTTAATTTGCGAATTTGATGAAGAAGGTTTCATAACCCTTAGTGCGGAATTTGGAACAATGGTTAACATAGATAATATTGACGAACTTTTTAAGAATGCTATTAATCCGGTTATAACAGAAATTAAACATTTTTTAGAACAAAGTGGTTATAAATTGAATATATTTAATAGTTTAAATGATGAAAATGTCGTAATTAAACAGCTTACATATGAAACACAGATTGCCATTAAAAAACCTCTTGATATTGAAGCATATAAGGGATGTCTCTCGAGTATTTTTATAAATGAAACAAATGTGTTCAAAGGTAATACCATTAATCTGCGTTTTAAACTAGTTGCCAATTATAGCAATTTTACGAGTCAAGAAGCCTTCATTCTTGAGAAATCAGAGCAAGGTTTAAGAGGCGAACAAATTATTGAAGCCCTCTTGGAGAATTTCACAGATGAATTAAATCGTAAAGAAGCGGAAGAAATGGTCAGAAAAATTGCAAATGAATTGGAAATAGAGAGAGGAGTTAGAAAAAGTGATATTAAAATTAAAAATAGTCCGGGCTTCAAAACTGTGATATCACTTGAAAAAGAAACAGGTATTATAACTATTGTAACGGAGAATATTAACAATATAAATTATTTACTTACATTGCCTATTTATTTAGATACAATGGTTCGGTTGACTCAAGATAAAACCACTACAGGATATCCAGTTAATGAAATAACCCGTTTATGTTCAAAGGAAAAATACGATGTACATATTGATGATATTATTTCTATTGCAGAAGAATCTGCACCAAAATCGTATACACCGTCTATAGAAAAATTTGCGGAAGATGAAGAAGATGTGAAATATAACACTTTCAAAAATGTTGAAGTTAACAAACCAAAAGGCGCGTTGAGTTTGTTTTTTGATGACGACGACGAAGAGGAGACTGAATATGGTGGCGGAAAAGAGGTTGTAATTGTTGGCGGTGTTTCCGAATCATCTGTTTCTAGCGAAGATGAATATAACGATGATGAAGATAATGATGCTAATGAAGATAATGATGATATAATAAAAAGTACTGAACCTAGTGGAATAAGTAGTTTGCAAAAATCAGAGTCATCGGTTGAATCCGAATCCGCGAGTTTAATACCGGATGAAATTGCTAGTAAAGAAAGTAAAGAAAGTAAAGAAAGCAATGAAGAGATTATAAATCCTACTTCTGATACAGTTGTGTCTGAAAAATCTATAGTATCTGAAAACAATATTACACCTGAAAATAATACAGAAGTAAAAAAGGAGATTCCTTCGGAAAAATCTATATCATCAGAGGTAGAACCTAGAGAGAACAAAGTGGTTTCAGATGCGGATGTAAATGAAACCTTAAATGAAGAACCTGACGCAAGCTTAGAAACAGCCGCAAGCTTAGAAGAACCTGACGCAAGCTTAGAAACAGTCGCAAGCTTAGAAGATATAAGAAATATAGATGGAATGAAACTAAATAAACCATATTACTTTCAATCCCTTATCGAAAAGAAAGACCCGGTATTAATTTTAAAAGAAGACACCCCACAGTTTAATTCTTACCCAAGAACTTGTAGTTCAAATATGCGAAGACAACCTGTTATATTAACCGATGCACAACTAGATAAAATTAATAAAGAGCATCCAGGGTTTTTGAGAGAAGAAGATGTCGTCAAATATGGGTCTAATCCAAAAAACCAGTTTAATTATATCTGTCCTCGTTTTTGGTGTTTAAAAAATAATACATTTGTGGACCCTAAAGATTTAAAAGAAATTATCGGAAAAGATGGGAAAAAAGAATTAGTACACCCTACTTGTGGCAAGGTATTACCAAAAAATGAAAAAACTGTAAAACCTGGTTATTATATTTATGAATTTTACACACCAAAACCTGGTAAAAAAGATTATAAAAAATATCCTAGTTTAATACCCGACTCGCATCCGGATGGTTATTGTTTACCGTGTTGTTTTGATAAATATAACACTGAAGGTCGGATAAAGGCTATGCAAAAATGTAAGACTACATTACTAGAAAACGAAAATGTCAAAGAAAAAGAAGAAAAAGAAGCAAACGCTCGTGATACAGATGAGTATATTGAAAAAAATGAATTGAAAGAAGAAACAAAAGGAAAAAGAAGCAAAAAAAGAATAGAAGATAAAGAAGAAGACGAATATATAAAAGGACCTGATAAATTTCCTCTTGAACCTGGACGTTGGGGATATCTTCCGGTAGAAATCCAAACTATGCTTCGCGAAGTAAATGCTGATTGTCAAATAAGCAAAACAAACACAAACATTAAAGAAAATCATCCTTGTTTACTTCGTCACGGTGTAGAGGTAAATGTAAAACAGTCTTTTGTAGCGTGTATTTCTGATGCATTATTTTTTGGTAAAAGAGTAATAGATGAAAATAATAAACCTATCAATAAAAGTGCTCCCATTTTGTCCATTCGAGAAATGTGTAATCGAATAATAAAAGCCATAACAATAGATACATTTATAAAATATCAAAACGGAAATTTGGTTATTGATTTTAGTGAACCAAATAAAAAGATAAATGCGAATAAATATAAAAATACAAAATTGTTTTCAAAAATAAATATGAATAAAGAAGAGGATAAAATATATTTTTTTAAAGTCGCGTCCGCATACGAGAATTTTATTGATTTTTTAAGTGATAGTAATGCGTTAATTGACCATACGTATTTATGGGACATTATAAGTATGCCAAATAAATATTTGTTTCCAAATGGTGTCAATCTTATTATATTTCAACTTCCCAAAGATGATATAACTAATAATGTTGAGCTTTTATGCCCCACCAATCATTATTCGACACAATTTTATGAAGCTAGAAAACCAAGTATTATTTTAATGAAAGAAGACGGTTATTACGAACAATATATTCGTATTCTTCAAATAATAAAAAAATATCTGTTACCAAAGAATTCAAAGAATATGATAATCAATTATCGAAAACATTGCGCGCTGTTTTTAAAGAAATTATTAGACCTTTCTTTGACACTATTTGCAGACCATTAGATAGTATGCCTAATGTTTATAAAGCAAAAAGACCACTTTTGTTGTACGATTTAGTTCAAAAATTAGACAAATATGAATATAAAATCCTTAAAACAGTGGTAAATTTTAATAATAAAGTAATAGGTGTAGTTGCACAAGAGCCCGAACCATCTACGCGTACCGGATTTATACCTTGTTATCCATCAGCAATTGATGAATCCATTAAAAAAGATTTAGATTTTGTATTTATGACTGATGTAACATTATGGAATACATATTTTGACACTGTTCAATTTTTAAATAAGCTTGATAGAAGAAGTAAAAAACGCCGAATAGAACCTGATATTCCTTGCAAGCCAGCATTTAAAGTCGTCGAGGATGAACACGTGGTAGGAATTTTAACTAATACGAACCAATTTATACAATTGTCACAACCAATCCGTTTAGATGAGGTGGACCCTAATTTAGATATACCCTCCATTGACAATGATAATTATATTGTAAATGTAAAATCTAAACCAATGGTAAATACCGATGTTGAAATAATGGTAAAACAAGATATCGATAAAGAACGTGTCGACTACATTAAAAGAATCAGATTAGAAACCAGCTTTTATAATGTATTTAGAAATACGATTCGAATTTTAATAAATGATTATGAAAATGCGACCCTTCGTGAAAAAATAGAACAAGAAATGTTGAAAGAATATATTATTTATTCTGAAAAATTACACAATATCGACAGCTTACTTCGAGAGTTGGTGAAAGATAAAATACAATTTATAGGCGATAAAAATTATTATAAATTAATAAATGAAGTTTCATCTTGTATAGTAAAAGATAAAGAATCTTGTAGCACCACACCCAACTTATGCGTTGTTACTGAAAATGGTAAATGCAATTTAATCCTTCCTGAAAAGAATCTGATAACAAATAAGATTAATGAGCCGATTTATTATGGGCGAATGGCTGATGAGTTAATTAGATATAATAGAATTAAATCATTTATGCTTCAACCACAAACATATTTGTCATTCGGTAATATTGGGTATAATCTTAGAGATAATGAAATTATATTAATTGATTCTTTGTTGACGCAAGAATATTTTGAAACATTAGTGCCTTCAATTACAAATAAATACATTAAACACAATTCATATGACGAAGTTGAACCCATCATAACACAAATGTATGATAATACAGTTGAACCAACGAATAATGAAAATAAATTAGCCGAAAAAACTTGTGACAAAATAGTAAAAACTCACATAACATCGTCTATATGGAAGGATTGTTTTCCTATTAATTTTAAAGAAACAGAATATGGTAAATATATATCTTGTACATTTGACATTATTATTGATTTAATAGAAAAGAAAACTGGTAATAAGCTAACAATGAATCAAATTAAAAACGAGTTGTTTATCGAATACAAACAATATTTGTTGAATTATGGTGATAAAATTGTAGATATTTTGATTTTAGAAGGCAAGAAAACCTTAGGAGACCAAGTGCGGAATGAATTATTATCGTTTGCTAATTTTTTGTTTGCAGACAATTATTTTTTAACACCATTAGACTTGTGGTTACTTGTAACAAAATACAAAATTCCTACTATTTTTATATGTCAAAGATGGATTTTACAGACAAAATACGAAAAACACGAGTTTGTTGCGTACGGCGATAAAGATGATAAGTTTGCCTTTATTTTGGTGCCAGGTTTTAGTCCTGAAAAAATTCCTAGCTATAAATTAATTCAATCTAATGACGGTGATAGTTTTATTTCAATTGATAACTTAAATGGTGAATGTTTAGATAGAATATATAACACCTTTATTGAACCCATTACCATTGAAAATTATTTAAAACATTTTACAAAACCAAAAAAGACTAATTATGAAAAGAAAAAACCGCAAATACTTATCATTGAGAGCGATTAAACTAACTTGATATCGCTTATTTAACTCACTGAATCAGTTACAGAATCCGCATCAGAATCTATATCAGAGTTGTACTCAAATGCATCTGCTGTCGTTTGTTGAGTAATAGCCTGGGTGTTTTCTTCTGCATACAATTCGGCCTCTTCATTCTCTTCATTCTCTTCATTCTCTTCATCGTCATCGTCATCATCGTCATCATCGTCTTCATCGTCATTGAAATTTATGTTGTTTACAAAATTAAAAGTGAAAGAACGTCGTACAATGACTCGTTCGTTTACATTGATAGATTCATTGTATTTTAAATGGTCTGTCAAATATTCCGCATTTTGTTTTTCAATATTATTGAAATTTATATGTTTATCATCAAAACATACTATTCTATGTGTCATAACCCTCTTAAAATCATCGGTATATTTTTTCACAATTTTATATTGTTTCCTTCCGAAACTCGGATTAAATTTATTAAACATTAGTAATTTTTGTTGTAAAATATAAGTCGACTCTCTTTTAATGTGTGTTAAATAAGAGTATTGTGATGTCATAAATATTTTCAAATATGGCTTCATAATTTGTATTAATTTGTCTTTTGGAAATTCCTTGTTAATATACATTCTGTGTTTTAGTTGTAATTGTTTACAGTATTGATTATAATAATCAATCATATTTTTTATTTCGTCCATTAAAATATTTGATGGGGAATTATTAACAAAATGATTTATAGAGTATTCCCGCAATATATACTCGTTTTTGTTTTTGAAAATTGTTAGATTAAAATCCACTTCAAAAAATTTAAAAAATAATTCAGGATAATAATCTGTTTTATATCTAATATAAAAATAGATATTGTATAAGGTTGATTTTTTAAACGGTATATTATCATACGGATTTTTTATGCATTTTGGTTCGGAAAAATACATATAGGCATTTGACAATGCCGAATTTATAATTTTTATTAGGTCATTAATATGAAATAGATATTTTGAATTATTATGAAGTATACATATTACATTTTTGTCGTTTGGGGTTATTTCATTCAAAAACATATCGGTTGTTACAACTGTACGAGCTTTTTTGAATTTATAATTATAGACGAACCTATTTAATGTATTGTATACTTTTTGAATTTTACAAAAGTATGTAATAAAACTATCTTCCTTATTATGCTTTATTAAAAAATTGTTTAACGATTCTTTAAAAAACGCATACTTGTTTTTTATGTTTAGTTCTTTATACAATAACATTCCAAATACTAATTTTATAATATTATCTATACCATCGTCTATGTAATTGCATAAAAAAACAGAGTTATCCATTTTTAAATTTTTTTTTATTATTAAATTGTAAGTAGACATTATATAACTATAAAAATTTATGTTTAATATCATTAAATATAAATAAATATACATTTGTTACATTCAAATATAAACTAGACTGATAATTAGAATTTACCAAATGTGTAAAATCGTCAAATCTACTATAGAAATTAGTACCAATAAAAAATTTTATAAAAAAAAATTCCCCGCTACCTGAATCGAACAGGTGACAATTTGATTACGACTATTCATTAGATATTAGAATCTACAGTCAAATGCTCTACCAACTGAGCTAAGCGGGGTAATTCGGCACCATAATACCTGGGTGATGAAAATATCAATATAAATAAAGTAATTTGGTGTTTTTATTATCAAAAAAATTTGTATTTTTAAATTTTTATATAAATGGTATTTTTATTTTACTATTTATTTTTAAAATCCTGGGTTATAATCATTATCTTTACCCATATCCTCTTCTTTTATTGTCACCACATTGTTTTGTATAGATATCTTATTTACACCACAAGGGTCTTCAGGATTTTCTACATTTCCAAAGAATTTATCTATTTCATCTTCTATATTCATTGGCTTATATTCGCTCGCCGCTTCTAATTTTTGCATTTCTTCAATATCCAATACAACTTGGAAACAACCGGTGCCAAAGAAGCCTTCTTGTCCACACATTACATTTGCAGATACACCTCTTAATGTATCTAATTCCGCGTGTCTTGCCGCCTTTAAGAACATTTCAGGAGTCTCTTCAAAGGAAGCCTTGGCGATAGGTCCAATATTATCATTGTTAATACCGTGTCTGAATATGGAAATTAGTTTGCTGGTAAATGTCATTCTATCGACCAACACACTATAATTATGGTAATTTATGTAGGTACCATCAAATTCTACAACTTCTACCAATTCATTGTATATAGCTTGTCTAGCGGCTTCTATACCAAGAACATTGTAAATTTCTATAATATCATTACTCATCGTTCTTTTATTATCAATAAAATCTAGACCCAAAACGTCTAGTAAATTGGTACCTATGGTATCTAGCACCCAAATGTCTTGCTTTTTATAAACACCATTATGTTCTATCATATTATCAACAATTTTTCGTAAAATTACTTTATTAATACCTTTGATACCTCTTAGAACAACGTTTTGTAACAGTTGGTCTTGGAAATTTTTCAATATATAAATTTGGTCTGATTGGTCGAGTGGATTTACCTTTACCTTTTTAGGTCCTCCTCTGCCGCCTGCTTTCATTATTTCGCTCATTCTAATTCGGAAGATTAATTTATCTGCGTTGAAATCGGAATAGACGCAATTAATTTGGTCATCATAACAATTTTTAAGGGTGAAATTCACATCGTCCATTGTAATATTTTTCTCAAGCATCACTTCAGGGTCCATTTCCATGCGAATAATCCATTTTGACTTTTCATTTTCGTCGTTTTGAAGCGATGTTTCGGAACATTCGGAAACCATATTCTCAAAAGCTCTATATTGCTCAATGGTATCTTTATCGTCGCTGATTAATGTATTTAAATCATCGGGATCAAAGCATACTTCAATCGATTTCACAATTTCCTCTAATCTTGTATGTTCCAACATATACATAATGGTTTGGGCTTTTTCCTTTTGTGTTTCATCTTCAGGTTTCAAGTAAATACTTAGTGAAGGGTTTTTAATTTCACTCGATAATGATAAAATTTCTTCAATTCTTGGCACACCACGAGTCACGTTAGATTTCGATGCTACACCCGCAAAATGAAAGGTGTCTTCCATCGCAAGACCATTATAGATATTGAAAGTTCGGGTATCTTCGACCGTTAAATCAAATGCGTAATTTGTAGTATTTTCTACTTCTTCTATGCTTATTATTTTATCAAATAACACACCATTATATAAGTCATTTCTTTTTTCGAAAACTAATTCTCCGTCAACTTCATTAGGAATAATATCGGCATTTTTGTTGATTTCATATTTTGGATTATGACTCAAAATAACTTGTAAATTGTCTTGCTTGTATTTCAATTTCATATTGAGTAGTCTAGCTAATTTATTCGCCTGTTGATTTCTTACAAATAGTGTGTGTATTTGATGAATATTTTCAGACATTGTCCCTCTGTTGTTCTTTTCAATTTTTGTTGGTTTTGTAATAAAACTATAAATATTCAAAATATTTAGTATTTGCTGTACATCTATTAATAAATCTTTAGACACAGAAGACATTACTATACTTTTATCTTTTTTATTTATGGTTCCATCTCCACCAATATAAGCGTCAATAAATCCATATAGACATTCTTTATTCGAAAATATAATTTTATCAGAAACAAATTTATTGTGACTTAGCTTACCGCAAAATTTTTCCAATAAACGGCACAAGACAGTATTGTAAATTCTCAAGTCTTGACTTGTCCATCCTTTTTTACCTTTATTTTCATTTCTATATACTTTGGTAGTAATATTCCATTTTTGACATAAATCTAAAATAGGCGCAAAGTATGATTCGTCGTTATTTGCAATAGACACTTGGTATTTTGTCATACATCCTTCAGCTGAATAGGCGCCAATTAAATAACCAAAGTTATAATCTAGAGGAATTGTTTCAGGAATATTATAGTCATTCATATTTGTTTGCATTGTGTAAACACAGTTTGGTGCAAAGGCGGTTTTTGTATTACACCCGTTTCTAAGTTTATCATTCACTTTTGCTACAAAACTATCGCTGCGTTTATATGGAAGTGTAAACGTTGTTCCTTGATGTTTTGACCACCAATGATATTCTGTCATCACCTCTTTAGCCTTTTCAACTTCTGACGAATAAATGTATTCTGTAGGGGGCAATACTGATTTTAAATCCAATTCTCTTTTTTCTGTGAAATCGATACTCTTCTTGGAAACAGGTAAATAATCACCCACTTTTAGACTATCTCCTTCTACCGGAAGGATTTTTCCATTTACCAATTTTAAGAACGATTTTGCTTTTGTTGCAATGACTTCGCGTTGTTCATTTGTAGTTATCTTTAACATAGTATTTGTACCATCTTTATTCACTACTGGGTGTCTAGTAACAGCTTCGATTCTCTTCCATACTATGTTACCGTCTTCATCACAAGAAGGTATCTCATAATAATCTTCTACTTCAGCATAAGTGGTGTCTTTGTCTTTATAATACTCTATTTTTTTAGCTGCACTAATTTTATGTTCAATAAAATCTCCTATTTGTGTTTTTTGTATTTCGCCATTAACATTTCTTACGATAATTGGTGTCTCATATGTCACTGAGTTAAGTGTCATCTGTGTGGAGACCTCACCAATACTTTGTCCAGCAATCATACCGACCATTTCACCAGGGGCTACAATGGCTCTTTTATAGTCAATTGTAATGGTGTCTAATAATAAAGTCAATGCGGCCTTATTAAATCGCTTTATAATAAGTAAATCCTTTGGTGACAAATAATAGTAGAATAATGTCTTGAATAACTCGGTAGGAGGACTGTAATAAATTTTTTTCAAATTATTATAACAGCGTTCAATCATTTCAAGTGCTTCGAAGGGGGTGATATCCACTAATGATGAAATTGTGATATTACATTGCCCTTGAATATTATTAATAACATAGGCGAGTGCTACTGGACAACTTACAGATGAATCGCCTTTATTTTTGAATACGTGTTTAACGATTGATTCGCGATTTTTTATCATCATATCAATGTATTCTTGGGTTTTATCCATAAATTCTTTGTTTTGTTTCTTGTATCTAGCAAGCGTATTCTTTAAGAATATATTGCCCAATGTTTTTACACTACCCTTTTCCTCCGGAATAAGATAATGCGCATAAATATCTTGTGTACTCATTGATACGATTGGGATATGTTGGTCTTCGCATTTCGTAGTATCAATATTATCATCTCCATAGCAGAATTGGACGATTTTATTTTTGTTAGTTCGAATTGTCATATCATACGCAACCATCAAATCTTCTAGACCTTTAATCAGTCTTCTTTGAATATAACCAGTAGAAGAAGTTTTAACGGCTGTATCTATTAAACCTACTCGACCACCCATTGCGTGGAAGAATAGCTCTTGAGGCGATAACCCATTAATGTATGAACTTTCTACGAAACCACGTGCGCCAGGGGAGTCGTCGTATTTGGTGAAATGTGGAAGTGTTCGATTTTCAAAACCATAAGGAATACGTTTGCCGTCTACGTTTTGCTGACCCAAACAAGAAATCATTTGGGAAATATTTAAATCTGAACCTTTTGAACCAGCATTTACCATTATAACAAATCGGTTGTCTTTGCTGAGGTTTTTTAGACCGATTTTTCCTGATTCTGACGTGGCTTGGTTTAAAATACTGTTGACTTGTGTCTCGAATTCTTGTTCATTAGTCTTACCTGTATTATTTTCAAATATACCGATTTGTACTTGGTCTATTAAATTTTTAACATCGGTCTTTTTCTTGGTAATGACTTGGACGATTTCGTCGTTTGTTTTTTGGTCGGAAATCAAATCACTTATTCCAACACTGAATGCAGTCGACTTCATATATTCGGTTACTACGTTTTGCAAATCGTCTACGAATTTGGCTGATGCGAAATTTCCGAAATCGTTACAAACTCGTTGCAAAAGACCTCTTGTCCTTGCACCTAATACGCTTTTGTCCATTTGACCGCGTACATAGGTTCCATTCTTGATTTCTATTACGGCATTCGATGTTTTTGCATCGTCTTTATCATCTTTGAATGCTTTTGTTTTATATTTCATTGATAGTGGTGGCATTATTTGACTCAATATGTCGAAATTTGTTACACCACCGTCCTTCTTTATGTCTTCTAACAGTTGCTGTTCGTTCACATTGTTAAACATCATTAGGATATTCATTGCGTCTCGCGGTGAGAAGCGGATGTTTGGCCTAGTGAACTGGTACGACCCAAGCATTGAATCTTGGTATATACCTATGATTGAACTGTTGTTTGCTGGACTCACTATCTGATATGGCACTGCCGCCAAATTTTTAAGTTCCGCCTCGGACTCAGGGTCCTGTGGCATATGAAGATTCATCTCCATCGGGAAATGCCTTACGATTTCTCGTAAGGATTGGACTATACCTTGTGCTTCATCAGGCTGGTCAAGCCATCATTTGAAACCCGTAAACATCTAGTCTCTGAGCCTCCCCCATACTCTTACCATAGCGAGGTTAGGGGTTTGGTTGCTGATTATCCAATCCATTCACGTTTTTACCGTCGGGTTCGTCAATTAAACGAGATCCTCACAAGCGTTTCCGCAAGTGAGTGGTAGTGAAGGCTCTAAGGAAGTTCCAGCAGTTTGGATACGTTGCCATTCTAATATTTCTAATATAAATTCTCTTGCTCTTTGTTTAATTTCTTCTATTGTTTCATATTGTCCTACAAAAGTTGTGCGCTTTTTATTAATGGTTACTCTAATATATTCATAATTTAACGTATTATTTTTAATAACATGAATATATTTATCGATATTATTACTATCGATATGTATATCTTTATATTTATCAAATCTATTTATAGCGTGTATTTTTTGAACTCTTACCATGTCGTTTTTTCTACCATTTAAGTCTCTGGCATTTTTGTAGTCTTTCAATCTTTTAGAAATTAGTTGTCTAGTTTTTTCAGTTCTTTTTAAATTATCACCATTTATATTTTTTTCTAGTAATGGCTTAATTTCTTCTTCTAATACAACCTTTTTCCCTTTTTCAAAACCACATTTTTGTCCACCATTTGTTAAATTATAGCCATTTGGGTATTTTGTATCTAGTTCACTAATATACTTAGTTTCATAGTAATCTAGTTCATTTATATGACAAGTAGTTATTAATTCGCATTTAAAATTTGCATCGCCATATTTATTAATGGTGCTATTTAAATATCTACACGAACATTTAAAATTTATCCTACTTGCTTCATTTAAATGTTTTTTAAATCTCCCAATATGTCCAAATGGTCTATATTTACCTTTATTTAAATAATGACTTCGTGTTTGTCCAATATACATTTTATTTGTTATTAAATTTGTTATTTTATATATTTCACCAGTAATTTTGTGCACATCTTTTATTTCTAATAAATTATCCATCTTATATATTAGCAAGAAATATTTATATTATTTTTAAATTAAAATGACTAGGCGATTATATTGATTCAACCAATGAATCAGTAGATATTACAACGTTTTCCCTACTAAGTATTATCTACAACTTAATAGGCGGTCGCCTGTTGGGGACAAGATGAATTTTATCCCCATCGAAATCGGCATTGTACGGTTTTGTGTCCGCAACGTTCATTCTAAAAGTATCACCGCGTTTCATAATACGCGCAATGTGACACATCATACTCATTCTGTGCAAAGTGGGTTGACGATTAAATAGAATAGCATCTCCATCCATCATATGACGATGAACAGTGTCCCCTTCTTCGAGGACAATAGATTTTCTATCTAAATAATATCGCAACGTAATCACTTCACCATTTTGTTTTTCCAACATTTTAGCTCCAGGCCACACATCAGGCCCATTTTGAACTAATTTAGTCAAGAAATCTTTATTAATTTTGTTCACGATAACAGGTTTGGTAATATTTTTAGCAATTTTCATAGGTATACCGAGTTCACGAATTGAAATATTCGGGTCCGCAGTAATAACAGACCGAGCACTAAAATCCACACGTTTCGCCATCAAATTGCCTCTCATACGACCACCCTTTCCATTTAAACTGTCCTTAAT
>Ga0214923_10004307_pt1 | contig 17279 bp, 15 predicted proteins | sample LL1510_MetaG_FD_177993 | JGI IMG/M metagenome (GOLD analysis project Ga0214923, IMG submission 177993) | Freshwater microbial communities from Lake Lanier, Atlanta, Georgia, United States - LL-1510 | ecosystem: Environmental > Aquatic > Freshwater > Lake | place: USA: Georgia | collected... | reverse complement strand
TTTTCCAGATTCCATAATTTCTGCTTTATTGTAAAAAATAGATCTTTTACTAATAAATCGATTTCTTCTTCCAGAAGATCTAGTTAATTTAGAATTAATTGGAACAGATTTTCGAGATTTATCAAAATTAACTTTTATTCTAATATTTCCAGCAGACAAAGAATCTCTTTTTATTCTAAATAATTTTGAATTTATTTGACCAACTTGATCCCATTCATAAACATGAAAATATTTTTTGGGATTCAAAATGGATTCTTTTTGAAAATCTTTTAAAAATCTTTTGGAAGTAATTGTAAAAACAGCTTTTCCAACTTGATTAAGGGTAGACACAGAAGTTAGTTCTGATATTCCCTCAACTTTATTATTTAATTCATCAAATAAGGAGTCTATGTTCTCAAACTGCAATAATATCATTATTTTGAACCTGTGCCCTTCTTAGATTAATTTCATAGTAAGCAATTTTGCCGAGGGGATCTAAAACTGGATGGTTAGATACAACATCAAATATGGTATCCTGCAAATCAATTCTATCTGGCTCTACAAATATGTTTTCTCCAGTTGAAGACTTTATATTTGTTATTCTCCAACGCTTACTTAGTCTCTCAGGAGATTGTAACTTTACATGAATATCTTCTATGTACCCGCTGGTTCCAGTAGTATATTGTTTGTCGTCCCCCCTTGCACTTCCAGATTTACTAGCAACAGCCATAGCCTTACACATTATTGTCTTATCATATAACCATTGTCTGGTAACAACTCCAGATTCTGATTGAACATTTTTTTGAACATATATATCACAAGACATATTCATAAAACTATTTACATATGAATTTAACTTAAAGATAGACATTTAAATCACCACAATATTATAATTGCGGTATTGATCTAGAATTCCGTCAACTATCACATTGCCAGTGCCATTAAAGGCACCAGCACCAAGTTCAAAAGATACTTCCGCAAGAGTTACTTTCTTTAAATATTTTGTTCTCCATGCTGCGTCATTGCTTAATAAATCGCCACAGAGCAACAGAGAGCAAAGTTTAATATCTTGTGGTACATAATCATACCCAATTTCTCCAATTATCGTGTAGCGGGCGTTATTGCGAAATTTTCCATAATAAACAATTGTTGGATCAACCTGGTTGTCATATCTTACATCTGCAAAATCATTTATAATTCTTGCAGCTTTTCCAGTTGGACTTAACTCTATGTCGTATCCAAAAATATTATAGGTAGGGCTTGCAGTATAATCAATTGCTAAAGTGGTATTTTCATATAATTTATCAATGTATAGCATTTTTTCTGTTAGTTCAATGGCATCGCTACCAGAACCAAATATCTCTTGAGAACCATATCTTTTACCAAAGTCAAGGCTGGTGTAATTATTGATCATTGTTCTTGCTATTTGTTCCGCCATTATTATATTAGATTGTGATTGATAGTTTATGTCAGATGGCTTAACCCCAAGATTATAATAATCTACAATTTCGCTTACTGTAGCATAAGGGGTAACTATTTGAGCAAATTGAGTTTGTGATGTATTTTTGCCACTAAGGGTATATGACCAGACTATCTTTATGACTCTATTTAGTTGTGTTAGGTCTGGGGTGATCTCATAAGAATATTCCCCAGTTGGCGGGTCATTAGTGGCAGATGCAGATGAAAGCAAAACTGTGCCATCATCTGCATCCGTTATTCTAATTAAAACATCGCCGTCAGCATTTGTTAATTGCCCTTGCTTATAAATAACTAATGTAACTGTTTCCTGAGTTCCATTATGAATCTCTTGCAATTAAAATTCCTCCAATAAAGATTAGCCGTAAAATTCCTGGACTTCTCTAGGTGTAGCTAATCTAAAACCTTGATGTAGGTCAAACACTGCCTGTGCATCATTTTCAGTCATTGGAACAAATGGATGTTCTTGTGAAAAAATATAATTACCAATCTGGTAAGACATATTATTTCTATCCATTTTTACCAAAACAACATTTGGTGCAGAGACATCTAGATTCTGTGGTCGTGGGCTTGGATCTGGCTGTGGCTCGATCTTTTCACTCTCAAAAAATCTTTGATAAGTTTCGTAGGTTACGCCTTCTTCTTCAAGAAGCAGGATTAGCTGCTGTTTTGAAATCTTTGCTGGCAAATCTACAGCGAAAGATTCTGCAATCTCCCGCAATTCTTGTACTTTTAGTGTATCAAATGACATTTGATTCCTTTCTGTCTATAAAATTATTATACCAAATAATATAAAAAATGAATAAAGGGAGCCAATATATGCTCCCTTTACCCACAACATGCTTAATGTTAGAATGTGCCGACTCCTTGTGTTCCACCTGGTTGGAAGTTGACGTTTGAACCCTTGACGTATGATCCACTTGTAAGACCAGAACCGTCTGCGAACGAGCCAAATGCCGAACCCTGTGGTACGGTTGAACCTGCAACTTTGATGTTCTTAACAAGAACGTGTGCGTCATAGTTTTCCAAAGCACAACCAACACGAATGAATAGTGTGTATTCAATCGTATCTTTCTTTGGCTGGAATAAACGGTAGACAACAACATCACGCTTGATACCAACAATGAAGTTCTGTGGGAACGTCAAATGTAGGTCGCCATGTAGACCAGTAGCAGAACCGTTAGGACCTGCGGTGTAGTCACCTGCACGAGTTTCATCAATTAGGGGTACGTTGATAACAGGAATACCAAATGCAAATGGTGTTGTAGTACCTGGACCACCATCGTTAGCAGCAACATCACCACGAATGATACCTGAAGAGATATCAAATGGAAGGAAGTTACCAACTGTGTTAGTTAGGTTGTACAAATAATCCTGTACCAAGTTAGAACCTGCATAGAATCTTAGTTGATTACGGCGTTGCTTGTACTTACGAGGCAACTGCTTGATAGCCGCATTGAATACAGCCTTGTCCAAACCATAGCCTTGTGCATCAACAACGTGTGCCTTTGTGTTAGCAAGTGCACGGAAACCGCTAAATGCTGACATAAGACCACCACTGTAAGTTGAATCACCATTGATCAATACATCCTCAACATCGTTACCAGCCTGTGTAGCCATCAATCTTGCGATATGATCTTCTAGATCTGGACCTTCAATATTATCTTCTAGAGATTCTGCTGAAAGCTCCCAGTCAAGGCGTAGCTTGCGGGTTGTCAAAGAGATCTTTGAGAACAACGCATTCTGTGCTGTAAAACCTGCACCTGTGCTGTTTGTGTAATCACGAGGATTATCTTCTGTAGCCAACTGCATGATTCTTTGACCAACTGCAACACGATCAATTTCGGTTGTGTTTGAGCGCATACGGATTGTACGAGCTTGTTTTGCCAAAATTGTAGCATCCCACATATAGTCCAAGAAACGATTAGCCTGATCTGGGTAAAGGAGACCAGTACCACTAGGAACGGATACGCCGTTATCACCAGTCTGTGTCTGAGTTGCACCAAGATTGCTTGTGTCAATTACTTTCTGTAAAAGTTCGTTACTCATATTTTTTTCACCTACCTTTCGGAAATAGATTTTTTATTATAGGCTTTCTGCGCCGAGGAAGCGACCTTGCCAAATTGATTCGTTACTTTTTTCGATCTTTGCTGGATTATCCACTTCTCCAGATTTTTTGAATGCTGTGTCATTTTCATACATAGCAATTCTTTCTTTTGTCTCATCAAGAGACTTTTGTAGATCTGTAACAAGATTAGTTAGAGAGTCTAAAGATTTTGCAAGCTCCTGCTTTTCCGCAATTACTTCGTCAAATCTTTTAATAAGATCTGATTTTTCATCATCTAGGGCTTTGCGTAGTTCGGCTGTATTAGCCTTTGTATCTTCTACACTCTTTTCAAGCTTTTCGCCAACAAAGTCTTTGAGGTCTGTAACCATCTTCGTGAAGTCTAAATCATCGACCTCAACTTCTAATACCTCTGCAGCCTCAACTGCTGCATCGTCATCTTCTTCAACGACTTCGTTGATTTCTTCAGCTTCTTGGTTTTCTAGATTTTCTTCTGTCACGATACTACCTCCTTTGCTGATTTGATTTTTTTTCTTCTTTTTCTTGGCAGTTTTTGTTGTGCCAATATTGTTTTGATCTGGATATAAATTAATTGTATCTTCAGAATCAATAACATTTAGGGGTGCCGATGGAGATTCATTCAATCCATTTGGACCGTGTTCTGGTGAAGGAGAATCATCTTTTCTCAAAAATGAGTCTACTACTTTTTTAATAGATGAATTTTTTTCTTCATCCACCTTTTCAACCCATCCAATAGTTTCCATTGAATCTCCACAAATGCTGCAATCTTTTTCCTCTCCAGAATAAGATGTTGCAACCTGGTCCGTTCCGCACCAGAATACATTTTCTGTTTCAATTTCTGTTGCCAACCCCTTAAAAATTAATTCGTCTCCACTCTTTTGAATTGAAAAAACATTCGCAAGTGGATTGGCGGGATTATCGACAAGACTTAATTCATGTAGGTCATACTCTTTAATAACTCTACGCTCTTCGTCTTCTTCTGTTTCTCCAGGCTCCATTGAAGCCTTTACAATATTACCGCCAATTGAAAAACCAGTAAGGGTGCCATCAAGAACTTTTTCCCAAGTATCCTGAGCACCCTTTGAAATATATGCCTGAACAAAAACACCTTTATAGTTTTTGCCAGATTCTGCATCATAATAATCTTCTTCGTTAAATGATAAAATTTTACCTACAGCAATTGGTTGATGCATTTCACGAATATTTCCACGAAATCTTTCAAATGCACCTTTGCTTGCTTCTGACGTAACAATATCTCCGTGTCGGTCAACATTATCTAGTGTTGCAAAACCAGAAACGGTACGATTTTCTTTATCTACTTTAGCAAATGGAAAAGCAAGATTCATCTTGCGATCTCCATTGATCCATGTGGTCTTTTGAATATTATTCATACTAAGTAAATGATACCAATTTTTTTAACGAATACAAAATTTACGATATCAAATTACGACTGAGTTCTTCCCTCACCTTTTGGATTTCTTGCTTCACCTTGAGTATCTGTAGCGTTTATTTTTCTTTTTTGGTCCCGCTGCCTTGTTCCATTTTCTTGAGTTTTGATTTCTGCTACTTCTTTTGCACCAATTACAAGAGGGTCATCTCCACCAGCTCTTGGTGGCAAACCCTTGCGAAGTCGTACATCATTTGGAACAATAACCTGATCTTTAAGGTAAACATCATCAATTCTTGCTTGCATTTCTTCATCTGTAAGAGTAAGTTCGTTAAATTGAAGTGAAAATGCGTCTGTTATTTCAGCAATTACGCCACTAAGTTTCTTTTCAATATAGTCTTGCATTGGTCTACATACCTGCTCTTTAAAAGTCTTATCGGCATCTCTTGCTCCCGCCAAAGATGTACCCTGCGGAGTACCAAGCTTGCTAATTGGAACTCTATGTGCCAAAAGAATACGGTCACGAGATTCAATTGCATACTCTTTAAATGATGAGTCTTGAATTCCTGCTTCAATAGGTTCCATATTGAACTCTACACGAGCATTTTCTCCATCTGATGGAAGCGGGATGTAAAGAGTTCTGTGATTACGACCCTTAAGACCTGTTTGAAAAAACTCAAGTAGTTTACGCTCAGAGTCTGCATTTAGACGAGCACCTTTAACTGTAATAATATATCTAGGAACTGCTTTGTTTTCAAAGTAGTCAAGATTGAATCTCTGAGCAAATTCATCACCAGCTACCGCATTTTTTGCAGACATAATATCTGGAATGCCATAGTAAGTGTTTGTTGGAGAATACTTTTTTAGATGAATAACTTCATTTGGTCTTGGGTCTGTGCCAATTTGATCTTCTGTAGTTGTATCTCCATAATTTCTAAAAAATGTGTAGCGGTTATAAACAACCTGAACAAAACCATCACGGTGACGGCGAATACGCATTGTGATTGCTGGGATATGACCAATGTAGCCAATCTTACCAGAAGATGTTCTGCCAATTTCAATATATGCATTACCAGTAACTTCAAGGTCTGTGTATGCTTTTTTAAGAGTTTCAAGGAAGCCGTCATCGGAGTTCATGCTTTCCATATATTGCTTTAATTCTGATTTACCTCTAGCAATATTTCTTCTAAGCTTATCTAATTTGGCTGGATTTTCCATAGCATCTTCAACCTTATCTAAGGTCTTTTGAGTCTCCTGAAATTCATAACCTAAACCAATAACATTTGCTACCTTTGCTTCTACGGCAGCATGATGAAATGGCGACATATCAAATAGTTGAGCCAAGTACATAACATTGTATGGTGGCTGAACAATCATAAATAAAGAATAGCCTGTTAAGTCAAGCGGGTCTAGTTTCTTTGATTTTGCACCATCAATACCAGTAAAAGACTTTTCTAATCTATTTGCTCTACGCTTAAAGTTTTCGCTAAGACCGTCAATTTGTTTCAACTCCCCCCAGTTTTTAGCAAAAGGGTCGTCAAATTCTGCATCTGATGACCTTCTAACACGGTCACGATCAGACACAATGTTTACCATTGTTACATCGTCATCATCATCTACTGGTACTAAATTAGCCATTATTTATAAAGACCTAACTTTCTTTTTTGCTCGATATCCTCTTTAATTGCTGGAACATCTAATTCATCTGGAACAAGACCCAAATCCATTCTTTGACGCTGCTCGTTCCACTCATCTTCTGTTATTTGGCGGTGTCCAGAGAACCAAACAGGCTCTCCTTCTAATCCGTAAGATTTTGCCGCTTGTTTTAAAATATTAATTTTTCTAATATCGCCTTTCATAGCGGCAATATTTAAGTAATTACCATCTTCATCTACAACTAATTTTCCATCTGGAGTTTGCCATAAATAAAGTCCGTAACTAACTTCTTCAACTTCTGTTACTTTCATTCTAGCCATAACAAGATTTTACCATTTTTATTGGTGAAAACGAAATTATTGAACATATTAATACCATTATGGCACTATTGATAAAGAATATTTTTCTGGAGAATTAGTTCTAAATGGTTTTATTGCCAAAGGTTCGTCAAAAACTGTTGTAGAAGCTGTATAAAAGTAAGAGTCAAATCTATTTAATATTTCAAATTCTGTTGGCTGATAATGCCAAAATTGTAAATGACCATATGTGGCTATACCCCTATTTGAACTTGCAGTAAGATTATCTCCATTTAAATACAAATTGTCGGAAATTGGTGTGTCAAGAACCAGTACTAACTGATACATTTCATTTACACTTGGAGAAATAGTTGATGCTGAATATCCTCCAGGAGAATAAGATGCCCCATTAATATATAACTTTCCTCCTGTATAATCAAATGCTCCAAACTGATCAACATATATCTCTGGAGATATTGATGTTCCAGATACATTATTTAATATATAAGTAGAGACACTAGAATAGTATATGTCTGATGTGGAATTGTTTGAAGTTCCAGTCCAAGAAGCACCAGCAAAACTGCCGTCAAAATAGTCATTTAGTATGGATGATTTTTCAAGCATTACCCCGTCAATATAGCATCTGGTTGTTGACGCAGCATTTGTTGTTAAAGAAGCACTTAATATTTCTGGATAAATTAAGTTTCCGTTTAATGACGCAGTGGTACTACTAGGTGCTGACGCTGTGACATAAATTCTTGTCCAAGAAGATGTGTATACGGCAGATGTTGTAGTTGTTGTTGCTAGTGTTGTTGTGGAAGCAGAACTATTAAAAAATCTTAGTCTTGTTATTACAGAACCGCTTGGTATTGCAGCATCTTTTAAATAAAAAGAGAATGTGTAGGTTTCTCCAGGAGTACAAGTAATATAATTTAATCCTGTTGCTGCCCCTGCTTTATTAAATCCAAGTCTAATTTGATAATTATTTACTCTTGTATCAAATACCCAGTGGCGGGAACCAAAGATTGGAGAAGCTGTAGATGTATAAAGAGTATTTGCTGTATTATAATTCACATAAAATTGATTTGTATTTGTATTTTCTCCAGAAGGATTGTTAAGCATATTTGTTCTTGACAAATTTCTTTCTGGCAAATAATCTGGTCTATACCACATTTCAATCGCATTATATGTAGAACCGCTTGGATTTTTTATAATTGCACTTCCTTGTGGCTTTACCAAATCTCCAGTAAACTTTATTCCAAAATTTGCTGGTCTTGAATAAACAGATGATGTTTCATCATAATCCATGATTGTGTAATTAGACAATAATTTTGACGATGAAGACTCTATTGTAAATTTTGCAACATCAGAGGTCATTCCTAAATTTTTAAACATATAATAAGATAAGTTATTAAAATATTGTTTGTTAGAGTCTACCACTACTGGATCCTCTACAATATCTATTTTAACCATAAAAGTTTTTGTCATATCAAACAAATCATACATTGTTATTGGCTGGAACCTTTGAATTGTTGAGTATGAATTTCCTCCATCTGTAGAAATAGAAACTGTACAGTTATCCATAGTATTCCAATTTATTTGACTTCCTACAATATAACAATTAAGTTCTGATAAATGATTTGATATAGTTTTGATAAAAGTCCCTTTTATTGAAGGGGGGAATAGAATTTGATCAGTCGATCTATTTTTTGTTGTTGATGTAAATCTTGTCATCAAAAACTTTAATTCTGCAAAATCATATGAAGTAAAATCTGATATGTAGAGCGGAGATACTCCAACATTCTTAATATATCCAGTAAAATTACTTGTGCTTAATTTTTCAAACGATGAGAAGCCATTATTTCCAATCTCAATTATAAAATTATTTGATGATATAGGAATTAAACTATTATCGGTATCTACTGTAGTAGTTCCGCCCTCTGTTGTATATAATGTGAGTTCTGAATTAGAAAAAGAAATTGCTATATTGGAACTTGCTGAGGAAGCAGAAAAAATTTGATCTATAACTGGAATCTCTAAACTATTTAATATGTCGTATAAATAAAGCGTATAGTGCCAGCTAGAAGTAGAGTTATCTAAATAATATTTTAAATATAATCTTAAACTCAAATCGTAATTGCCATAATTAGAAAAAACTTCATTTATTCCAAAAACGGTTTCTGAAGATGCAGAACCCTTAGTTATTTGCATTGATAATGTAGTTCCTAAAATATCTCCATTTTTTATAAGATTAATGTTTGGAGAAGATATGTCAGAAATTATATTGTTATCTATGTGCCAGTAAAGATGCTGTGTTAAAGAGTTTGACAATTTTATTCCAGAAGATGAACTTATTGTATAATTTGAATAATCACTTTGAACATCTGAATCTGAATATATTTCTGGAAAATTCATATCTGGATCTAAATAATAATTTCTAATACCGTATATACTAGATTCTATTAGCATAGATTTATAATCGCCATAAGTTTTGTTTGTAAAATCTTCTCCAGAAATTACCGCTTTAGATTTTGTTGTTTCTCTAATATCATATGAATTAAAATCAAAGTAGGACGTAGAAGCGTTTAATCTAGACATATTTTTTGGATCTCCATTTATAAATGCTGATTTGTACATATAATTAAATTTTTGATTTGATCCATCTGTACTTCTAGTAACATTTAGTTGAACTGATTCATTTGAACAAATTGCTAAAGATGTAAAAATAAAACTATTTGGCTTTCCAGAAGTGTTATATAAAGACGATCCATCAATTTTTAATTTAACATTTTCGCTAGAACTAAATAAACTGGTACTATCTATATAAATTTTTCCGCTTCCACGATTATTAGATTGTCCATTTATATATACATTTATGCTTCCATAACCATTTGAAGAATCTACTGGTGGAACATATTCTGCAACAACTAAATAGCTTTTGTCAAATTGTGGTAAAACTGCATAAGCATCTGTATTTTTAGAACTTCCGCTAACTTCTGTCAGGTTGAATCTAATTGTGTTTGTTAAATAATCATAGTATATAGATCCAAAATTAGAGCTTCCAGAATTATCTAAAATTTGTAAAAATTTTAATTGATTATCTATATATGGTGTTGTTCCATACCCACTGCCTTTTAATTGATTGTTAAAATTAAACCAAAAAGATATAGCCCATCCTGTTGGATAATAATGAAGTCTGTCCCCAAGAGAAAATTGTCCACTAATATTTGTTGGTAATGATATGTCGACAACACTGTTATATTTTATAAGCAAGCTTTTTGATTGACTTTGTTCATTATTTATAATTGGGGTGGATGTATAAGAAACATTTGTAAGACTAGCAAAAGAAGACGGTGCTCCAATGATTTGTTCAGATGTTGTACCTAGTGACCAATATGCCAAAGGATTGATGATTGACATTGCTGCTGTTGTATACATGTTATCTATTATACCTTTTCTTTATTTTTGTTAAAGGCTTTCATTATGTTAGCCTTGCCCATCCAAATGCAATTGGCGCAGTAACAGTGTTCAAGGTGATAGAGCCTGAAACTGGAATTGATGTATATGTTGTTGTTGATGAGTTTGCAGCCATTAATGGAGATAGTCCGTAGCTTATAGCAGCATTAGTTGTAGAAATTGTTTGACCAACCATTACTGGACTAGTTCCTCCTACCGCTAAGAAACCAATCGCATAGCTTTGACCAGAAGTTAATGTTTGTGGCGTAGAAAAAGATGCAGTAACAGCACCTGCACCAGATGGTAAAACAATAGATGTGCTTGCAATAACAGTTACTATAGATCCTGATGTAGAAAATAATCCAAATTGCAAAGATGATGTTCCAATAGTTGTAAGAACTACAGTAACACTATTTAAAGTAAAGTTTTTAATTGGAACAAATCCAGTAAAATAAATAGTTCCAGCACCAAGAGTTCTTGTTCCCGAAATAGATGTTCTTGCAAAAAGATCTATTGCTGTTGTTGGAGTTAATTGTGAGTTGTAATAGTCTGTATCAGAAACGTAGTCTGTTGCTTGCAGTCCACCTAAACTTGCAGAATTTGAAGAAAAGGCAGCGGAAGATGAATTTGTAGCACTAGCAACAGTTCCAGAAACATTTGATGCGGATACAAATCCTGTAGAACTTGAATATTTAACAGAAGCACTTGTATTACTCCATGAAGAGTTTTTAGTATATCCTGAAGCAGAATTATATGCATTTAAACTTGCACTATTTGATTGTGTTACTGAAAAAGCAGAAGCCTGATTATAAGAGTTTAAACTTGCGCTATCTGTATATGACTGTAGGGCATAACTCCCACTTGTAATTCCCCCAAGATTTCCAGAATTACTTGCGTATCCCGCACTTGATGAATATGTGGCGGAACCAGTAATACTTCCAGAAACCAAAATATTTGTTAAAGAAGCCCCACCACTTAAATCAAGCTTTGCGTTTGCAGATCCAATTGTTCTATATCCATCAGAAAATTGAATTGCACCATTTACATTAACTTGATTATATGCATTATATGGCTCAACAAGTAGTCTTCCGTTTACTGTTGAATTAAGTGCTTGTGCTACTACAAATGCGTAGTTTGGATAAGATGGAGCGGAAGCAGTAAGATATCCAGCACTTGCCGCTGAAAGATAAATATACGCACCCTCTATATATGGTCTTGTGTCAATTCCTTCTATTAGTCCCTGCGTAATAATCCATCCATCTTGATGAGCAGCAATATCATCATATACAATACCAATAATGTCGTGTGCTGAGGCACTACTAGCAATACCCAATTTAACTGCTGGTCTGTTTCCTTGAGCCCCGCTTAAATATACTGCTTGTCCTTTTAATATAGTTGCACTACTATCGTTTACTGCACGAATCATAACTTGCTCTAGCATATGTATTGGACTTGGTGTGTCTGTTATTACTGCTGGTCCAAATGTATTTGGCTCGTAGTATAAGGTACCCTGTGCTGTTGATGGAGCAGTATTTGTATTATTAAGAATTAAAAGTGGGGATAGTACAGAAGAACTATTATTTATTACAACCCCGCCTAAAGATGAAGTTGTGGTATTCAATATTATTGATGTTGAACCAATAGTTATACTAGATGTTAATGGTGCCTTTGTTCCTATTAAAGATGCAGTAGTTGCAGCATAGTTAGGATCATCTCCAAGTGCTGCTGCTAGTTCGTTTAGTGTATCTAGTGTGGCAGGAGCAGAATCTACAAGATTAGAAATTTGTACACCAACATAAGATTGTGTTGCTACATTGGAGCCGCTTAAAGTTAGTGAATTAAAATTAGTTTGATTAGTAGTATTTGAATTACCTGAATTAGTTGCGTATGCAACAGAACCTGTTGATGTTTGATATCCTTGTGAAGTTGTAAATGTGCTTGCAGAATTATACGCATTTAGTGATGCTGAATTGGCATATATAACCGAATTATTATAAGCATTTATTGATGCACTGTTTGCTGTATTAACAGCAAAAGCAGAAGCCTGATTATATGAATTTAAACTGCCAGAATTAGAATAAGATTGAGCTGAAGCATAATAAATTTCATCGTGATTATTTACATATGCTTGTGTTGCAACATTAGAACCACTTACTGTCAGGGTGATAAAGTTTGTTTGTGATGTGATACTTGAACTTCCAGCCTGATTTGCATATAAAGCACTTCCTGCTAATGTGGCGGATGCTGGGATATTATCCAAGACATAAGCCTGTGTAGCAACTTGTGAGCCTGATATGGTTAAGTTAGAAAAATTGGTTTGAGCAGTTGATGATGATATTACAGCACTTGATGAATATGTGGCAGATGAAGAATTTATTGAATATGTTGCGGAACTTGAATAAGTAGAACTGGCAGGGACATAAGATGTATTATATCCAATACTTCCAGATACATTAGTAATTGGATATGTTGTTGGAATAGTGGATATTTGAAATTGTCCTACTGGACCTTGTGGACCTGGTGCAGAAATTACAATGTTATTAGTTATCTGTGTGGCACTAACAGTATGTATTATTGGTTGAATTACTGGTTGATTATCTGTCATTCTTCAATCGTACCCGCATCCACAGTTATCCATCCAGTAGCTAGTGTATCTTTGATTCCACCAGAACTCTGAACTCTAACCTGATAAGATGATCGTGGGTAATTGAAATTATGTGTTTGGTCTCCTGGAATATTTATTTGCAAAGTTCCACTGCTGGCACTTGGAGTTGATATATATTGACCAGAATATGCACCACTTGCTGGAATTGAACCTATTGAACCGCTGGTGCAAAGAATGCTTCCTCCAGGCTGATCTCTAACTTCAAGCACAGCAGAATAACCAGACAAGTTAACAAGATTGTTACTTGAATCGTAATAGACTATATTCAATCTGAAATTATCTCCTTGAATATGCTCAAAATTTGCTTTAACTGTCATGCCACGACCATTCCATAAGATTTATAACAGAATTATACCACTTAGAGCGGGAAATACAAAGATCAGGCACCAATGTCAACTAGTTCGCACTCCCCGCTTACACAAGCAAGAGACTGAGATCCAGTGGTATTATCTTCCGTTTCATATAATGAAAGATTTTCCCAAGCAATATGCTTTGGCATCTTTTTTACAAATTCTTCATATTCTTCTTTTGTAACATCCTGGTAAGGTGCTTGAACATAAGTATGCTCTGAATATGGCAAAAATGATACTCCAGACAATTCCTCAAAATGTTCGTAGACCCAAGCACCAACCTCCATCCATTCGTCTTCACGAATAGAAACGGTAATTGATGGTTTGTGCTCACACCAATGTCTTTGATAGGTTAGCCAAACATTAAGATGTTCAATTGCTGTCAAATCATTACGCTTGATAGCATTTTTTGGTGCTTTCATAGGAAATGAGAAAACAGTGGTATCGTGTGGTTTCATGAAGTCATCTTCGGCGGGAATACCAGAATCTGCAAGAAATTGAGTAAGTGGGTCTTTTTTATCCCCACGAACAGTACGAATATAATACTCGCTATGCCAAGGGTGCATACCAGAAGACACACCAACCAACTGAGAAACCGTACCAGAAGGTTTTACACAAGTAATTGCTGCAGATGGATTGATTCCAATTTTTTCTGCTTCTGACTCGTTAGTCTGAACAGCAAGTTCTCTAAGGTAATCTAGAGTTTGAGCAAGTTTGTTTAAGCCCTGTTGACCTGACATATACTTATGACCAAACTGTCCAGTAAGCGAAACTCCTAGCAATCTTTCTTCTTCTGTGTTATCTTTCCAAATTTTACGAAGATACTTAAAGTCTGTTAGTGTTGACTGCCAAGTTCCAAGAATAGTGGCAAGCTCTACTTTACGAGCAATGTTTTCAACTGTGTCGTCTTCACGAACTACAACTTCGGACAAGTTACAGAATTGATATGGTCTCAAAATAATTTCGGAGCAGGGATTAGTTCCATAATGTATTTCTGGGTCTCTACGACCAAACTTTGATGCTTGTGACTGTGCAGCCTTAACATTATATATTCCACGCTCACCAGACTTAGAATCATAAACTGATTTCCATTCAGATATAAAGTCGTTCATTTCTGGCTTACCAGCAAATGCAACAGAGTTGTTTGACAATGCTCTTTGTGGATGATTTTCCCACCAGGCACCTGCTTTTGCTGTAGCCATATCGTGATCGTTAAGGTCGGAAAGAGAAATCATAGCACTGCGGCGTACACCGCCAACAACTACAACTTCACCAATCTTGCACATAATGTCATGCGCTTCAATTGGCTTTAACTTACGACCCGCAGCGTGTCTAAATGTTTTAATTGTAAAATCAAAAAGATTTACGAGCGGTTGAGGACCTGATGCACGACCACCAAATGTCTTTAGTCTTGCACCTGCTGGTCTAACTTTAGAAACATCGATAGCAGGAATCTGACCCTGATACAGCAAAGCAATAAGTTCTCTAAGAGCCTTTGCCCATCCAGCTTTTGAATCTTCTACAACAACAATTGTGTCTGACTTTTCAAATACCTCTGCAACGACTGGAAGTTTATTTACATACATACTCTCTACTGAGAAACCCACCCCTGTTCCACACATAAGAATATACATTGCCTCATCGAATGAACGAAGTGAGTCGACAGGAAGAAAAGAACAGTTATATCCCGCCACATTATCTCGTTCTAATGCAGGACCTGCGGTCATAACAGAACGCATAGAGGGCATAACATTTCTATCGAATACAAACTGCTTTAATTCTGAAACAAGTTTTTCTTCTGGAACATATCCATGCTTTTCTTTTAAATGTTTTTTCATATAGTCAAAATATCTATCTACAGTTTCTGACCAAGTTTCTCGTCTATTTTCTTCACTAAGCCAGCGAGCATAACGGCTTAGAGCAATAAAGTTTTCATACGGATTTTCGATCCCGCTCATAAATAACACCTTTTTCAATTTTGATTTAGACATCTAGTGTATCATTATTTTTTTCTAAAATCTAGATTTTAAAATTTTTTTTAATCTTCCAACGGCTGGTCTTGTAACTAACTCCCAGTCATATTCTTCATGAATTTTAAGAGCATTCTTAAATGCTACTGCACAATACTTGTCATAATTTTCTACAACCTCAACCATATGTTTAGCAAGTTGTTCTGCACTAGGTTTTAGCATACTTCCGATGTGTACTTCTTGCCAAGGGCTAAGAGTTAGTTCAGATTCAAGAGGTAAGGTAATTCTATTTGAGTATTCCGCCCACCCGCTTGTACAAATTGTTGGAACACCCATAGCCATTGCTTGAAGTGGATTGAATCCAAAACCTTCGCCCCAAGATGGATAAACAAAACATTGAACAGATGAATACAAATCAATGAGTTCTTCACGAGAAACAACATCGGTCATAATCGTAATATTGTTATACTTAACATCGGGCGGGAGTCCAAGAGTTTGTAACTTATGACTACCAGTACATTTCATAATAAGACGATATCTAGGGTCATTTCCATAAAGTCTTACAAAAGTATCAACAACAAGTTGACCATCTTTGCGGTCAAAGGGTTCACCGATGTGTAGGAAGGTAAAAGGCTGAGATCTGTCCCATTTTCTCTTCATTGGATAAAATGCATGATCTATGCCGTGTAAATAAACAAAAACTTCTCGGTCAAGCTTGTTTTCAAAGATTTTTTTATTCCATTGTGATGTTGTCCAAACCTCATCGCATTGATATAAGCCTGAATACCAGTCTGCATGAAATTCTGTTGATTCCCAAGGAGTATATCCAATTTTGTATTGATTTTCGGACCAGGAATACTGAGGCGGTTGAGAGAAAGATATACCCACTTTGGCTTCACTATCCAGTACAACTGGATCTAAGCCTAACTTTCTCATATTTTGAAATATATGCCAAGATGCATTGCCAAAACCTAGAGCAACATACATATATTCGGGGGCACCTGAAAAGGAAACTTTCATTGAAAAAGTATAGCATAATTGTTTTAATTTGACACTTTTTTATTTTGCCATTATAATCCTTATATATAGATATATAGGGGAATATAATATATATAATTAATATAGAAAATATATGATATATATAATATATATTATTAATAATAATTATTATGGATTTTAGAATATTTTCGACATATTATCAACTTTCCGTCTTTGATAAAAAATTGCCCGAAATTTTATGCAAAGTGGATGCAGAGCATATGTCGCTAGTACCCAAACTAGACGAGAATGACTCAATATATCTAGAATGTTATGCATGCGGGTACAAAATGCGACCTGGCTCAGATATGTATAATAGATTAAAAGAAAGCGTAGGAAAAATAATTGGCGAATCTACAGGATATTAGTCCAGAAGAGTCTAAAATAAATTCAGAGGCGTTGTACGAGCTTCTAGGAGGCATGTATATCCAGTTACTTCGCATATACGACCTATTGACTATTGTTGCATCTAATGATGGTAATAAGGCTATTGTTGATCGTATGATTTCTTTACATGAGTCAGGACAGGTCCTGTCTCCAGATCCCGCCCTAATTTTGGATGACAATGAATAAAATTATTTTAGTTCTGTTGGCTTTATGGTGTTTGAGTTATGTCTACACAGGAAAATAACAAGCTAAAAATAGTTTTATGTCCATTCTGTCTTGAATACAAAATGATGTTCCAAGAACCAATGTCTGCGTCTGCACAACTTGCATATGAAACTCATATAGATAAGTGCCCTGTACGCAGAAAAAACAGAATAAATGACGCAATCTCTAAAACTCTTGACGAAAATCATGATCTTTTGCTAAGATTGGATGATTCCAATGATGAGTAATATGACTCTAGAGGAATTTGTAGAGATTTTACACAAAGTCATCTCACGAGATGACTACGATTTCACAGAAGGAAAAGAAAA
>Ga0214923_10004306_pt1 | contig 17279 bp, 19 predicted proteins | sample LL1510_MetaG_FD_177993 | JGI IMG/M metagenome (GOLD analysis project Ga0214923, IMG submission 177993) | Freshwater microbial communities from Lake Lanier, Atlanta, Georgia, United States - LL-1510 | ecosystem: Environmental > Aquatic > Freshwater > Lake | place: USA: Georgia | collected... | reverse complement strand
AGAATGTTCTAGTTGTAATCAATCTAGAATAATATTTTTTAAAAACTTTCTAGAGCATAAAAGTAAAAATTTTAGAATGTTCTAGTTGTAATCAATCTAGAATAATATTTTTTAAAAACTTTCTAGATAAACAAAGTAAAAATTTTAGAATGTTCTAGTTGTAATGAATCTAGAATAATATTTTTTTAAAACTTTCTAGAGCATAAAAGTAAAAATTTTAGAATGTTCTAGTTGTAATGAATCTAGAATAATATTTTTTAAAAACTTTCTAGATAAACAAAGTAAAAATTTTAGAATGTTCTAGTTGTAATCAATCTAGAATAATATTTTTTAAAAACTTTCTAGATAAACAAAGTAAAAATTTTAGAATGTTCTAGTTGTAATCAATCTAGAATAATATTTTTTAAAAACTTTCTAGATAAACAAAGTAAAAATTTTAGAATGTTCTAGTTGTAATGAATCTAGAATAATATTTTTTTAAAACTTTCTAGAGCATAAAAGTAAAAATTTTAGAATGTTCTAGTTGTGATTACATCTAGAACAATATTTTTTAAAAACTTTCTAGTACATAAAAGTAAAAATTTTAGATTATAAGTTTCATTTAATTTTTTCTTATAATAAAGCAAATAATTAAATGAAACTCGAATATATTTTACAATTATGGAATAGTTTTAACAAAAAAATCTGGGGAAATAAACAATTCTCTATATTTTTATATATTTTTATTATTTTGGGAACAGTACTATTAAGACAATCACCGAAATTATATTATGGATTCATTGAACACCCTATATACATAACTTTACTTGTAATTATGATTTTAGGGTTGTCATCTCATAATATGATTTTAAGTATTTTATTGACTATATCTGTAATATCATTGTATTACCCTAGTATTAATCATTCTATTGAAGGATTTGAAGATGATGAGGAATCAGATGGATTTAAATTGAAAACTGTTGACCCAACCGACAATAATATAGATTTAGAAGAGAATTCAGAAGAGGATCTAGAAGAGGATCTAGAAGAGGATCTGGAAAAAGATTTAGAAGAAGATTTAGAAGAAAAAAAAATAAAAAAAAAAGTGAAGTCTAAAGAAAATTTTAAAGATAAGAAAAATAAAAAGAAGGGGTTGGAAGATATTAATCCTGAATTTTTTATTAAAAAAGAAAAAGATGATGATGAAAGTAATGATAAGGGTGATAAAAAAAATGATAAAATAAAAAATAAAGAGACATTTCTAGGTGAATTAAGAGATGTTTTTAATGATTTAGATTCTGGTCGTAACAAAATGAATGCTAAAACAGCCATTAAACAAATAACTGATATAATTTATAATAAAAGACGTAATGAAGTTGAACAAATATTAAAAGAAGAAGATGATTCAGATTCTGATACAAGTTCAGATGAAGATTATTTTTAATATAAATAAAATATATAAATAAAATATATAAATAAAATATATTAATAACCTAATTATTAACCTATGCCGTCTAGAAATAATACTTGGTATTGTTCCAAATGCAATTTTGATGTATTTAATTCAAAATCTAAATGTAGCAAATGTTTAACTGAAAAACCAGTTAATACTGAACCAATTAATACGGAATTAACAGATTATCAAAAAATAATATGTGATCCAGCCTTCGTTGCTGAAATAAGTAAATTTCATTGGGATGCAATTAAAGACAAAGAAGTTAATTGTTCTAGGTGCAAAAGTGATGGCAGAATGTATAATAAAGATCCAATGAAAAGTAATCATAATTGTTGGAAATATGAATAATTCTGTATTAATCATCACAACACATTATTTGAATATCTATGTGTGGATGTGTTTTTAGCCATCTTTCGGTCATCTGATATTCATATACATCAACTCCTGTATTTCTAAATTTTATCGGCAAACCTGAATCTTTCCACCATTCTAATACAGGGATATCTAATGTAGGAATATATTGACACTTTATCACATCAATGATACATTTTGAACTATATTTTAGTTCCAATCCAGATTTTTTCCACCATTCTAGTACATTAATATGTCTATTTTTCGATGCATCATCCAAAGCGATTTCTGAATATTTTAATGGTAATCCACTATTTTTCCACCAATCTAAAATATGAATATATCCTTGTGCAGATGAATAATCTATTGCAATTTCGGAATATTTTAATGGTAATCTAGAGTTTTTCCACCATTCTAGAACATTAATCTTAAATGTGGAGACCATTGCATTGTCAGAATATTTTAAAGGTAATCCACTATTTTTCCACCATTCAAGAACATTAATGTGACCATAACAAGACGCCAAATCTATTCCACAGTTTGAATACTTTAATTTTAATCCAGAATTTTTCCACCATTCTAGAACACCTATGTTGCATTTAGAAGTAGCTGAGTCTAAAGATTCACTATCATATTTTAAAGATAATCCACTATTTTTCCACCACTCAAGAATATCAATATGTCCTTCTCGTGATAACATATTTATTGTTTCTTCATCATATTCTAATGGCAATCCAGAATGTTTCCACCATTCAAGTACATTTATTTGGCGCACCAGTGATGCAGCATACAACGCACTTTCTCCATAGATCAAGTACAGTTCATAGTTTTTTAACCACTCTAAAACTTTAACTTCTCCCAACTTACATAATAACTCAATATAATATGGTAGATGAACTTTGTTGCTGTCATATGGAGGATTAAATTTCTTAATAGTATTAATTTTATATGGATTGCATAGAACATTGCTCAATATAACATTTTTTGGATCACAACTGAATAATTTTATTTCATAATCATGTAGATAATATTCATAACTTATTTCGGCGTTATTTAAAATTATAAGAGTTTGAAAAGAAGATTCACCCACAACATAAAATAAACATGTGTCAAAATAATTTTTATTAGTGCTTAAGAAATATACTTTTGGATTCTCATTACTAAATTTTTTATTATAAGGAACTTTGATATACATGTAAATTATTTTTACTAGGGTTGGAATTATTCAATTTTATTTTTTTCCAAATAAAGAAGTTCTAAAAGATCACACTTTGATTTAATTTTAGCCAATTCTCGTTCTCTCTTAATTGCTTCTTTATGTTCACTTATTAAATTCTGAATTAAATACTCATTTTGAGTAATCAATCTATCAACAACAGAGTTTGATATATATCTAGATCTGGCTTTACCTTCTGTGGGTTCATTCTTACAATATTCTGGAACTCTAGGTACATTTTGAACATTAAACATCCGAGCAATTTCAGGGACTTTTACATCAAAAACTTGAATTGGAACTAGAACTTCAGGGACTTTCACCTCTTGAACTGGATCTGGAACTTCAGGGACTTTCACCTCTTGAACTGGAACTAGAACTTCAGGGACTTTTACCTCTTGAACAGGAACTAGAACTTCAGGAACTTTCACCTCTTGAACTGGAACTTTTACTTCAGGAACTTTTAATTCAGGAAATTGAACATCTGGTGAAATATCTACGTATCCATGTGGTAAAATGTTAGCATATTCATCAGGGAGGAATTTATGTTTTAATATTAAATCAATCCTATTGGCAATTCCGTTACCAATTCCTTTATGATGCATAATAGATGTTCCAGATTCAATTTCGTGTTTAGCACTCGATATAATTTCAAGAGCTTTTTTATACGCTATTAGTTTAAATTCCAAATGAACACTATTAGGATTTTTATGCTCTTTATAATAATTAATAACTGTTTGAGTTCGCGCAATTAAATTAGAAAATTCAATGATCAATAATTCATTCGGTACAGGTGATTTAAGCATTATTTAACTAGACTGAGAAGATACTATATAAAATAGATTATGTTCAATTTTTTATATTTGAATATAAAGATTAAAACATTTTTCGCATTAAAGATTAATAAGAAAATTAGTAAAGAGGTTGCAACGTAACATGACAAATCTCGTAATTAAACATTTAAATCCAGAATTAAAAAAATTAAATGATGAAGTGAATAAATTAAATATTACAAATACAATATTTACTAGAAAATGGTCACCTCAAATCAAAAATAAACTAAAAACATGGATGAATACTTTTATAACAAATTTTGACATCCTAGTAAAAGAATTTAATCATTCAAAAATCACACTGGAAAATCAAAAAATTAGAACAGATAAAAAAACTAATCCAACATTATATATACTTTTACTAGAATTTATCGAAAAATATCCCGAAGATATTAAAAAGATTTGTTCAGACTCTCTGGGTGAAGAATCCTTTAATCATCTCAAAAAATCATGTCTAAAAGGACCAGAAGATTTAGGAGAATGGATTAATACTTATAGTAATCAGATATATAGAAGTGATACAAATAGCTGGATAAATGTTTTAGAAAGTTATACAAAAAAATCAACAAATTATAAAATTAATTTACTTGGACAAGGATTAGTCAATCATTTAAACCAATATAATGAATTTATGTCATTCCAGATTCAAAGAGATATTGAAAAAGGATTTCTATATTTATATAAATATCAAGATAACCATTTAATATTTGAGGTTGAAAGCGATTACAAGATTGATTTGGAATCTCATTACTGGAAATTTTTATATGCACGGATGAAAATAATGGCTAGAATGCACCAAAAAAGAAATTTAATTCGATTTAAAATTTATCTTTCAAAACAAACTAAAAAATTACCAACAAAAAAACTCTTCGGACCAAAAGAAGTAAATTCAGGTAGCACCAATTATCATACAATCAATATATGGCGCGAAGAAGAACATTATAAACTAATAATTCACGAATCAATACACTTTTATAATCTCGATGGCAGTCTAGATCTCTTTGACGAAAATAATAAAATTAATCTAGAATGTTCATACCAAATAGGTGACCATAATGAAACGCGTATATATGAAGCATATACTGAATCATTAACTATTTTTTTTCACACATTCGCAAATGCTTACCAAATTTATTATTTATCCAACCAGGAATCTAAAACTAATTTACTAGACAAAAAGATTATATATAATGATATTTATGATTTATGGTGCATTTTATGGGAAAAAGAAAGAAAATTTGGAGTATTACAAGTGGCTAGAATATATAATCATATTAATCCCACATCAACAACATTTAGTGATTTTCTAATTAAATCAAATAAAACATGTAAAAAAGAGAGAAATGGAAATAAATATAAACTGGAACAGAGGACAGCTGTCCTTTCATATCATTTTTTAAAAACAGCAAATTTAATATTTGATCAAGAATTTTTAAAATGGATACCTGATTTAAATGACCCACACCCCGGGTCACTAATAAAATTTACTAAATTTGTAAAAACTTTAACACATAATTCTGATTTTATTAATATTATTAATGATGGATTAACAACAATTAGAAATAAAAAAAATACATCAAATAGTATGAGAATGAGCTTTTATGATATTAAAAAATAGTAAAATATGGTTTAAGTTTATATGATATAAAATAAATATGTAAGTAAATATATAGGGTTAAAACTAAATATGGGTACAAAATTATTTCATAGCTATTTGAAGACACATTTACCAAATAGTATTAAAAAGTTATCCCTCAATAAATATCATAACCAAATTTTGGTTATTGACGTTTCAAATTTTTTGTATAAGTTTTTGTATTCTCAAGGTCCAAAATATCTTATCGGATTTATGTTATTTTATAGATCACTATTAAAACATAATATTTATCCAATATTTTGTTTTGATGGTAAGCCACCAGTGGAGAAGAAAACTATTATTGAGAAAAGACAAAAAATACGTAACCAAAAACAAGAAGCTATTGAGGAAATGAAAAAAGAATATTATAAAATTCTTTTTCTCGCAGAAAATACTGAAAATCCTGATAATATCACATTAACAGACTATTGCAACGATTTAAATGAAAAAATTAAGCTCAATACACAAAAATGTGTCCAAATAACATCTAAAGTCTTAAATAATTTAAAAACGTTATTTGATATTTTGGGAATTAAATATGTGCAAGCAAAGGATTCTATTGAAGCAGATCGTTTAATTGGTTTAATAATTAGAAAGAAAGTCGCTGATGGTTGCATATCAAATGATATAGATCCATTAATTCATGGAGCAAATAGATTATTATATGATTTTAATTATAAGGCTAATACTATTTTAGAGTATGATTCTGGTGATATTATGACAACATTGAATATATCACATAGACAATTGGTTATTATGACTGTGTTATTGGGTTCTGATTATGCTCCTAAAGTAAAACATGTATCATCTGCGTTATTGGTGGAGTTAGCTAGAACGAGTAATTCTATTAAAATGGTTGCAGAGAGATTAACAAAAAAGGGTCATTCATATTTATCCAATCATGTCGAAATTTATGAAAAAGCTTTCAAAATTTATTATGAAATTAGCAAACTAGAGGATGTCATTGAATCTGATAATCTATTTTCACAATTTCCGACACTCGATGATAATGATCAATTAAAATTAATCAATTTACTAAAAGATAACTCCGGAGATTATAATTTTAGACTAGTTAATAAATGTTATAAAGATATTAAAAAAGTTCATAATAATGGTTTCATAACAAATTTCTCTAATGTATTATCATCTAGATTAAAAAATAAATATTCCTCGACATCAAACAGTATATAAAATTGAATGATATTAATTCAATATTGATATTTATAATAAATGTCGACATCAACTTGCGAATGTAAAGATGATACTCCATTATGGACTAATATTATTGCTTATATTGGTGGTGCTATTTTAGGATTTGCACCTTGGCAACAATTATGGAAAGCTTTTAAAACTAAAAAAACAAAAGATATTTCTTTAAAAGCATGTTTATATATTATAATCGGATTATGTATGAGTATTACATTTACATCTTATAATAAAATTTTTCCAATTTTAATTCCAACCTCAATCGAACTACTCGCTTGGGTTATGTTACTCATTTTTAAAATTTGTTTTTCAAATGATAACATTGATACAGTAAAAGATCTAGAAAACTCTTTAAGTGATCATGCTAATGAAAGTGTAAATTCATTAACAGCATTCAAAGGTTCTATAAAAACTAGTCACTCTCTAGAGCATCATATTGATGTTGATGAAGTATATTCTGTAGAATCAGTGAATAATAGAAATATGAATGGTACAGAAATTTAAATAAATTAAACTATAATTTTAATTTGACCGCAGGTACTTATAAATTGTAAAATAATTTTTATTTTTTATATATCAATTTTCTAACCTAAATATAAAAGATAAAATATAGACAAAATATAGTAATGGTCAATCAACCTTTTATTACAATACTTTCAATAATTATAATAATGGTTTGTCTAGCTGCATCTTATCCGCCTCCTAGACTAACTAATAATCAAGAAACTACTAAAGATATAATTGATGATTTTGAAAAAACATTGAAAATAGAAAAAAGTATAGAAAAAAGTATATTAAAGGAAAATTTTGAATCTGAACCAGCTCAAGTAAAACTAGGTTGGGCAGTTTATCAATCTGGTCCTTTTAATAACATTTCAACATATTATACACGTGATCCTGTATTTTATGAAAAGAAAATTTATAGAAAACCATATATGTGGCCAGCAACATTTAAGAGTTCATACCCAATCGAACATCAGAGCACACTAGACCCCAAATTCTAATATTTTCTGCATTAATATTATACTAAAAATGATTCACACAGTTGAAAACAAAAACAAACAAAAACAAAAAAAACAAACAAAAACAAAAAAAAACAAACAAAAATGAAAGGTTCTGGGAAAAAACAGAATAAAAATTATATGTGTGCGGATAGTCCAAAATCAAATAGTTTAAAGGATTTATGTGTGACATCACCAACAGGAAAATTTAAGTCACTGGAAGAATGTGTTGGATCAAATGAATGTTTTAGATTTGATAATAGTTTATTTGATAATAGTTTAAATAAGCGAAAAAACGGGATATTAATATGTCATTTATGCTATGACACAATATTAAGTAATACACATAAAAAAAAATGTATAACGGTTCATATGGGGTCTATAATAAGGCAACCTTTTCATGAGTTTAAACAGACAATGACATATGGATTGGGGGGATGTACAGCTATTATAATTAAAACAGATGATAAAATTATATTTGGACACCATCCCGATCAAAAAATTGTATACGGATGGATTGAAAGTGCAATCAATATAATAAACATATTTATTAAGCTTCCCACAGAATATATTCAAAATCAATATGGAAAATGGATTGATAATGAAAAAACAATATTTGATGACATACAATTTGATAAAAAAATTGAAAAATATACTCCCGATTACGGTCAGAATCATTATATGAGTACATTATATTGTAAAAAAGAAAATGACAAAATAATGTATACTGATTGTTATGGTATTTATCATGATTTATAATATAAAAATATTGTAAAATTTCTTAATAAATATTCTAAAAATATTTTTAATTCTTATATGTTGAAAGTTTTTCATAAATCGCTTGATACAAACGACATGTTTCTTCCGGTGTCGCTTTCGGACAATTCGGTTCATAAGTATTTGGATTGATCTCTAGATATTTTGCCATGTCCATCCGTGATAGTTTTGTGTCTTGATCTCTTTTATAACCAGTGACCTCAACAAAATAATCCTTTAGTAAAACTTTCTTGAAACCTTCTAAAGAAATTCCAAGTTGATTTTCTTCTTTAGTATTCCCTTCAAGTCCCTCAAATGTATATCCAAAAGAAACCAAAACTAATAATGACCCATCTTTTAATGATTTATCTCGGAGTTCTTGAAGAAAAACTGGAATGTCTTTCTCAGGTGATCCGTTCCTACTTTTCCAGAAAGCAACAACAGAATTACTATTATTATTAATGAAAGTGAATGCACGATGATTTTTTTTTGAAGCCACAATCCACACTGTCTCTTGTTTTTTATCACCTTTAAACTCCATATGAGTAGAATTAATGTCTGTATTTGATTCAATCATATACTTACTGTTTATTAAAAAATATTAAAAATCAATTTTATTTATTAAGATTTTAATTGACGAACTTTAGATTTTTAAATTGAAGCTTACCAGAACATAAGAAACTTATTTCTTTTATTTTATCTTTACAATTTATTTTAGGAATAATTTCAATACTTTTCCAATCACCCCCAGATAAACCATCAATATAATTTTTAGTCAAAACTACTCTATAATAATTATCAACTTGATCATAATCACACAACTTTAATACATAAACTTTATCATTGGAATCAGTCAATTTAATCGTATCTATAGGGAACTCTCTAGCTGATTCATTCAAGGATTCTTTCAGAGATGCTATCATTTCATAATAAATATAATTTTTACTCAGTAGACAATCAAAATAATTTTTAAAATATTTGACTGGAGTTAATAGATCGTATTTCTTTAGAACCCACGCATTAAAAAAATTAAGTTCATCATTTTTATCTTTAAACTGATTAATATCATAAGATAAAGTAATTGTTTTAGGATCTATTACCATATTTTTTTCAAATGTTATTTCAAATCTAATATTTTGACCATTAATTTCTTGAATTGGAAATGTCAAATATGATATGCAATCTGTATTGTTATCATCTGGATTTGATAATGTTTTCCATGATTTTCTCCATGGATGATATACATCATCAATAATAATATGTCCATCAATAGTGAGTTTTAATGAACGATAGTTAGGATTGGATATTTTAAAGTTAGTCAAAATATATTTTTTGAGAACACTACCTATACTATTAAAATAAACAGAAGGTAACGTTAAAACTAGTGTCCATTCAGGATTACTATTTAAATATCCCCTAGTCACAATAAAAGATTTATTAACACTTTGCACTTTCTCAATTTTATTTACATCAAAATCACCAATTAATTCAATCATATCTAGCGTATTAGATTGAAGATCCTTAATCTGGTCAGGTATACTAGTATTAAGATTGGCATCAGTTGATGAAAATACCCAATTATATAAATTGCGAAACATTCTATTACTTTAAATAAAGATTATTTGTTGTCAAGTTTATTTTAACAAATTAATACTTTTCAACAACGACCATTCAACAACAATAAACAACTAGCAATATTCATAAATCCACCTATGGCACCTATTAAAGTAGCCATATAAGAAAATGCTACAACCTTCATATTATCTGTTTGATTAGGTAAATCACTTAAAATAGTTAAAGTATATATGGAAATAGCCATTAAACCACCATTTAATAAAATGGTTGTATAAAGTAATTGTCGTGCTCCATATGATAAAAATAGAGATAATATTAAAATTAGGGATATTGTGAGACTTCCTATTAACATATTTTCAACTTGATTATATTTATCATTACTAATTAGATCATCTTTGTTAACATATACTAGGTATAGCACATTAAAAAGTATAATGAGTGCTAAGATAAAATATTGAATTCCTCTACCACAAAGAATTTTATTGGGGTTCATATTATCTTTAATTATCTTTAATCTTTATCTATTATAATAGATTTTTTTTATTATAAATATAGTATATGGGTAAAGAATATGAAGCTAAATTTTTAGATATAGATGTCGAAAAAATTAAGAAAAAATTAAAAGAATTAGGAGGTCATCAAATACATCCTATGATAAGAATGGTTAGATGTGTATATTATAGATGTGGTATAAAAAAATCTAAAATATCTAGTTACGCTAGAGTGAGAGATGAAGGTAAAGGGGTTACAATGACCGTTAAAATATTCAATGATCCTGATTTTCCAGATGAATATGAAGTTAGTCTAAATAATACATTTGAAGAGGCTCAAGCTATGATGACAGCTCTTAATCTTAAGAAAAAGGCTTTTCAAGAATCTTATCGTGAAAAATGGATGATACCGTTACAAGGTGTTCATGAAATAGTTTTTGATACTTTACCTGGACTACCAACATACATAGAAGTTGATTGTACTACTGAATCTAGTTTACATAAAGCAATTGAAATGATCGGACTCGATAAAACTAAAATGAGATTTGGAGCTTTTGATAGAACTTATGAAGAATATTATGGTATACCTAGGGATGTTATAAATCTTAAGACATCATCATTAAGTTTTTCCAATATTATTAATGAAATTAAACCACGCAAAAATAAAGAACTCTTACGAGAAATTTCAAAAAAACAATCACATTTAATCTTTACAAATAGTTCTAAACATAGTTCTAAACATACTTCTAGAAGCATAGGTAAAAAAACTGTAAAAAAGAAAAATTGAATTGTTTATAATGTGTTTGATGTTGTTATAAAAGATTTATATGTCAAAAAAAGAAATAAAGTTTGATTTAGTTTTATATCATGGTGGATGTCCAGATGGTTTTACTGCCGCATGGTGTTTTAGATATAAATATCCCTTGATAAATTTTAAGGGATGTTGTTATGGGGATTCTGTTCCTGATGTAAAAGGATATAATGTAGCTGTTGTAGATTTTTCATTTTCACGAGATCAAACACTAGAAATGTTTGAGAAAGCAAATTATATGGTCATCCTAGATCACCATGAATCCGCAAAAAATAATTTAGAAAATTTAATTATTGACCCAAATAAAGGTGAAATTATATTTGATATGAATCGAGCGGGAGCTCAACTAGCATGGGATTATCTTTATCCAAATAAAAAAAGACATTGGTTAATTGAATATGTTGCTGACAGAGATTTATGGAAAAAAGAATTACCTTATACTGAAGAATTATCTTTTGCTTTATGGTTTGATGGTTATTTCAATGACTTCAATAAATTAGAAAATTTAATTGAAAAGGTTGCTGTATTACCTAATAATTTGGAATCACAACCAATTATTAAAAAAGGTAAACTATTAATGATTGATAAAAATAGAGATATTAAGTCATATGCTCAAATGTCCGTTCCAGCTAAACTCAAATTATCTGATAAATTAGTAAATGTTCACATAGTGTGTTGCCCTAGACAATATAGAAGTGATGTTGGAAATGAAATTAATAATATGTTTCCAACAATAGATTGCTCAGCAACTTATTGGTATGATCATTATACGGATCAATGGTGGATATCTTTAAGAACAGGTCCAAATTCTAATACCAATTTAGCAGATTTAACTCAAAATTTAAAAACGGGAGGTGGCCATACAAAAGCAGCCGGGTTTTTCATCAAGAATGACTCATTACATTCATATTTTACATTAGATGATAATCAAATATGTACCTCACCAAAACTAATTCCATTACCGGCTTTGCAAGAATATATTGATAAAGAAATTACAGGATACTTAAATGCCGTTAAACATAATAAATTTCATCTGAATGATGAAGAATATCCAGTGATAATGACATGTGTTCCAATCCATTATCATAAATTTGTTCTAGATGCTATAAAAGTTAAATTTAAAAACTTTCAAGGGTTACATATTGTATATTGGTATGATTTTGGAAGAAATTTATGGTCCATATCAGTAACAACAACATATAACAATTATAATCTAAAAAAAATAGTTGGTGAAAATCCAATAACAACATTAGGTAATATACCTATATCACTAACAGAAACAGAGTTATTTTGGTGTTTTGTTGAAGATATAAGTGAATCTGGAAAATTTAAATTTACTAAATTCTTTCATAAGTGATCATAAGTAATCTTAACATAAATGCATATATTGACATAATGTGAATGGTGTTACAGTATCAGCTAACCAATGATAATAAAATTCGGCTTTTTCTACTTCTGTTTGGCATTTTTTAACTAAAGGTTTATCAACGAGTACTTTGCACAAGTCTTCAGTTTTGTTAATAATTTTATCAAAGAAGGGTTCAAATGTTTTCAAAGTATCTTGTGCAATATTAGCAAAATGTTGGCATGTATCACATTGGTTGTGTTGATTGCCCAAATGTAATTTTAACTGAGTCCGTAAAGTTTCATTAAAATTATCTAACATGCTTCTAATATCATCAGGTTCATATTCTTTTTGTTTTTTTCCTTTAACATTAACATAATTAGATTCGGATTGAACTAAAATGAATGACAAGGATAATGATAATATAAGGATAAATGTAATTGATCGGTACATGTTCGTTCGAATTGATTGAATTAAAATTGTATTTTATGAGTAACCCCAATTCAATTTTTTCTATGAGTATGTTATAGGCTGATAAAATATATGTCAACAAAACAAACGTCTAAAAAGACCACTAAAAAATCTTCTAAAAGATCATCTAAAGGATCAGGATCTTCTAAAGGATCAACAAAAAAAGAGATGTCTAAATTTAGTGTTAGAGATACAATTGTATCTGGTATGAGAGAACCATGGATGTCTTTAGTAAAATCCGGTGTTAAAACAGTTGAGGGAAGACTAGATTATGGTATTTTTAGTAAAATTAAAGAAGGTAATGTGATAACTTGGAAAAATAGTAAAGACGAGGTTAAAACAAAAGTTTTGAGAGTAACAAAATATGATACTTTTAGTGATATGTGTTATAAAGAAAAATATTGGAAAGTGATACCGGGTGCATCTAGTTTCAAATGTGCATTAGATGTGTATCATAAAATTTTCAAAAAACAACAAGAATCTCGCTATGGTGTTGTTGCCCTAGAACTAGAAGTTCTACGGGATTGACATATTCCTTGATCCATCAAAGAAAGGTCCTAAAATCATTAAATTTAATGCGGTAGGTACACAGAAAAGCCAATGCAATAAAAATGCGACCGCAAAGAAAATTACACATGATTTTAGAAAACTGTAGTCAGTAAATCTAGCGAAAATTAATGCACCTAGAATAGTTAAAATAACATCAACGGCAGCTAAATTTATGAAGGGCAATCTAAATGAATGAGGTCCTTCATAAGGGTTTCCAAAAATATGTGAGTAATCACACAAATTAATTCCAAAAAAATACATATTATTTAATACTAACATTTTTATTAATTTTGTAAATCAATTTTTTCTCCTATCTGATCCAGTGGATAATGATATTTCAGATGTTTTATTATTGAAGCAATAGTCAAATCTTTTAATTTATTATCTGGAATTGCATCAATAATTTCATCTTTATCTTTAGTAAAATGTTTCAAAGCATTTCGCGCATGAGACGGTTGCATCGGTTTGAATTCTATTTTATGATCAATTCTGCAATCTCTAATTAATGCACCATCATTAATTTTTGCTAATTCTTCATAATTATTCGTAGTAAACCAAAATATTATTTCACCTTGAGTTTGATCTAGAATATCCAACCATGCTTTGACTGACGGATACTTATGTGATTCTGAATTATTAAAATTATTTTTGGTACCAGGTTCATCATCATCAGAATCTTCATTATTTTTATCAGATTTATTAATGACAAGATCCCATTCATTAACCAACACAAATCCACTTTGAATTTCGTCAATAGCATTCTCAAGTTCTGTATCAGACATTCCTCTCGGATTAATAATGTAAATTGGTTTTTGATGATCTTTCCAGATACTTGATGCTATTTGAAATAACATTTCGGTTTTACCAGTTCCAGGAGGTCCATAAATTAAGAAAGATGTCTTATAAGGTTGTAATAAAGACTTAAAATGATTTCTAGTTGATGGTTCCAAAAAGTCATAAATAATATTCCATACTTTTTCTTTATCCGGATCACCAAAGCAAGTCTTAATAGAAGAATTACTACGTATAGGGATAATTTGACGATTTGTTTCATCAAAATAATCTGAATTAACTTTATATACACTCATTTTATATGATTCTAAATGATTATAATAATAATCTCTAGCATCTTCTAAAAAGGTCTTCCAATCAATATTACTTAGTGATTGTATCGTTATTTCATGTAAAACATTTTTATTATTATATATATTACGTTGTACGGTTGGATATGGATAACATCCCATTAGATAATAGTTTTTGTATTTAAAAATAATTGTACCAGAAGGTAATTCAAAAATTTGTGGTCTAGTTTTCCAATCATTATCATTCCACCATACAGATCTCTTATCTCTAATAATTTTAGTTATATTACCATATGACCATATTTTATGATCCATCATGTAAATAGATAACCATTCAATTAATTCATGTCCATTGCAATCTTGATCCCATGTATGACTATATACTAAAGTTTGTTCTATCATATTTAACCATGTAGATGTGGAAAGTAAACTACTAATTATAGGGGTTATGATGGATATTGTTAACCATCCATACATTTCACTTGGAATTTTAAAATTAAAGACATAATATAATGCAATTGATATGGTAATTCCAATCAACAAATGTAAAAATAATTTCAATGATACTGGTATGTTCATGATGTGCAAAATACTTATAATACAGGTTAAAAAAATAAATCAATTTTTAATTTATGCACGTAACGTACGTACATCAAGATATATTACTAGTTTAAATACTATTTAATACTTATTATGAATTAAATAGAGATTCCATTAATTTTATTCCCATAATAAAACCAATGGTACCACTTAAAAACAATTTAAATCCAGGGCTCAAAAAATCATCGTCTGGTTGAGTTCGTTTAGCCTTTTCTTCAGCTTTTTCTTCAGGTTTTAGTTCATAATGTACAGTACGATGATAACTATCGTTAATTACTTTTTGTACACTTAGATGAAGCAATTTATAGACGACAGTACTATCGCAAACGAACGGAAAGCCTGGACCGCGTTTCGCAATGCGCTGCTTCATTAAATATTGTAAATAATTAAAATATCTGAAATGCTTTGGCACTTCTTCACCAGATGATAATAATGCTACATCTAAAACTACATCAACTTCATCATTTTCTATAATTTCTTCATATTTTGCACATTCCTCTAAAGCTGCTAAAACATGGTCCAATTTTAACGTACATTTAAATGGTTTTGTATTTTTTTCAAAATTGTACCACATCTTAAAATATTCATGATATACTGGAGTATTTATTCCTTGTAATTTAAGCTTGTGTTTAGCAATAAGGTAAAAGCATTTAGTCTCATTAGTCTGAATACTATATGGAATTGATGCAAAGTAATAGTTAATACTTTTTAGAAATAACCAAGTTAATAAGATATTATATATAGATATCAATGTATCTGGAGACGCTAACAGTTCTAATTGATCAATATAAAACTCAATATTAATAGTTGGGGACTTACAATATTCTTCTATTATACATTTCATTTGTAATTCAATATAGTTTTTAATTTTAATTGCATTAAAATCGTTAATATCTTGATCAACATTTTTAAATATGAAATCAATAATTCTAAAATAATTCTGACCACATTCAATATCTGACAGCGTATTAATTTTTCTAATATCATTCAAATATAAAGTAGTATTCATATTTGATAATTTCATAATTCTTGACATAACCTTAATAAATAAATCAACATCTAAATCATATTTGCCAAATGTAGTGTCGAACTTTCTTTCTGAATTATATAAAGCATTATTGAACAATGTAGTCACGTGTGATGGTGTAAAATGTTTAAAATTATCAACGATATGTAAGATTACTTTCTCCTTTTCAGGGAATTCTTCACATTTTGAAACCATTTTCTTAATGGAAGTTACTATACATGAAGATTTGTTAATTTCATTCCATATGTCAGCTAATTTTTTAATTTTAATATCTGTTGGTTGAATATCTTCTTCAACTTTTGTTACATTTTCGACTGGTTCCGGAGAACGTATTTCCTCATTTAAATCTAAATTATTAATCATTTCATAACTATTTTCAGACATATTTTAAATTTAATAAATTCATATCTATAAAGCTGAATCAATTTTATTTTATATAGTTAACACCGGAAACATTACATCTAGAACACTCTAGAATTTTTACTTTGTTTATCTAGAAAGTTTTTAAAAAGTATTATTCTAGATTCGATTACAACTAGAACACTCTGGAATTTTTACTTTTATACACTATAAAGTTTTTAAAAAGTATTATTCCAGATTCTATTACAACTAGAACACTCTAGAATTTTTACTTTGTTTATCTAGAAAGTTTTCAAAAAGTATTATTCTAGATTCAATTACAACTAGAACACTCTGGAATTTTTACTTTTATACACTAGAAAGTTTTTAAAAAGTATTATTCTAGATTCAATTACAACTAGAACACTCTAGAATTTTTACTTTGTTTATCTAGAAAGTTTTTAAAAAGTATTATTCTAGATTCAATTACAACTAGAACACTCTGGAATTTTTACTTTGTTTATCTAGAAAGTTTTTAAAAAGTATTATTCTAGATTC
>Ga0214923_10004305_pt1 | contig 17281 bp, 16 predicted proteins | sample LL1510_MetaG_FD_177993 | JGI IMG/M metagenome (GOLD analysis project Ga0214923, IMG submission 177993) | Freshwater microbial communities from Lake Lanier, Atlanta, Georgia, United States - LL-1510 | ecosystem: Environmental > Aquatic > Freshwater > Lake | place: USA: Georgia | collected... | reverse complement strand
CTCAGAAACAAATCATAGATAAAAATGGAAATCATAAATTAGTATCTCTTCCAGGTGAAGTATTCCTGCGCGATGATGCAGTCATGATTTTAATGGTTCTCAAGTGTATTGAAACTGGTGAGTCATTTTTTCTGACAGTTACTCAGGCTAGATCTCCTACTGGTGATTATGCTTTTGAAGAAGTACCTGCGGGTATGATGAAGTACAATCTTACAGGTCATCCAGAAATTTTTGGTACCATGATCACCGAAATTAAGGAAGAAACTGCAATTGAACTCAATTATGAAGACATTATGTGCATGAGTCAACAAGATACTGGATTATATCCTTCACCTGGAGGATGTAATGAGAAAATTACTCCTTTTCTTTTTGTTGCAACAGCTTCAAAAAGATACATTGATTCATTGAATGATCGATGCACTGGTGTTTTAGAGGAAGGAGAAGTGATTAAAGTAGCTGTTAGACCACTTGATTACATTTGGTCAATGAATGACATGAAAGCAGTGGCACTTGCTGGGCTTTATAAAAGATTGTGTGAAATCAAAGGCGATTTTGTTACTACACCTCGACAATTTGTTTGATCTTGAATAAAATATTTTTATTTAAGATTGTATATTTTGTATATTTTGTATATTTTATTTTTTATTTATTTTTTATTCATTTTTTATTTATTATTCATTTTTTATTCATTTTTTATTTGTAAATTTTTTAATAGCATTATTAATAATATTAAAATTATTACTGATACTATTATCCATACTAAAATATAATTCGATGATAAATAAAATATTTCATCAAATGATGATTTCACTGTTTTGTTATTCATTGATAAATTATTTTCATTGTTTATTTCATTTCTTATACCTATTAACCAATTTAAAAAGTTTTCTTTAGAATTTAATGCATAATCTAAAGAACATAAATTATTTTTTAAATGTTCACCACATGATTTACAAGGTAATACATATGGTAACTGATTAATAAAAGATCTATAATGTTCTTTATATTGTGGATTATATGTTAATGCTATCGAATTTAAAAATATCCATCCATGTTTACCCCAATATATCGGATCTATTGATTTTATCTCAAAATATTTATCTATCATTTTTATATATTAAAATAACATTTTTTTTTCATTTTATTTTTATTCATTATTATTTTAATTCATTTAATATAATAAAAATTGAATTTTCTATTTATTATTTGTTTTAATAAATATATTCTTTATAATTTATTTTAAAACCTTTTTCATTTTACCATTATGAATACTGATATGACTTCTCAAACAATTGAATATCCACCTATACCTCCACCTATTCGTCGTGAAAATGCCATCGATTCGCATGTCATCGATTGGAAAGCTTTCATATTAAATCATACTAATCACCTCAAAAAGATAAATACTGATATGACCTCTGAAACAATTGAAGATTCATCTCTTTGTCGTGAAAATGCTATTGAAATTCCTCGTCGTGAAAATGCTATCGATATTAACGATTTCTTATTAGATCATGATATACCATGTGAGGATAATACTTTACCATCTTGTTTTGATGGACCATTTGAAACTACATTTCAAAATTATCAAATTAATAAAATGATTTCATCAAAAATTTATGACAACGATCAATCTCCTTATGAATTCATTTCACAAGATGGCGGATCTATTCCTCCTGGATTAAAACTTGTATTATCAAAAGATCTAGTATCATTCCCATCTGCTATAGAAAAATTCAAAAGTATGGGACCATATAAAATATATCTTGAAAAATATTATATAAATATTACTATTCAAAGTTATTCTGAAATATCCGATTTTGATCAATATGGTAAAAAATATAAAATTATAGAAATTTGGGTTTCAACAATTTAATAATATAAATAATTAAATTTTAAAAATAATAAAATATTAAAAATAATAAAATATTAAAAATAATTAAATATTAAAAATAATAAAATATTTTAATATTTATAAATTAGATGAAAAAAGAAATAATTTTTATCAAAGGATTAAATAAAGAAATTACTTTTTATATTGGAAGAAATCAAAATGAAAATTTCAATATTATTGATTTAGCTAATTTACATGATTTATGGTTCCATGCTAGAGATTATCCATCATGTCATGTAATTTCTATTATACCAGATAATCTTAATAAAAAAGATTTGAAATATATCATTAAAAATGGTTGTTTAATTTGTAAAAAATATACAAATAAAATAAAATCATTACAAAATATAGAATTTGTTTATACTCAAATTAAAAATATACATAAAACAAATGTTTTAGGATGTGTTGAAATTAAACATGAAAAAATAATTAAATTATAAAAATAATTAAATTATAAAAATTATTTTAATAAATAATTAATATATTTTTTTAATTTTTGTTTTGTAATCTTACCTTTTATATTATCTATATTAATAGATTTATATACAATTTTAATTTCAGTTGGTTTTAATAAATCAATACCAACTAATATTTTAGTATTTTTAATATTAAATTTATAGTTTTCTAAATATTTAATAATATCATTATTCATGATACTTTTTAATATTTCTATAAATTTATCATTTAATTGAATTATATATTTATTATTGTATTTTATATATTTAATTTTATCTATATTAACACCGAAATTATGTTTAGTAAATTCGTATTTTATTTCTCTTTTATTTATAATTTTTATATTATAAGTTTCATTTATTTTTTTACATCTATTATATATCTCTAAATTAATATTACTATCATTTGTTAATAACCAAATATAACTTTGATATGGTATATTTATTTCGTCATTAATAATATAACCATCTTCATCTATTTTATTATCATCAATCATTGTTATAATTGTTCCCTTAAATAATAAATCTGTCATATCATTATTATATTTCTTTAATTTGTTATAATAATTACTTTTTACTAATAAGCCATATTCAGTCATATTTTTACTAGTTAATTTAACATTTTCTGTATTAATTTTCATTATATTCATTCTGTGACCATTGAAATAATTTAATGATCGTATTATACTCATTAGTGGTGTTATTATTATTTCATCACAAATATATGATACTATTCCTATTAAATTATTATTATTTAATATTACTGCTCCAGTTATAGGTATTTCATTATTTTCATTATTGCATATTAAATATGGAACTGGTGGTAAACAATAATTACTATTTGGATAATAATAATTTGATATTATTTTTTTATCAGTTTCATAATATTTAAATCCATTAATTGATGTATCAAGCCATTTACATTTAATGTCAGTTGTATCATAATTATTTTTTAGTAATTCATATATATCATAATTATCTAATTCATAAAATAAGCTTTCTTCTTCAAATCTAATAAAAAATAAATTTAAATGTTGATCAAAAAATATTGTGGATTTATTATTAATATTATCAATTATATTTTCTTTTAACAGAGACTCAATATTTGTTATTTTATATTTATAATATTTATTTTCTGATATTATTAACACTTTTATACAATTATTTATATTATTGCCATCTATATTTATTGCAGTTCCAACAATCCATTTTTTATTTTGATATTTAATTATTATTCCATTAACTATAATTTTATTATTATCTGATGTATTATTAATTGTTTGTGAAATGTTATTATATATATTATCACATTTCTCAAATTCAACTATCACATGTGCATTACATACATTGTTTGTCGTATAATTATTCATTTATTTTTGATATATCTATTAATTAATTATATGCATAATATAATATTTTTTCAATTTTTTTTTTTATTAAATTAAAATCAGTATCATATACTTTTTCAATATATGATAAATTAATTTTTTTATTGTAAATTGTTTTTTTAATTTGTAATAATGATAATAAATGTTCTGGTATCCACATTATACTATCAATATTTAATGGTGTCATTGTATTTAATGACAATATAAATCTATTTATAATATTCAAAGATAAATTTGTCTTTTTTTTATTTACTGTATATATTTCATTAACGTCACCATTTATATAATTTATATAATAATCTGTTTCTGGTATTTTTATTAATATATCTGTTTTGTAATATTTTATAATAAAATAACATGTTTGATCATATATTGGTAAATATTTTATATTTATTTTCATATCATTTTTTTTAATTATATCTGTTAATAATTTATTTATTTCTTCATTTTCATTATTTTCTTTGATATAATCATATTTTTTAATTAATTCATTATATGATATTATGATTTTTAAATAAATTTTTATCATATAAAATTTTTTAATTATTTCAATTATTTCAGTATCATAAATATATTCTTCTTTGTTATATTTTAACTTTAATTTATTTTTTAAATATTTTATTAGTTCTTTATTAAGGCAATCTATATCATTTATACTATTTATACTATTTAATATTATCATATAATCTGTATAATTAAATACATCAATTGGTAGTATTCTACTAGATTGTATTAAAAAATCTGCATTACCAGATATTTTTTTATTATTTTTGATTTGATTAGTTCCAGTGCTGTATAAAATAAATAATATAATATTTTTCATTACTTGTGAGTCGATATCATAATTAATTATTAAATCAATAATTAATTGTATATGTCTCATTGTTATGACAGTAATTATTTCTGAAAAATACTTAAATATAGTTTCTATTAATTTGAAATATTCAGTGTCATTATAATTATTATCAAAAAATCCATTTTTTATACCATTTCTAAATATTTTCTCAATTTTATTTTGAAATATATCTTTTATCTTAATTATTTTTAAATTTTCATCTCTTATAAAATTATCTTCATTTGGATGTATTAGATAAAAATTACCATCTTTGTCAATTATTGTATCATAATCATATCTTCCATCCCTATATGGATATTTTATGATATATTTTTTTTTATTATTTTGATTATTTATTTTATTATTATTTGATAAGGAATATTGATCTATTAAAAAATCAGGTAATGAATTTATATCATTTATCAAATTTGGATCATTATCTTTATTTATTATATAATTTGTATCATTTTGTTTGTATAAACTATATAACATATCTTGTATATTTTCAATACATATTTTGTATATCACACGATCTTCTAATTTTGTTATATCATATGTATAATATACTGTTCCAGGTTTAATTCTTCCTACTCTACCTTTCCTCTGTTTTTGATTGGGCTTTGATATCATTCTTAATTCTAATTCTGCAATACCTTTATTTATATTATATACATTTATCTTTTGAGTTCCTGTATCTACCACAAATTTTAAACTATTTATTGTAATTGATGCTTCTGCTATATTTGTAGCTATTATTATAAATCTATCATACTTAAATTTTGGTTCATTTTTATCTATATTATCCATATCTTCGATTGTGTATTTATTCTTATCATATGAAAATAATTTTCTTGTTTCTTTATTATTTATATCTTTAACTCTTTCTAATAATTTTCTACTTAAATCACTATAAAATGGTATTGCTAATACATTACTTGATGTAATATTATTTAATTTATCAACCATTTTTATTATATCCGTTCTACCTGATAAAAATAATAATATATCACCATCTGTTGATTCTTTTAATATCTTAATTATAATATCTTCAGGTTTTCTATTTATTTCTATTTTCTCTTTTACATCAAAATTCATTCCACCAAATGGTATTGATAAATGTATTCTTCGATCAATCCATTTTCTATCAAATTTCTTATCATTACTAAATACTTGTAAAGGATATTTCATATTATCATCGATTATCTCAAAAAATTTTCTATATATTATTTCATCATCATCCATTGTTGCACTTACTATTCCTAATGTTACTTGGTTATTAATGTATACTCCATATCTACATAACGTTAATATCATATCCATATACACATTGTGTTCATGAGCTTCATCAATCAATACAATATCATATAAATTAACGCTTTTAATAACATTCTTAATCTTTTTTTTTAATAAATAATTTGATTTTATTTTTTGATATAATAATCCATCAGTCACTAATCTTAATATTGGATGATAATAATCATCACTTGTATCTTTATTTTCTGCTGTTTCATATTGAATATAATTAATTATATTAGACTTATCAATTGGTATTCCTATACTTTTAGATATTTGTTTTGTATTATCTTCTGCAGGTTGTATTCTTGGAACTGTACATACAACATTAGCATCATTCTTAAAATATAACATTTTAACTGCATATAATAATACAAATGGTGCTACAGTAGATTTACCTGCACCAGTAGCTCCTGTTACATATAAAACTCTCTGATTTATATAATGATGATATACTTGTATTTGTGCTATCCAATCTGCACCAAAATTTGTATACCATTTTGTTTCTTTAATTATTCCTAATGAATTTTTAATATTACCATATTTTTGATTAGCAAAGTAATGATATGCATCTTTATATTTATCTAAATTTATATTATCTAAAATATATTTTTCCCATTTTAAATATTCTTTATTTTTATCTGGTACATTATTTTTATCTGTTATTTTTGGATTATATTTAAAATATGTTAACATCCCATTATAAACTAATGTTATTAAAATTACTATTATTATTAAATCTGTTTTTTCAAAAAAATATATTATTATCTGATGTTTACGATCAATATCATCACCAAATACTCGTTGTAAATTTCTTCGTATACTAAACCAACTTTTAATATTAACCATATTTAATCTATCAACTATTATTTGCTTTGAATTTTCATCTAAATTTCTCCATTCATACGATTTACTTATTAATTCATATTTATCATTACTATTGTTATGTATTAATGATTTACAAAAATTATATATATTTTTTGGTGTTATAAATATTTGATTTCCTGTGATTTGTTTTGATAATGATTTTTCAAAAGCTGTAAGATTGTTTAATAAAAAATTAAGTTTATATTCATAATTATCAGTATCAATATTATGATTATCATTTAAACACATAAAACCATAAAATGTATACTTGAATTTATGCATACAATAATGAATATAATTATATATATTTTCAAAATCAATTTGTGGTAATATTAAATTAATACAATTCGATAATTCATTATCATCTAATATATATTTTTCATCTAATTCATTAATATTATAATTAGATTCTAATTTTTTTTTAATTAAATTTAAACATACTGATTCTAATTTTAATTTTAATAAATTATCTTTATCATATTCCCATCTTAAATAAAATAATATTAATGATTTTATTACATCAAATATATTTTTTCCCATTTTCATTATATTCCAGTTTTCTTTCAATTTATCTTTTTTAATATTATTTAATTTATCCCATGGTTCGTTTATTATGTTTTTTATATTTAATTCTTCATTTAATATTATTATATATGGGACTATGTTTTCATTAGTGTCTGATACTTTATAATTTATATATTTTTTTTCAAAAATCATCCATTTAATATCTTTAATATCTAAATATAAAAACTTATAAATAATAGAATATAATTCAGATGAATTATTTTTATCAAACTTCCTTTTATAATAAAGTGCTTGATAATATTTGCGAAATGATGATTCTTGATAATTATTCATATCATATGGAAATATATTTACCCAATTTGGTAATAATTTATATGAAACTTTATCCATTGTATTTCTTATACTTTTAACACTATCGTTAAAATAATTATTTAAATAATCATTTCCTAAATCTTCATGATCTATATAATAACTTGTTCCTAATTTTTTTGCATAATCATTTTTATTTTTAAATAATTCATCTAATGATGTAATATCTTTTGATTTATTTAAATCATAAAAAGGTAACAATAATATTAGCAAACTATATATATCTTGATAATTATTCATTGATAATTGCCCTACATAATGATCAGCAAAATTGAATTTATATATAAAATATTCTATTATTTTAAACAAATTATTTATAATCAATTGTTTATGATTATCTATTAATTTAATAAATATTTTATTAATACATAATGTAATTATATTTATAAGTATATCTTTATCTATTTCATTATTACTCATTCTATATATAAATAATCTAAAATAAAATATTTTATTTTAGCTTTCACATAAATTTTTATTTATTATTTTCATTTATTATTTTCATTTATTATTCTTTTTATTTAATTAAATTTTTAAGTGATTCTTTAGTAGAATTTTCATCTAATGATATTTCTGTTATTATATCATCATTTAACATAAATAAGCTGGGCATTTTTTTTATTTTTAATGGTAAATCTTTATTTATTATATCCTTCACATTTATTATTTCTTTATCATTTATAATAACTTTATATACATTTTCTGGAAATTCTTTTTGTAATTCTTCAAATATATTAACAATTTTATCTTCTTTATTTTTAACTACCAATATTAATATTAATGCTTTTTTATTTATAAATTTTGGAAATTTTGTAGCTATTTTTTTATATTCAAAATCAATATTTGATATAACATGGGATATGTTCTCAATTATCGAATCAAATGTGGATAATGTGTATAAATCATTTATTAATTTATCACTTAAATTCGTTGATTTTTCTGTTATCTGCTCTATTAATTTATTTCTTAATACTATCAAGCTTCCATGTTCAGATCTTATAAATATATATAATTCTGTTATTTTTGCTATTTGTTGTATATTTTCACTTGTTAATGTTCTTTTATCTTCTACTTCTATTAATATTTTAAATATGTTATCAAATTCTTCTAAAAAATTTATTATACTATTAGTTTTTGAAATTAATGAATTTGTTATTAATTCATATTCATTATTAATATTATTCATTTTCTATTATATTATATATAAATAATTTATATAATTATTTAAAATATTTTTAAATTCAATTATAATATATATTAAAACTATGAATCATACTGATAAATTATCTAACTATTTTAACTCTAATATTAAATTTCATAATTGTATTACTAAATGTAATCCTCCTAAAACTATATATTACCATCCTGTAACGTTACAACCTATTTTTGTTAATAATACTTATACTTGTGCTACTTATGATATAGATAATAATAAATATATCAATACTTGTAATCCTCAAGATAAATTTACTCCTGATTACAATTTTTTTAACATTTTTGATGATAATTTTACTTTTTCAAATACTACTAATAACTTCCTAATTCAAGTTTATAATATTAATAATATTATGGACGTAATTAACTTTTTAAATGAGAATATTGATAAATTGCCTGATTATACACAAAAAAGATTACTTGAATATATTTTAGATGTATATATTAAACATGATGATTTTCCATTAGATTTATTCGTTCAAAAATTAATAATTGTTTTTAATAATATATATAATATTAAATTAATCCCAACAAAAATTATAAAAAAAATTAAAAATTTAAATAATAATATAAATCACAATTTTTTTAATCATCTATTTATTAAATATTCTAAATAATTTATTTTATATTTATTTTATATATTACTTATAATTATGCCAGATCAATTAGATTTATTAGATCCTACAAACTCAGATACTCCAAAAACACCATATGTTTCACCATTTCCAGTTACACTTATTTCTGGAATATCTAAATATAATTTACCTTATGTAAATTATAATCCTTATAATTTAACATCACCATTAACATCTGGTTATTATACAGATCTTAATAATGATAAAACTGTTATTAAAACAATTGTTAAATATTTTTATTATAAAATTATTGATAAATGGTTATATAATGACTTATTACCATTATTAGGTTTTATAACTATAATTGATGGTAAACCTAAACTAATTAAAAATTTAAATGATTATAAAATTGATAAAAATTCTATTTCAGATAGTATTGATGCTAAAATTGATTATATTGAAAATATTTTAATCACTAAAAATATGGTTAAACATGTCCTTAAAAAAATTGTACAAAAAGAAAATGTTAAATGGTATAATTTATATAAATACGAAAATCAAATTAAGCAAAAATTTTATAAATATATTAAATCTAAATTGGAAGATGCAATTGAAAATTAAAATTAAAATTAAAATTAAAATTATTTAAATAATATATTCATATTATTTATTAGTTATTATGACAAAAGAAAACAAGGCGCATAAAATGAATATTCATGAAGAATATTGGTTATATCACAATAAATACAAGAACAAGTATGGTGATAAATCGTTAGTATTAATGCAAGTAGGATCATTTCACGAAGCATATTCAACAGATGAGGAAGGTCCAAATTTATTTAAATTATCAGAATTATTAAACATAGTATGCACTAGAAAAGATAAATCAATTGATATTATTGATGAAAAAAATCCATACATGTTAGGATTTCCATCAGTAGCATTAAGTAAATTTATGAAAATATTAATAGATAATAATTATACTGTCGCTGTTTTTGATCAAGAAAAAATTGGTAATAGTGTATCACGTAGTCTTACTGGTATTTATTCACCATCAACATTTATTGATAATATAGCTTTGGATACAAAATATTTAATGACAATCTATATTGAAATTAATAAATCACTAACTAATAATAAATCAAATATCTCTATTGGTATGTGTGCTGTTGATACTACTACTGGATGTGTTTATATTTATGAAACACATGGAACTAATTTAGTTAATGAAACTGAAGCAATTGATGAAGCACAGCGTTTTTATCATTATTACAGGCCTATTGAATTAATTATATATCAAATTAACAATATTAATAACATTGAAAATGAATTTAATATTATTAATAAATTAGATTTATTACCAAACCAAATTTATTATTCTTACAGTAAAATTAATCCAAATTTTAGTAAATTAAGCTATCAAAATACTTTGTTAAAAAAAGTTTATAATAATACTGGATTAATATCACCAATTGAATATTTAGATTTAGTTAAATATAGTTATATCGTAATTTCATTAGTAGCTACTTTTGATTATATATATCAACAAAATGAAAATTTAATAAAAGAATTAAAACAACCATTATTTTTTACAGATAATGATCATAAGCATATGTTATTAGCAAATAATGCACAATATCAATTAAATATAGTAGATTATTGGCATTGGGATAGAAATGATAATAATAAATTTAAATCACTTTATTCTGTTATAAATAATTGCTGCACATCTATGGGTAAAAGAACATTGAAAAATAGATTATGTGCACCATTCACAAATATTGAGATAATTAATAATTATTATAATATAACAGAAAAAATATTAAATTCAAATAAATTAGATATTATAAGAACACATCTTAAAAGTATTAATGATTTAGATAAATTATTTCGTAAGTTATCAATTAAATATATTCAACCATATGAATTATATGCTATTTATGAATCATTTACAAGTATTGTTTTAATAATTAATCTACTAAATAAGTGTGAATTAAAAGAAGAATTATTAAAGTATATAGATAAGAAAAATATTAAATTATTTGTTGAATCAATTAATTATTTAGAAACAACATTTTTAATTGATAAATTAAAAATTAATAATTTGATTGAAATAAAAGAATCATTTTTTAAAATTGGTATTCATACTGATATTGATCAAATACAAAATAATATTGATATGAATATCGGATTTATTGATAAATTAGCAAAAACATTAGATAATTATGATGAAAATATTACATTACATGTAAAACATAATGATAGAGATGGTTATTATTTATCTACCACTAAAAATAGAGGCATTAAATTACAAAAAATATTATCTGATATTAAAAATATAAAAATGGATAATGGAACAATTATTAATTTTAAAGATCTTAAATTTGAATTTCAGACTACTACTACTAAAATTTCTTACCCATCATTAAGTAATTATTCTACTGAAATTGAAGATTTATATATCCAGTTAAATAATCTCGTTAAAAATGCATTTTATAATGATACTATCAATTGGTATAATAAATATCATAATACATTCAAGTTTATTATTAATTTTATTACTGAATTTGATTATATATCTAATAATGCTTTCACTTCTATTAAATATCATTATGTTAAACCTGTTATCAATAATATTAATAATGAATCTTTTATTAAAGCATCTAATGTTAGACATCCTATTATCGAAAGAATTATTGATTATGAATATACGCCACATGATATTAATATTGATAACATTCTTAATGGTAACTTAATTTATGGTACTAATGCTAGTGGTAAATGCTTTAAGGGAGATACATACATAATGATGTATGATAAAACATATAAAATGGCAAAAAATATAGTTACAAATGATTTATTAATGGGCGATGATTTGACACCAAGAACTGTATTAGCAACTACTTTTGGTGAATCTGTTTTGTATAATATAATTCCTATCGATTTTGATGTAGAAGATACATTTACAGTTAATGGACCTCATATTTTATGTTTAAAATCAAAAAATAGTGATGTGATTGCTCAAATGACTGTTCATCAGTATCTTTATATATCTGATAAAATTAAAGTTTGTAATTGGTATACAGATTATCTTCTATATAAAATAAATCCATATAATAAAAATGATATATCATATTCAAGATTTTATATAACAAAAAGTGGTGTTGATAAATATTATGGATTTGAAACAAATAATAATAAAAGATTTTTATTAGCAAGTAGAATTGTTACTCATAATAGTAGCTTAATGAAAGCAATTGGATTAAATTTAATTATGGCACAATGTGGATTGTATGTTCCTGCTGAAACTTTTAATTATAATATATTCGATTCTTTATATACTAGAATTTCAGGTAATGATAATTTATTTAAAGGACAATCATCATTTATGATCGAAATGAATGAATTAAGATCTATCCTGAAAAGAGCTACGTCGAATTCTTTAATTATAGGTGATGAAATTTGTAGAGGAACTGAATATTTATCAGCAAATTCTATATTTGCAGCAGTTATTTTAAAATTAGCTGAATTAAAATCAAAATTCTTATTTGCATCTCATTTACATGATTTAATTAATATTGATCGAATTAAAAAATTAAATTCTATTAAATTTTTCCATTTATCGGTTGAAAAAATTGGTGATGAACTAATTTTTAATAGAAAATTAACTGAAGGAACTGGTGAACAAATATATGGTATTACTATCGCTAAATATATATTGGATGATCCTGTTTTTATTAAAACTGCAAATGAAATTAAAAATGAATTGTTGCAACACTCAAATATTAATACTAATTTACTTAATAATAAAAAATCTAATTATAATAATCAATTATATATGGATTGCTGCAAAATATGCGGATCTCAAAATAAATTAGAATCTCATCATATTAATTATCAAAAAGATTTTAATAATACTATTAACGGCATTATTAATAATAAAAAAAAACATCTTATTAAAGATTCTAAGGCTAATCTTATCGTTTTATGTGATAAATGTCATGATGATCTACATAATAATGTCATCTCTATCGATAAAACTATTAATAGCACTAAGGGAGTTATTGCAATATAAATAAATAAATAAATAAATAAATAAATAAATAAATAAATAAATAAAGGTAAACTACTAGAGGTGGTTGACTGGTGCTCCATTTGGATACCTGCTCAACTTCATGATTCTTAGTTCTCTATGATAAACCTAATAATTTAGATGGACGTGTTGTACGACCTCCATATCTGGATTTTGTCGTTAATGCAACGAATACATCTAAGAGCCCAATCAAAAATTTCTCATCATCTGAAAACTTTTGCTCGTCTTTTATTTTCTTTGCATTTTCTTCTAATGGTAATTTCTTGGCTGTAGAGTCATAACTTACTGCCATAATAAATGAGGCAATCAATAAAATTAATTGAAGATTCATGTTTGTTTGATAATTTACTAATTAATATTAATATTAACTTGAATCATTCAACAGAATATTTATTCAATTTTTTTTAAAATGTTATAATAACTATATTTATTTATGGTTATTATAATATTATTAAATATATATGTAAATTATATTTAAGCTGAACAACACGTGTATGTAACTCCGGTTTGAGGATTACCTACACATCCACCGCTTTGATAAGTGCAAACACCTGATGTAAAGTAATAATTATTAGTACCAAGTGCATTCGCACAATAATTACACATCCATGCACAACCTGTTCCAGAACCTACTGAAAAACTAACACAGTTATTTTGAGGAATAATTGTTCCAGTCGTAGAAAATTTACAATCTTCAACAGCTCTAGCTGCAATGGTTAAAACAACAAATAACAGATTTCTTAAAAAATTCATTTATATTGATCTATGATAATAATTTTTTAAATTATTTAATATATATTAAATTGTTTAATATCAAATACAAATATAATATCTTTACTTTTATAGAATCTATTACATTTAAATTCAAAATAATTAAATTGAATATTAGAAATAACTAAAATATTTTTTATAAGATTTATATACTTATTATATAAATATGAACAAGAATCCGATTTATTTATACTATTTTGTATAAATAATATATTATCATTATCATTCTTAATAATTTTGTAATTCCAATTATATGAAGCAAATGAAAATTCATTATTTAATGGCGATAAAAAATTAAAAAAAGTTATAATATCTATATGATTTTTTAATGGCAATTTACTATTCGAATTTAATAATAAATATATTAAATTTATTTTCTCTTGATAATCATTTGATAATAATTTATTCATCTTTTTAATTATATGCTCATCACACGTATTTATATTATCCCATATAAAATCAATATTATCACATTTTGTATCATTTATATTATTCATAATTATATTTTGGGTATTAATTAATTTTGAACTGTTCATTATATTTTATATTTATTATTAACTAAAATATACTTAAAACCTTTTTATATTTTATTATAAAATATCATAAAAAATTTCTCTGTTATTTGACAAATATCTAATTATATACAAATAATAGGTTTTCAATTAAAAAATAAAAAAATTGAAAAATTAAATCCTTTAACAGTCTTATTATTTAACTACTATTATTATAAAACTTATATATTAAGAAAATGTCTCTGACTGAATTGAAAACAAAACAAGCTGACTTGACTGCCCTACTTGCTGAAATATCACTTCAAGTTAAAAAAGCCGAACAAGAAGAGAAAATTCTTTTACATGAATCTTTAATTACTGAATACAATACAAGTGTGATAGATCTTGTTCCAAAAATAAATGAACAAACAAAACAATTGGATGAATTGATACAAGCTCTATTTGATCTAGCTTCAATGTATCATAGATCTATTGAAGAAAACTATTATCACTTGAGAGAAACACGTGATAAATATGATGCTGAAAAATCATCAGTTGAAATATTATTATTGGATTTAAGAAAAGCTAGGTGTGGACTTACACGAATCAAAAAGCATCACGAATACATTTAGATAATTTTTATTTAATTTTATTTTATTTAATTTTAATTAATATAATAATATCTTAAATATTTATAATTATGAATTCAAATATTAATTCAACACCTAATATTTTATATAATATTATTAATTTTGAACAATCTAATATAGTATTCAATTATTTTATTTTATTTATTATTTTTATCTTTATTTTTTCGAATATAGATTTTAATATTAATATTTTAATTGGTATATTATTTTGTTCTGTTATTGTTTATTATTTTTATACTGAAAGGAGTCAAAATTTTATATATGATAATGAAAAGAAAAAAGATAAATTTGATTCATTATATACTGTTAATAAAACATTAGAAAAATATCCCGAAATTGTTGATATATTATTTTATATTGAAGATTTAAAACAATATAATATTCCACAATTTAATTCTTTACAAGATTTATGTGAACAATTTTTTAAATTATATGAATCTTGTAATGTTGATTATAATCTAATTAATATTTATTATACAACTATGGTTGATTTAAAAGTATTAATTTTATCTAATTTAAATACTTTTATTATTAACACTTTTAATTCTAAAATTACTGATAAATTATTATTAACTAAAAAAAATATTGAAGATAAATTAAATAATTATTTAAATAATTTATACATCATTCAACAAAAAAATTTATATTATAATGGATATAATTATAATACTTTTGTGATTGATAAAAGTTCTGTTTTACCTTCAAACTATCTTGATCCAATTAATGATAATAAATTTTCAAATATTTCTAATAATAATTTTATATATGATTAATATAATATAATAATTATTATAATGTCTGATTTCAATAATTTATTTAAAACTACTGATTATACTAATTTTGTTCCTTCTAAACATCAACAACAATCTATTGATAAATCATTTAATATCGTTAAAGGTTCTGATTTATATAAAGGATTTTATGATAATGATATTCATAATACAACAACTAATATTAATGTTAGATATTATCAAATCGCGATGTTCAATGTTAACGAAGATAAACGAAATATTCGATCTTATCTATTTAAAGGACAATCTAGTAATGGCGCTTGTTTTTATAATTATAAAATTTCTGAAATGAAAGATTACTCAATTAATGAAAATAAATTAAATGATTTTATTAATGCTATCAAAAAATCTAAAAATAATAATCTTAAAATAGTTTTTAAATATTATCCTGTATATAATTTTGACTATACTAGTCCACCTACTGGTGCTGAAATTAGTCAGTGCTATTCTGAATTATTAAGTTAATTATTATATTTTATTATTTTATATTTTTACATTTTTACATTTTACCAACATAATTACTTTGTTGACTTGGTCTATCTAATTCTATAAAATTTGGTATTGATGAACAATTACCAGCCCATGCACCTTTTAATAAAATAGGAACAGTAAAATTATCATTTCCAGTATATGATTGTATAGTTTTAGAACCAACTGAATGAGCATGATAATGATATCCATAATTTCCATGACTATGTGCTCCATATTCATCAAGTTGAATATCGTAACCTTCCATACTATCATAAGTTGTTTTATGAGTATTTGTTGATGTATCATATCCTATTGTATATGAACCAAATAAAGCAATTCCATCAAATCCAAAACCTACTAATGGTGGATGAGTTTGATTTATATAATCTGACTTATTATATAAATTTAATTCATTTGTTCCACATTGAAATGAATCTGCGTGATAATGAGTTCCTAATCCTTGCCCACTATGATGACCAGATGCTGTTAATTCTGATTGAGTTGAACTTGGTTGTAATGCATTATTTAATGTTGGATATATTTCCGCCCCATCACATGCAATCCCACATGAACTAATACTTGAATAATTATATACATC
>Ga0214923_10004304_pt1 | contig 17283 bp, 19 predicted proteins | sample LL1510_MetaG_FD_177993 | JGI IMG/M metagenome (GOLD analysis project Ga0214923, IMG submission 177993) | Freshwater microbial communities from Lake Lanier, Atlanta, Georgia, United States - LL-1510 | ecosystem: Environmental > Aquatic > Freshwater > Lake | place: USA: Georgia | collected... | reverse complement strand
CTCAGGCTTGACCATTACGGGACACGCGGTGAAGACGAAGAGGTCGAACCCGTCGAGAGCGAAGAACCGGAGTTCGCTGGGCGTGGCGGACGAGGTGCGTTCCACTGAGAGAGACATACTTGTGTATCTGATTGGTGCGTTGGGTATGGTCCAGCCAACCTCCGAAAAAAGACGTCGATTTTTAGGGGGTCCGGAAGTTCTCGGGCCGGGCTCGGGGCCGCGTTGATTCATAGGCCGTATATCAATATCCCACTCATTTCCCGTTATAACCGAAACCCCCCTCGGAAGAGGGGGGTTTCGGTGAGGGCCACGAGCCCGGCCTCCTCGTCCCCGAGCCCGGCCCGGGCGAGGTCGACGGGTCTCAAAAACGGACTCTCCAATGAATATAGATCGCACAAATACAAAGTGGTCCCACAGAATAATCGCAAGAGCGGTCCACAGAATAATCGCAAGAGTGGTCCCACAGTGGATACTCGAAAACGAAAAACATTTTAGAAAAGATATAAACGCAAACCGTTAAAATAATTATTAATCAATGAGCATACACGATAACAAAACAACAGACATAAATATTATAAAAATAAAACAAGCCATTCCACCAGAATGTTTCAAAAAAGATCCCCTACTAGGAATGCATTTCATAAAATTCGATTACGTATGCTGGTTATCAACGATAATGTTTTATTATAATATAGAAAACAAAACATTTTTAATAAAAACATTATACTGGTTAAGCAGTGGTTTTTTCATGTGGTGTCTTTTCATGAATGGTCATGATTGCGGTCACGGCAGTTTCAGTGATTCTCCAATTTTAAACAATATAATGGGACATATTTCGCATACGCCGCTTCTAGTCCCTTTTGCTACGTGGGCAGAATCGCATAGACGACATCATTTGGGACACAATCATTTTATAAACGATTATTCACATCCGTTCGTAGACGGTCCAGATGAAAAATATTATTTTAAGGGTTTGGAATATACTGGCGCGTATTCTGTAGTAGGGTGGTTTTTTTATATGGTAGGATTGCCGGATGGCGGTCATTGGATTCCTATTGGTGGCCGTCTATGGAACAACGACTACAATATATACACTCATATTCATTGTGTATTTAGTAGCGTATTGGTATTCAATTGGTTTTATTTTGTTTTATCATTATGCAATTACGATTTTTACACGTTTATGGAATGGTACGGAATGTCTTGGATGGTTTTCTCATGGTGGATAACCACGGTAACTTATTTGCAGCATCACGACAATAATCCGGAGGATACTATAGCCTATGGAGACAACAGTTGGACGTTTATAAAAGGAGCGCTACAAACGGTAGATAGAAGTTACGGCGCAGTAATTGATAAATTAACACATAATATAACAAACGGGCATTTAGTGCATCACATATTTTTTACGCAAATACCGCATTATCACTTAGAAAAGGCTACAAAACATTTATATAAATATCTGAATGAAAACGGAATAGAATACAAATGCAGATATACACCATTTTTCTTTATCGATATTTTTAAATATACTACGACTCACATGAGTGAAGTAAAGTATGTACAATAATTACGATTCTAATAATATATCCAAAATAGCCATCCTCATAAACACGCCATTTTCCATTTGCTTAAAATAAGCACAACGAGGATCGGAGTCGACTTCAACAGCGATCTCACCAGTGCGAGGCAGGGGGTGCATCACCATCATCTTTTCCTTAGCTAGACTCATGAGACGCGCATCAACAACATAGCTCCCCACAACAGATTCATAATCAGAAATGTTCTCAAAACGCTCACGCTGAATTCGAGTAACATAAAGAACATCGGCATCAACAATAGCCTCCGACAGAGTCAGCCCAAACACTTGATTAATACCCCGATCACGAACCGCATTAACAATTTCATCAGGCATTTCCAAACCATTAGGACAAACATAAATAAATTTAACACCCGGATATAAACAAAGCAAGTCAATGAGTGAATGTATGGTACGGCTATGCTTTAAATCACCAACGAACACAACAGTAATACCATCAGAAATAGTTCTATTGTATCGACCAAGCTCCTCGCTAATAGTAAACATATCTAACAGAGCCTGAGTTGGATGCTCACCGGCGCCATCACCACCATTAATAATAGGTTTGGTGGCCACGTTAACAGCGCGAGCGCTACTTCCGATCAAAGGATGGCGCAAAACGATAGCATCGCAATAAGAACACATGGTCCGAATTGTATCCTCTAACGACTCCCCCTTTTTAGTACTCGAATAAACGTCATTGATATTAATAACGGACCCGCCCATATTTTGAGCAGCCGCCTGAAACGAAGCCATGGTTCGAGTAGACGGCTCAAAAAATACCAGACCGACAATCTTACCACGCAGTCGCTTGCACATTTTACCTATTACGTGTTTCATATCCCAAGCTCTTTCGAAAAACATATTCAAATAATCAATATCAAATTGTTTAGTTGATACCAAATGATTCATTCTAATAAATAAATACATCAATAAAGTTTTATATTGTTCATGAAAATTGAATGTTCTCAAATACATCAAAATAATTTAACAAAAGAATGATGAGATCGGTTTTGCATCTAGTATTTTATATCGCAACAACAATCGCTGCTTTCCCGCTTAGAGATAGCATGTTTTCATTAAGAACCATAATCGGATCAAAAGCCGTTTTATCAACGGTGATAACCGAGGTAAACAATGAAATGGTGAATGAAAATATAATAATATCAGAGATTACTTCTGTGCATCGCAATATACCAATTGACGCATTCAATGCATTTATTTTCATTGGCGCTGTTTACTTGCAATACAGATATTTTATTTATTTCGAAAAGAAATTATCGGGTGTAAAAATGTTCTCAAATATACAAGAAAAAACGCGATTAATTTTATTTATAATGATGCTCGTGTTCACAAAAAATATACAAAACGCAATATAAATCTACAAGGGTGTAAACAATATGTTTTTTATAGAAGACCTTTGTTCCATAACCAAGGTGTGGGCATATTTACATCATCTTCGTCATCGTCAGACATATCCGCCCAGCATTTGCGAAACGGTTTCGCGCGAACAGTAACATTCGCGGAAATATCTTCATCCCAATTAAAACGAATAGGGTTTAGTCCTAGTGAAATCGCACGCGGGCATTCACCATTATTGATAATGCTCATATTTAGTGGTGCGGGTGCCTTTTTTCTATAGATAAGAGGAGGAGTAGATTCGCGTTTCAGTTTACGATCGGGCGTGTAAAATTTCACGTCTTCGTCATCGGCTAATACAGAGAATAGTCCTCCAGTAGTATCAACTACAGCAATAGGACTAGTCTGTTGTTTAGTCTCCGAAACGCGAAACCCACGGATAGTGTTAGAAACAGAGCATTTGGAAGGTAAATGCCCAACAATACCGCATTTAGAGCAGCGATTGCTGAGAATAACGGGACAAGAAACGAACCCTTTTTCATTGAGAACGTTATGGCTCTCGTATTCTAGACGCGTTTTACCCACATTTTTACAATGTGCACAGCAATTAACATGCACAACCTTCTTGTGAAGATTAGACGAGCGGCGGGACATGATTTTGATACTAGTTAAAGTGATTAGATATGTTCCAAATAAATCCGAAAAAAAATTCAATTTTTCGACAAAGAGAACATCTTTTTTACAAAATTGCGCATTTACTACGTAGTAAATGTGTATTCAACATCATTTTGCTAACTCATAACTGGCCACAAAGTGAAAATTTTGAATGCGCTAAGGTGGAAAATTTTTTCGATAAAATTGATTTAAAAATAATCAACCGAGGAAATAAAATCGCAATAATATGTCCTCGTATAGTCTAGCGGAAAATTGGATTTCTTTGGTTAATGATGTGCGCGCGGGGCGCTTGGAAAGTCAGACAGCAGCATCATGGAAGAGCGGAATGAAGCATGGTCTTCAGGAGGGATCAGTTTCGCGAGACATTGTATCTTTTATCAGTCGTCGCCAGAATCAGACTGCGTCCAGAGAAGAAATCATCGCGGGTCTACCTACGGCATTTAGTGAGACTGATTCTAAAACGCAAGACGGTAGTGCGCAAGAATATTTGAGAGAATTGGTAAAGATGGGTATTCTATTTAAACAATGAAAAATTACATATAACCACAGAATAAGTAAATTTATGAAATGATCTTGACGAGTGAAAAATTGATTAATGCAAAAAGAATAAAAATGGTAATAAGAAATAATCAATGAATACAAAACATTTATTATGTATACCAAGGATGGAAAATATAATAACTAGGGATTATATTTTAAGGACGTTTAATAAACTAAAGATTGGAAAAATAGAACAAATTAATGAAATACCTCTTAGAAATGATGCGAAACATAAGCGCGTAATTATTAAAGTGGATTGGTCGGATTCAGATAATGCGAAATTCATGCTAACTAGATTAGATAATAATGAAAGTGTTAAATTGGTATATGATTTTCCTTGGTTTTGGAAGGTGGTCGCGAAGCAACCATAAGGGGGTGTTTCATTATTGAAAGATAAACGAAAAATAGCGATGTAAAACAGGGTGTACATCTTCTTTTTTAATAAGTTTTAATGGAACGCAATATAAACTATACCAACCGTGATTATCATTAGCTATTTTAATCTCTTTGGAAAAAACTTCATCAATGTATTGATAAATATTCACAAAATCTAATAATTCATCTTTTACCTTTTCTTTAATATCATATAAAAACAATAGTCGTTCACGTTCTTTTTTTTCATCTAAATCTGTGAGTGATTCACCAACGCGAGTATCATTTTTCCATTTATGGAGAATATAACCAATTTCATTTTTGATATCCTTGAACTTATAAATCAAAACCCGTCGATAAGATTCCATTTTTTTTATGAGAGAAAAAATATTAATATTACAAATAATAGGAAAAAACCGAACAACTTCTTCAGGAAGAAGAATATCATAAACATCTTTAAGTTCATTGATATTAATTTCTATCTCTTTTAATTTTTCTAGAACTAGCGTGTTTTTTTCAGAGGTATCATCAATATAAGATATTTTATTAGAAGCCATTTCTAAAGACATTTCAATGCGATCATAATGATTAGCTAATTGTGAATAATTTTCGGCGCGAGATTCGTATTTCATATAATTAATCATAGATACAAAAAAAGTAATTAAAACATTAAGACCGGATATGAGGCCACCCGACCAATTATATTCTTGAATAATCGGCGCAAAAATAGCCATTGCTGCCGAAAAAAATAAAACCGGTAACATCAATAAATAAAGTTTTTTTTGAGTTATAAACGCGGATTTTGTATATAAAGTTTTTTGTCCTTTCATAAAAGTAATTAAAATATCGAGTTTATCATAATATTTAATATCGGATTGGTAATATTTCGATAAAGATTGTTCTATTTGAGTAAAACTTTTTTTAATAAATTGGTCTTGAATTTGATTACGAAAACGTTCTTTGCGTATTAGTCGTAATTCATCATTTTCGCTATCAGAGGAACTATTTTCAGATGTAGTAAGAGGACTATTACTACGTATAGAATTATAAAAATTTGGTTTTGTTAGTTCTTCTTTATGTTCGCTAGTTTCTTCATGATCATTATCATGTAAAGAAATAGGATTTAGTTCGTCAGGTAGGTTCTCAATTTTAATAGAAATTTCATCTATCATGGTATAAATATATTGATAGATTTATACCAGAGAAAATTTACACCGTTGAAGATTATAACCTACGGAAAGAGTTGTAAATATACATCACCGTGTAAATATTTTATCAAAAGTATTGCCTACATTATTAAAAAAATCTCCGACCTCGCTTCTTTGAATTTTTTTATTAGCAGTAACTGCTTTAATCGCAATGCCGGTAACACCTGCACTACCACCTTTCACTATATTATTAAAATATTTTTTGCCTATGCCCTCAACAAAAGTTTCGGGTGAATTATGCAAAATTTCATAATAAATGAATAAAATAACAAGAACAAAAAAAATAAAATCAACAAATATCGTTTGTTTAGAAAAGACAAATTCATAATATATACCCTTGAGGAATTATATCCTTGAACATTGTAATCCGCACATAGTTCGGATAGTATTCAAAGGCAAAGTTACAGATAAAAAATTGATTTGCGCAAATCTTCTCATATTAACAATAAAATGGACCAACAAAATAAAACGTCTAAACGTTTCATAGAAAACTTTCGCAGCGGATTAAATAAATTTATTATTACATCGCGTTTTAGCACAGCCACAATACAAGAAAATGAAAGCTATCGTAACCGTCATAAAAACATAGGATGTATTTATTGTAGTCCAGAACTTATTGCATCAAATATACCTTTAGACGCAATCTTATTCGTTTTCGAAATGAATAATGATATAAATAAGGTCACGGGAATAGGAATGGTGAGAAATCGCGCAACAAGCGGACTATATAATGTTTACTCGGATGGAAACTATAATCGATATGTATATGTAGGAAAAATACGTATAAATCGTTCAGATTTCACAGAACAAGAGGAAAAAGTATTTAATATAATCGACAAAATGCTTTTCACCGGAACACGCCATATGAAGCGCGGACATGGACTAAAAGCGTTTCCTATAAAGACTCTTTATGAATGTTCTCAAAAACAAATAGATTTAGTGAATTACATAAGTACAATGTTTAAAACTAGAATGCTAGAACAAATGAATATTGAATAAGAAAAAATATAAATGATTTTATTATATCCATTAAAATGAACCAAAAAATAAGAACAAAAACTCTAGATATGTACGACGTAAGTAGTTACACAGATGAAGAATTAATAAATAATATATTAGATTTAAATCATCCTACGGACCGTGAACTAGAGCATAAAATATTATCTCTTTACAATCGTTATCAAATAATGGAAACAAAACAGGGCCAGCAATTAGCGAAATTTTTTAATGATATATATGACCGTTTTTTCGAGGACGAAGACAATGAGCAATCGACAGATGAAGAGAGCGATAATACGGATAGCATTGAAATAATCGAGGCGTTTGATAATACTACTACACCGAACGTAATAAAATATACGGATCCAAATCCAGATGATTTGAAAGGTAAAACAATGGGTGATCAAAAAAACGACCCAGTAACATTCAAGAAACCCATTGATTACGCGCAAGACAGGTTAAATCCCACGATAAAAGAAACGATTAAACGTATAGTAAGTATTGATAGTCAATATCGAGACGATAAACGTAAGATGTCTACAGATTTCACATTCAGTTTGTCTGAACAATTAAAAGACGTGGTATCAATAAAATTATACTCTATACAGATACCGCAAACTTGGTATACGGTACCAAAAAGCTATGGGTGTAATTTTTTTTATTTACAAGGTAACGCGCCCGGAATAGATAACGGTTATCACGATTATAAAATAGATATTTCGGCGGGTAACTATACAGCGCCAGATCTAATAACGGCACTAAATACGAAAATACAACAACTAAAAACCACGTACACGGACGTTAGTTTTGGAGAGACGAATATCGGATATAACAAAAACGCCGCTCTTGCTACACTATCGGTAAGTATGACGAATACGTATAACGAGTCGAGCTATTATTTATATTTTCCGACGTGGACACCACCGAATTCGAATAGTTCATTATCAGGCCCGAGATATAAATCAATACCCGGATTTTTAGGTTATAATTATACGAATTATTATTTAAACAGTGCATATTCAACTGCGACATTACCACTATCCACAAATCCAGTATCTATAGCAGCAGATAATACGAACGCGGTTTATTTTATAGACGAATCAAATAACTATTTCACGATTTATAAATACATCGGACCCGATGAATATAACGCACAAACGTCAATAGTAGACCTTTCGTTTAACATCACTTTATCATTAACTGGAATCGCAACGAGAACCCAGATAATTAATGATTTAAGTAACCAATTAGCGACAAATCAATATTTAAACGGTTCAACGATACAACGCGTGGATATCACAGATCCCTCATTAAATAACTACGGAAACTCCTTTTATAAATTAAAAATAACATATAACCGTTTAACGACGAATAATACCAAAAATTCGAAAACTTATATCACATTTCCGTCAGAGGCATCAACTATATCCTTTTCGCCAGTTTGGACAGGCACGCAATCATGTTTTAGGTTTAAAAATACTTCCTACGAATTAAATAACGTTTTATCGGAATCATCACCAATATCACAGCAATCAGGAAAATATGCGATCTTAAATAGTCCATATATTTATTTAACATGTGTGAAATCAAATTACAACGTCATACAAAATAACTATCAAGTGAATATACCAAATTCCACTGCGGCCGGTTATACATTAACACAATATGTAAACGCTATAAATACGGGAATAAATAATGCGAACAATCTAACAAAAACTTCAAAAAATCCATTAGGTGATTTCAATACGCAAAATTTTAATTCTTATATAGACGCGAATTCGTATTTTAATATTAATGTAGATATTACACGAACATTCACACAAGATACTTATTACATAGATTTAACAGATACGTTTTTAGAACGATTAATAGGGCTATCGGGTGAATATTTGAACGGGCAAAAAGATTTATCAGGGGGTACATATATATTCACGTCATCGTTTCAAGAAAATTCGTCTTATGTGGTATCGAGTGATACTATGTTAAAAGCGTATCCAAGTGCATTAAATTACGGTAATCAAAATGCGCCCCCATTCATAGTGCCCACGGCAGGATTAGGAACGCGTTATTATTCTTACCAAGATTTAACTAGTGCGATTAATAATGCGTTCATTAATTTCAAAGATAGTGACGGAACGGAGATATTTTCGGGGACGAATATTGTTATGGAGCCAAATGAAATAACAGGAGAAATAGATTGTGTGTTTACTATTTCTATGAGAAAAGTATTGACTCAAAAAGATTATACAATATCGTTTATTGATAGCGCAGCTAGAAAAGACAATAATGGTAATTTTTTAATAAACACGTCATCATGGAGTAATAATCTGAACCTTCATGTGCAATATCTAGGAACTACAGTGAATAATGGCGTATCAGACAATAGTTATAATTTAAATTTGATAAATACGGGTATGAATCCTTACTCAACGATAACCGCGACATCACCTATTGTAGTGAATGTGATAAAATTCGTAGAAGGACAAAACAATTTCTTTTATTTAATTCCTTGGGAAGAAGGAGTGGCGACTGCCCCACCGTATTATTTAAACAATAGCCATGCGAATGATATTAAATTTACTATACCTGCTACGAATAACGGCGTTGTGATATCTTACACTAGAGATAATTTAATAACAACAATGAATGAAATATTAAACGCGAATTCATTAACAAAAGGCTCATCAATAGAATTGATAACATCAAACAATAGCGAATATACGAAATTAAGATTTAATACAAATAAATTATTCACGTCAGCGGATTACAAGATCGTATTTTACGATCAACTCAGTTTCAATAAATGTAGTCCAGGCGCGCAATATATACAAAATACTACATGGGATACGACAATTGGTTGGTTAATCGGTTTTCATGGAACAACGGAATTTAATTTGGGAGATTACGGTGATCAAGGAACATTAATTCAAATCGTAGGAGATACGACCGTGTCTGTGAATTTATTCGATTATTTTTTATTATGTTTGGACGATTATAACCAAAATCGATTAAATGACGGTTTAGTTACAGTAGCAAGCGCAGAAAGATCGTTTAGTCTACCATCGTATGCGAATAAAGCCGATTATGTGTGTGATCCAACAACTGGTCTATTGACTTATAACTCTACAGCCGAAAACACAACGGATTACAATAAATTAACACAAAAACAATTATATTCATTGACTGAACTAGCGAACAGTAAACAAGTTAGTTCGATAATAACTTCCACGCCCAATGTAAATGGTAAAAGTTATGGTTCGGGTCCATATGCCGAAGATGTTTTTGGTTATATACCAATGAAAACGGCGGGTCTGGCGCCCGGTGCAGTATATGTAGATTATGGTGGTACTTTACAAAATCAAGAACGGTCTTATTTTGGTCCGGTAAATATCCGAAAACTGGGAATCAAATTAATAAGCAATAAAGGTGATGTGATAGATTTAAATGGTTCAGACTGGTCATTTTCATTTTTGGTCGAATCGTTATATCAACAAAAACCGACGATAGACAAAAATAAAAAATAGAAGCGTATTATAAATGGATATAACAAAAATTGACTATAGCGGTACGATGGATTTTATAAAAGCTATGGACATAATAGGCAATCAAGGTCCAATTATAAATTTATTAATAACAACATTTTATCTATTACAACAAAAAAAATATTTACTATCATTTTTAGTATTCGTTTTTATAAATCATTATTCAAATTCAATATTGAAAATGTTGTTTAAAATACCTAGACCAAACACGAAGGTATCAAATAGTCCTGATTTAGAAACAAGATGGAAAGAATTTAATGACGATAAATATGGTATGCCGTCTTATCATGCGCAAATGGTATTTTTCCCGTTAATATTTTTATATTTAGTGAATAATAGACCATTTGTTTTATTATTAGAACTGACCATATGTTTTTTAACATTACATCAACGTTGGAAATATAAACGACATGATATCGCACAGCTTGTAACTGGCTCTATTGTAGGAGCAGCAGTAGCATATGTAGGTTATTATCTAACAAATCATTATTTGAGAACACAATAAAATATCATTAATGTTTATATGTCGGTTAGTGATTACATAAAATATAAACGTGTAGGAACTCAATTAAGAGATGTTTTGCCCAATAGTAAACAACAGGCGCCGCCTGTTTTCAATGACCAAATGTATATTGACTTTAAACAGTATACAATTGAGAACCAAATACCTGATACGAAATTAATCGAAAACTCGCTTATACCCGCGGGATCAAATCTAATATTTGATATGATGAAAATAGTATCGAGTTGCCCCACCTTTCCTGTTTGCACGGATACAAATTTGAGAACAAATCGCGTGCCCATGTCCTCAGTATACTATAACCAGAAACAGCCTGCGAAATATATTAAACAAAGGAAATATGGGCAACAGTTTCATTTAAATCAGCCCGATTGCACTTGTATAGTGAACGAAAAATATTCGAATAGCTTGTATTTAAGTCCTAAAATTCAATATGCGAAATATACGAACATGTGAATTCGTCGTTAATATAAAGAGATAACTCATAAAAATGAATGAAAAATATATAAAAACATAGTTTATATATTTTGTTATGGATAATGAATTGGGCGAAAAAATACTTAATGCGACATACGGAAACGATTATAAAAAATTAATTTACATAATATCGGAACACAAAAATCATAAAATATTAAATTACGTGAATAAAAACAAAGAAACCGCTTTATGGATAGCAGCTAGAAGGGGATATAAATATTGTATGGAAATATTATTAGAATATGGAGCAGATAAAAACAAACAAAACATATATAAAGAAACTCCAGCGTATATTGCTTCGCAATACGGTCATGTAGAGTGTTTAGAATTATTGATCGAAAGCGGTGCGGATATATTAAATATTCGTGATTTGAGAGGTGAACTACCAATTCATGTGGCTAGTTATTATAATCGTATTGATTGTGTGAAATTATTATTAGATAGCGGTGTGCATGTTAATATTCAAGATAAAGATGGAAGAACACCTTGCTATATATGTTCATATCATGATCATTATAACTGTCTTGAATTGTTAATAAGATACGGTTGTGATGTGAATATAGAACGAAATAACGGACGAACGCCTATTTATGTGGCCGCGGCGGAAGGAAATCCGATATGTTTGCAAATGTTGATAGCATTTGGAGGCGACATAAATAAACGCGATAAATTAAATAGAACACCCTTGGTAGCAACATCAAGTGGTTATGAAGAGATCAAAAAAATATTAAGGATGAATGGCGCCGAATGGTAATATAGAAAATGAGGATTTGTGCACCCTTGAAAATATACACCGATGAAAATTTATACCAGCGAGGAATTAAAATGTCCCATTTTACACCATTGCACATTGAAAATGCGCAATCAGTATCACCTCGCTCACTCATAACTGCCCCCGAAGGGGGCGTTTTGAATGTGCAAAGGTGTAATTCTTCAAGGGTGTAAAGGCATGCGAATTGTACGGCGACGTCGCGAATTTGGAACAAAGTTTTTATTATTTTGTATGGCGCGCAACAAACGTAATTGACGAATCGCTTTTGAACGAGTGGTGCATTTCGCAAACACTTTTTTGGTGTGTCGATTGGTAATGCGATAACATTTTTTACCACTGACTTTACGAAGACGATAAGGCATTTTATATATAACATATATAAAATATCACAAAGACGCAAAGGTCTAAATATTATTAACGTATTTTACAACCGGTGATCACAAAATACAGTCCCCCGTTAGTTTATGCATATCGCATAAACGCTGTTTCGAATATTTTAACTATCAGTTTATGTTTATAGTACAATTAATTAGATGCATGGGATATGTCCATCGCGTTTCTGCGGTCATCTGGACATTTACATCTCAAAATTGGGTATGGTGCGGTTTCGAAACAATATTCATATCAATAAGTCTTTAAATAATTAATAATCGTAATATATATTCATTAATGACGAGGAGGGGTAAGGGTATGCGAAGCAAGTACCTCTATTAGTATAAATCGCAAATATAATCTATCCGCAAAAATAAACAATATGGACGAAAACGAAGATTTAGATATATCCTGGATAGAGGAGCACGAAAAACTACAATCCGTAGATAAAAATTACTTTCGAGAACCAATGGATGCAATAACCGTAACAATAATATACATAAACGCCAATTCGTATATTGAAAACATAACATCCGAAAAACAACAGTTAACACAAAACGGTAAGTCCGCCGTTCTCGAAAAAGAGCGCTTATTACAGATCATTCAGTCAAAGAAAAAAACGACGGCGCATTCGAAATACAAATTCATGGATGCGCTATTGTATAATGTTGATTTAGAGCCGGAACATGTCCAAAAATACGCCAATAGCCCAGTGGAAGAAAATCAAAACCTTTTTTTAAAACGTTTGCCGATCGTGGATGATGTAGCGATTAGTCCCTCTATATTTATATTTCACGGTATAAACGGACTATATTTATTATTTAAAGAAGAACCAAGAACGGATATTCAAAACATAAAAACGAAATCCATTTTGAAAGTTGAGAACCACGACGTAGCCAAAAAACTAACAAAAAAAGTAAAAATAATATTAAAAAAACAAAATCTTTCCACAACGAAAAAACGAATTAAAAACGAAGATACGAATAATAACACAGAATGACGGAAGAAGAATTTCCTATAGTCGAACCAATATCAAAACATGAATATTATAAAGATAAGATCGTGTATTTTTATTACCAGTTTTCGAGAACCGATGATTTAGAATCGCTGCGCGCAGAATTCGAAGATTTTGTACAGGTTCTCAAAATCGATAAAAAAAATCCAGAATTTGAACCGTATGCATATCAAATTTATAAACTGGTTCTTAACACTCGAGATCAATATACAGGAAAAGGTGAACACGATATATCTTATATGTTGATTGATGTATTATATGAACATTTGCATACAATAGCTCTGGCTTGCATATATCAATTCGTTAATCCTTGTTATCGCAAACAGGCTTTTGGTTCATGGCGAGATATTAAATATTTATGCGAATATACGAAAAACGAAGATTTAATAAACGAATGCGTTAGCATTACAAATATGGCTTTATTAATAGACGTTATTAATATTAATCATTGTACAAATAGAATACTGCCTTCGGGATCAAAAATGATTGATCAAAATGAAAATGAAGGAATGTTTAAATTACCGAAGAGATCACATTCTTCGTCCTCAACGACAGATGAAAAGACAAATATTCAATGGTTTACAAAAAAACCAATAAAAGAAATACGTAAAATAATATCTAACGTAACAAAATGGATACCGCGTGAAAACAAACGTTTTGGATGGTTATTTGATAGATTAGCCATTGATTGGTCAAAAAAACATAATGTGCATATATTAACAAAGGCATCAGAAGAAAATTATCCTGCTGCACTAAGAAAAGAGAAGATGAAATATCGTAAATTAATAGCTTCGATAAACAAATTATTAGATACAACCGAAATAAAATTATGCGCGAATCAACGGACTATGATAAATATTGAGAACATTCCGCAACTAGCATTCACAAAATATAAACAATCTTTATGTAAATATGTTTTCGAAGGACCCGAAAAAATTTTTGATAAATCGTTTTATACAATACAAAACATGCAAAGGTTGGAATGTTCTCTAAAAACAAAAAAATATTTTGAGAATAAATACTACCCCGAAGGAATATATGAACCGGATCGTCAGCATTCTACATATATTCCTTTTTCATTACCTTTAAACAAAATAATAAAAAACGCGTTTGATATAGTCGATAAATCCAATGAGCTACAAATAGACGTTCTTAATAATGAGTGGATAAAATTATCCGAAACCATAGGACAGTTTAATATAAAAAACGCTATACCTATGATAGATATGTCTTTTTTGAGCGAACAAACAGATAGTTATTATACGGCAATAGGTCTCGCGCTTTTAGTAGCAGAACGAAGCACGTTTGGTAGACGAATACTAGTAATAGATAATAAATTATCTTGGGTAAATATCGAGAAAGACAATACGTTATTGGGAATGATTAAAAAAATAAATGAAGAAACAAGATCTAGGGTCTCTACTGTTGCTGATATTATAACAGTGTTAGATGAATTTGTGAATTATATAGACGAATCAAAATTAGACAATACAAAAATAAAAGAACTATCATTAATATATTTTCAAACAAGGCCGTCGGAAGACGCACTACATGAAAAAATAATAAAATGTTTTTATGAAGGTGGGTTAATAGGTTCTCGAAAATTGGCTTTTCCTTGTCCAAGAATTGTTTATTGGAATTTATCGCAAAAAATGTCGTGTTTGCCTGGACAAATAAATAGTAAAAATAGTATTTTTTTATCAGGGCATCAAGCAAATTTAATACGAAACTTAGAATCATTAAGAACAGATAAATACGAAATGGTGTGCGAAATAATAAAAGACTATAAACATCCCCAAAACATGGACTAGTTAATTCAGTTCATTGTTAACATAAATGAACACGAACGAACATAAATATTATATAAATATATAATATACATGGCTTTAGAAAAGGAAGGACAAATAAAATTAGACCAATTGACTATGGCCGAAAAATTAAATTTTATATCCGAAGGAACATATGGTTGCGCATTTAAAAAAGAAGAGCCCAAAAATAAAAAAACGAAAATAGTGGTTAAAATACAAAAATATAATAATGAGGCGAAACGCGAAGATGAGATAGGTTCAATGATAAAAAAAATACCGAAATATCAATTGTATTTTGCTCCTATATTAAAGTCAAATATAGTAACAATAGGAGAAGTGAACGACGAAGAAATAAAAAAATGCACTATAGTAACTAATGAGCAAAATATAAAAGAAAAATACGTAACAAATAGAATAAAATATGTAGGTAAAAACACTCTAGGTTCACACATAGTAAATATCTTTGAACAAAAACCAAAACAATTTATGAGAACATTTTTTGGATCTTATTTTGATATGTTATATACATTGAATCTATTAAATAAAAACGGAATAATACATTTTGATCTTAAAGAGAATAATGTGATGTACGACGAACAACACGATAGACCAGTATTAATTGATTTCGGTCTTTCTATAATAACGAAATATCTAACTCCTGATAAATATTCTGATTTTTTTTTTACGTATGGTTACGATTATCCGCCTTGGTGTTTTGAGATAAGCGTAATATCTTATGCTATAGAAGAGTACGGAACAACTTTCGATAAAGAATTATTAACCGCCGAACAAGTAGAAAAACTATGCAACAATTTTACCAATATTAATCCTATTTTTTTTAATGACGGAGAGACCGGTCACCACGAAATTTTTAGCGAAACGGAACGAACAGAATACAATAAAAAATTAAAAACTTATTTGCAACCATTGGTAGGTGGTTCCTGGAAAGTTGTAGTCGATTCGAATATACAATATATTAATAATTGGGATATATACGCTGTTCACGTAATGTATTTATTGTTATTATATCATGTTCACATTTATGAATATAATACAGAAGAATACGCTTTTGTTAAAAGTTTTATAGATAAACTAAAACGCGAAATTACGGCGACTCCAGCGGAACGTAAAACTTATGATCAAATTAATGCGGAATTAATGAAAGATTTTGGAGAATCGGATAGGAATCAAGTGGGAACAATTTTATCAAATATATCTGTTGCCTCGGAGAGCGAAGAAAAAACTTCGGATATAAAATTAAAATTAAATAAATTAAAATTGCGCGAGCTTAAAAAAGAAAAACAGCATTATCCAAACTCATAAACACTATTGTTTTTTGACTAGAACATAAAAGCGGTTCTTATATGTTTTCTTATACTTTTTATAGATATCATCAATGGCGTCCTCGGTTTCGCTAGATAAACTTTGGATCTCATCCTTGATCTTCTGAGTAAATCGATTACAATAATTATTATATGCCTCTTCTGGACGTTCACCAAACTGTGTTTTAATATGTTCATCCATGTGTTGAAGCACGCACTTCGAAAGAGCAACGTAAGGTTTACGTTGCTTTTTATCATCCTTATCATGAACATTTTTAGTACGAAAGTAATAACGACAACTCTTGAACATTTTATCAAGCGCGTCGCCTTCGAATCCAGAAGCTCTTAATAATTTAACCTCATCATGAATCATGGGTAAAATATCAGTGCGACGAATCCAAAGATCCCATTCCGACTTGAAAACTTTTCTATCATCGGATTCATGAAGTTTGGAAAATTCACTGAGAAGTTCAACAAAAGATTTGGAAAAGGTATGACGGAAAGTTGTTTTGGACATGTTGACGTTTTTATCGAGAACTTTTATTTTGAATTAAAAATCAATTTTTAGGGGGGAACCCATGGTTCCCCCTTACCCCCTCCTTCACAAATAATAGAAACGTAGTTTTATCTCTCTGCATACCCTTGCCCTCCTTTACAAATAATAGAAACGTAGTTTTATCTCTCTGCATACCCTTGCCCTCCTTTACAAATACTAGAAACGTA
>Ga0214923_10004303_pt1 | contig 17285 bp, 16 predicted proteins | sample LL1510_MetaG_FD_177993 | JGI IMG/M metagenome (GOLD analysis project Ga0214923, IMG submission 177993) | Freshwater microbial communities from Lake Lanier, Atlanta, Georgia, United States - LL-1510 | ecosystem: Environmental > Aquatic > Freshwater > Lake | place: USA: Georgia | collected... | reverse complement strand
CCCTTTAAAGAGGACTGTTATTTGTGTTTAATTGGTACACCCGACAGGATTTGAACCTATGGCCTTCGGCTCCGCAAGCCGACGCTCTATCCAGCTGAGCTACGGGTGCATAGGCATATCTAAAAAAGATATGCATATTTGTAACTAGAAGGTGCTTCTGTAAAATTACAGACGAACGCTATTTTAACATAATCTGTTACAAGAGGCAATTAAAGGCCGATTTTGCGGATAATTCGATCTATTGCGTCGGTTTTCATTTCTTGCATAGGTAATTGCTTCCCTATGGTATCGACAATCTGTTCTCCGAGTTGTTCAGGTATGTGAATTGATAGGCTTTGGCCAAATCTTTTTGTCGGAATCAAGACTAATCTGTAAAGTAGACCTTCTTGAACCACACCAAAACTCTTAAATTCTTCGTACGGGTGAAGTGTTTGATTTATGTATATTCCTTTATCAGGGCTAATTGTATAGCTAATTTCTGAGAAAGGCTTTTTATAATAAATCACCAGCGCAACAGCACTAACCAAAACAACAGCAGATAATGTGTAGTATTTAAGCAGCAAGATGTCCAGCGTGATTACAGCTGTGATTATTATTCCAAAAATTACATACCATCCAAGAGATTTACTAATTCCTGAATGTCCCGGCTCAATCCAAGATATCGGTGGGCTGTCACTATACTGATTACTATCAGAATTAACTTCTTGGGCTAAAACATCTTCTTTGTTGTAACCATCATCCATAATCACAGTATAGCATGAGCAATAAAAAATACGACAATAAGTCGCATTTTATGGCGGAGGAGGGGAGATTCGAACTCCCGCTCCAGGTCTCCCCAGACTAACGATTTAGCAAACCGTCCCCTTCAGCCACTTGGGTACTCCTCCATCTGAATAATTTAAAAAATAATTAACAAATCAATTTTATCACATTTATCAAAATTTTATAGTGGTAGTTTGCTCTGAAACTAGAAGCGCAGCACGCTCGTCACTAACTATCATTATCCAACCTTCGGCTAAAAGTTCTTTTCTTATTTTGGAATCTAGATTACCATTTTTAGTCAACACTGCACATTTTATGTTGAATTTGTAAAATTCGTTTTTTCTAATATCGGTATTTTTTAATACATCATTATATCTTTGCATGTAATTTAGGCCGTTTAGCGACCAGCTTGGCATACGGCCATCTATGTATACTTTTTGTATAGGAACTTTCCATATTAAGTACCCGCCAAAGTCATAATGATTAAACGTATTGCCATGACATGGGTTTTCGTTTAGATAGCTCGCAATCCGGCTAGGATAATCTGATTCTCTATCGAATTTCAAATTTTTAATTTCATTTAGATATATACAGATAGGTACTATCAAAAAAATAGTTCCTACAACAGATATGATTAGCTTTGCGATTTTGTTAATTTGTTTCGGTAGGTCATGAGCAAATTTCTTAGAAAATTCAAAAAAATCAAAAAGTGATACAAGTACAAAAATCGGAAACATCCTGTTAGAATTCAAGCTGAGTACAAACAATAAAACAGGCAGGGACACGAAACGTCTCCATCCTTTATTATTAAAATAAATATATCCGCTAAGCCAAACGATGGGGTATAGAATAATTATATGATTAGGTCGCAAAAACCCCCATTCGGTAATATTCGATCTCAACGTTGTGTCTGTTAAGGTACGAAAAATTTCTTCATAAACTTTCCAACCGTATGGGTTAATTAAGCTCGCTATCGAGCTCAGAATCAGTAAAAATAAAAGTTTTTTTGATTTGCTAAATAACGCGTAGTACAAAATAATTATAAAACCAATTACAAAACTACCGTGGATATTTGACCACACAAGAAACAGTAACGGTGTGTAATTTAAGTATTTTTTTGATTTATCTCTTAAAATCCAAAGAAGAGTAGCGACCCCCAACATAGTCCATGTTAGCGTTCTAACACCCGAGAAAGGTATCGTAGAGATAGAAGCTATAATTGGGAGTATGCCCGAAGCTCTACCGGTGGCTATCTTCATTGATAGCGTCCACAACCCAGCAAAAACCAAAGACAGAGCAAAATAGCCTCCGAAATTATTTAATATATAGACAATACTGTCGTTAAGCCACTCATGGCCAATCCAAGGAAAATCTGAAGCGGTATAGGTGAAAATGTCGTGACTTGGTATACCATGATTCAATATTTGCTCACCGCTTTTAACATGCCATCCAAAATCAGGGTCAAGCTCAGAGTAGGAATCTATGAAATAAATCAAATACACTATCGAAAAAGCAAGCCAATGCGGGATCTTATATACCTGCTTTACTACCTTATAAAATTTATCTATCACTATTGCATAGTCTAACAAAAAGTGACCGAGAGGTCACTAAATTTCATGGCGGAGAGAGTGAGATTCGAACTCACGGTGCCATTTCTGACACGACGGTTTTCAAGACCGTTACCTTAAACCACTCGGTCATCTCTCCAGTCAGTATATTTTATCAAATAAAGCACCTCTAGTCGAGAGTTTGGCGAGCTATTGTAGCCACATACACCTCTTTGGCTCCAGCTTTTAATAAACATTTAGATGCGTTTTCTATAGTAGCTCCTGTTGTCACTATGTCATCTATTAAGAGGTAGCGAATGTGCTTTTTTACTTTTTTTGCAGTGAAAGATTTTTGGGCTTGTTTCCAGCGCATCGATGCAGTCGAATTGTGTTGAGTGGTCTTTGATATGCGTATGATTGTATCTTCGTATTTCAAACCCCTAAGTTTGGCAAATCTTACAGCAATTAGTTTTGTATGATCATACCCACGTCGTCTAATGTGATTAGGCAAGGTAGGTATGGCGGTAACTACAACGTCTTCTAGTTCATCTATACTAGCCGACAATAAATCGGATAGTTCTATAAAAGCTTGTTTTAAGTTTTTAAACTTATAGTCATAAATTAGCTCTTTTATGACTCCATCAAGCTCACCAACGCACCATGATTTTGTATAGGATTTTATACATACGCTACATTTCTGGCTTATAGGCTTCAGACAACTCAAACAACGCCGAAAAGGCTCTTCTATAATGTAATATTTACAACCTTCACATAAGCATTTTCCTACTTTTCCACAACCGTAACATCTGTGAGGCGCAATATATTTTAAAAAAATATCTATCATTGTATTTTTTACATTTAATCTTCGATATGCGTTGATTATAGTTCCCATATTTATTATAATTAGAAAGACTATATGTCAATAGCCTAGAGAAAGTGGAGGATATCATGGCTCGAAAACAAAATGACGATTTACTTATCGAAGAAGAGCTAGCTGCTGCTTTTCTAAACGATGAAGATCTAGCTCCTAATAGCTCAGATCAACAACCAGAACCAACAACTGACCCAAACTGGGAAGATAGCGAGGAAGATTTTCCCGGCCAACTAGCCCTAGATGTCTACGAAACAGACGAAAAACTTATCGTAAAAGCTAGAACAGCCGGAGTTAACAAGGAAGATCTTGATGTCAGCATCAGTGATGGCATATTAACTATCAGCGGAACACTAAGTAGCGGAGATGATTCTCACGCAACTAACTGGCATGTACAAGAGTGCTATTGGGGTGCGTTTAGCCGTACTCTAGCACTACCTGTTGCTGTCAAAGAAGATGAAGTAGAAGCGATGTTAAAAGATGGCGTATTGACAATCACCTTTAACAAAGTAAAACAAGAATCAGCAAAGAAAATTCAAATCCAGTAATTTAGATTATTCTGATTCTCAATAAATAAAGCCTTTTGAATAAAGGCTTTATTTTATTTATTAGCGAGACTAATTATTTAAGTGCGGTTAGTACAAATTGTGTAGCACCGTAAGCAACTAGAGTAATTACAATACCTATGATTGCATACATGATTTGATTTCTAGCGTTTGTAACGTTTTTTTCGTTTGCTCCTGCTGTTGCGTATCTAAATCCGCCGATTACTAGCATAATTGTTGCCACTATGCCAACTAATCCTACCATAGTGTTAATCACAGTACCTATCGTTCCGATTAGGTCGGCGTTAGCGTCCAATTTTAGATTGTTTAGATTGTCTTGAATGCTATTGATAGCCTTGTTAGAACTATTCTCGTTGGCCGCAAAATGTTTTAAAATTGATAACATTTACTTTAATTTCCTTTCTTTTTTATGAGTATATTTTATCACTAAATGCATTATATTTCTAGAGGCTATGAAGTCACTACAATTTGCCTACAACAAATTTAACTATCGAGTAAGACGAAACTACTAGAATTAAGCCGATTAGGGCATATATGATTGCTTTTCTTGCTGATTGAATCTTCTCGGGATTATCTCCACCTGTTACAATCTTGAAGCCTGAGACAACTATAATAATAATGGTTGTTACTGCGGCTAGCTGTAATACTAAATCAAAAATGTTTCCAAGTACTGTGTTTGCGTCGGGGTTTGTTACGTAACCTGACGGAAATATAGTTTTATAGATGGTGCCTACTATCGCCGAACCTCCAATTCCTATTACCATACCGATCAATGCACGAACTATTGTTTGACGACCCTTTGCGACTGCTTCAGACCTACCTGAACTAGTAAGTAATATAAAAGATCCATATAGTACAAAACCAACAGCCAAATATCCTATCAAAGACAACAGTATTTGTGTGATGTTGGTGATAATTTTGACTATAAATGCATTTAAACCTCCTGGAAATTCGTTAGGGTTTAAAATATAACACGTCTTTGTAGTTTGATCTCCATCTTTTTTAATAACTGCTAGATCTTCTGACCAGCTAGGTATAAGAAGAATCTTTTTAGAACAATATTCGTTGTCAGCTGGGCTAGCTTGCGCAAGAGCGCTAACCGATGGGATAAATGCAAATTGCAAACTAACAATAACAAATGTTGATAATGCAATAACTAAAATTTTACTTATTAAATTTTTCTTCATATCAAAAAGCCTGCACCCCTCCAGGGACTAGCCAATTCAAAATTACATACATAAAACCCCATAGGATCAAACCTATTGCTACGTTTCGTATGTAGGATATAGCCTTTTTTGTCTGATCACTGTTACCACCCGCTGTAGTATACAAAACAGCTCCATATGCTACACCCGCAACAGCTAACGCTACAACTAACCAGTTCATAATTATGACTCCCTGCTTAAGCAAAGCGCCGACACCGCCAAATGTTTCATTGTTTCCATTTTCACAGCTAATCAGCGAGGTATTAACACCACCGCAGCTTGCTGCATATGAATCATGAAAAATAAAAGCAAAAACAAACGAAAAAAATAAAGACATAATAGCTAGTTTATTTATTATTTTCATAGACTTAGTTTAACATAAAAGATGAAATTTATAGAAGCTTCAAATATTTGTCAATTTGCTTATGCTGATGGTATTATTACAGTATGCAAATTGCAAAACTAAGTTTTTGTATTAGAACTGTTCTATCGTTTACTTTGTTAAGTGTGGTTTTTTCAGTTTTTTCTCAGTTAAATGTTCAGGCTGCTTCAACTACTGATATAGAGAACAAGGTGGATTCTTACATTTATGCAAAAGCTTTTATAGCATGCGGGGATAGGAGTAGCGATGTTAGACTGAGCTTTCAAAACATATCTGATGGCCAGTTCTTCTCTAAGACAGCCAAGACGAACATAGGCTATCTGTATGAGTCTGGAAAAGATCTGGGGCTTGGGTGTGGCGACACCGGTTCAGGTAGCTGGACAAATAAGGCTCTGGCCTTGTGGGGATTAAAACCCGATTCCAGACAGTTAGAAATAGTCTGTTCTTTTGGTATACAAAGGGAGACTGGAGGATTGTTTCCAAAAAAAACAGATTGCCTCACAGGTGAAGGTGATAATTTTTATTATGATTCTGATTTCAAGAATAATTTCCTTACAACTATTAATAAAAGCTATTACAAAAAAACCTCTGGGTTAACGGAATTACAAGATTTGACTCCAGCCGAGAGATACCTACTTTATTTCAAATCATTTACAGTAGGAGAAAATATGGCCAAATTTGTTGCAAATTACGACGGCGCATCGGCCACACAGCTCAATATAGGCAATAATACCGATACAGGATATGTCATATATACTGTAAATGACAAGTATGAAACAGTTAAATCTATCTATCAATCGCCAAAATTTGGAAAAGGCGATAAAATCCATATCTACGACGATGGTGGTTTTTTCCCTAAAATGGAAGAAATCGCTAGAGAACTTGGCGCAGACCAAGCAAACAATTATGCTAAGTACTTAAAAGACAACAATCTAAAACCCTCAACTGTTGGCTCAACCAATGACACAGCGGGCGATAGTGGTTCGTCTACTTCATCTTGCACCATACCCGCCATTGGGTGGATTTTATGTCCAGTTTTCGATGCCTTGGCGGGTGTAGCTGATGATTCTTACGCTTTTATTTCAAAAAACTTTCTGGAATTTAACTCTGGATTATTTAACACTTCGGCCGATTCTGAATCGGTCAAAGCAGCAAAAGCTCTAAGTGATGCATGGTCGGCTTCTAGAAACATTGCAAACATAGGCGTCGTAATAGCTTTTTTGGTAATCATCATATCCCAAATTACTGGGTTTGGTATTACTAACTACGGTATTAAAAAAATGTTACCTCGTCTCATAATAGCAGTTATGTTAATCAATCTTTCATATATCATAGTCCAGGGAGCAATTGATATATCAAACATCTTGGGTGCGAGTATTTATGATAGTTTTAATAACTTAGCAACTTCAACACTCGGAACGGATCAAGGTATACAGCCAAAGGGTGGCTTCGAAGATATAGCATCTAAGATACTGAGCGGTACTGTACTTGCTGGTGCAGCTGGTGCAGCCGTAGCAGTTTTATGGGGAGCAATCGGGACTTTATTGCCCGTACTGCTTGCGGCAGTGATTGGTCTTCTCATGATATTATTTATATTAGTTCTAAGACAAGTGATTATAATATTACTTGTTGTGCTTGCCCCTTTGGCATTTTTAGCATATTTACTTCCAAATACAGAAAAGCTTTTCACTCAATGGAGAAAAACATTGACTGCAGTACTGATCGTTTATCCGCTTTGTTCACTTGTATTCGGCGCTTCGGCTTTCGCTTCGGAATTGTTAAAATTAGTATATAAGTAATAGGAGATAGTATGGGAGATGGTTTTGGTGGTTGGTTAGGGCAGTTGGTTGCAGCTTTAGTAGCTGTATTGCCGCTTTTTATAGTGCCAGTATTGCTCAAAAAAAGCCTTGATTCTCTACCTGGGCTAGGTAATCAGCTCTCAAAACTCAGGAGTAAAGCTCCTAGTGTTGGTGGTAAATTAAAAGAATCAGTAAAAAAAGGTGATTTAGCCAAAGGAATGGCGGAAAGGAAAGCAAATCGCGAGAACACCAGGCAAGCTAGACAAAACCTAAGATTTTCCAAAAAAGTTACTGGCGAAGGAAGATTTGGAAAAGCCGGACAGTTTATGGCAACAGGTGGACCCGCTCTCACTGCTGCACAAAAGGAAGCCAGACAAAATTTGATTAGCAGCGCAAGAGGAACCGTTAACGCTTATGAAGCTCAAAAACTAAAACAAAACACAGAAAATCTTGAAGCAAAATTAAAAACAGATCGAGCTGCGGCCGTAGCGGCGGGTAGAAGTTTCAACGAGGCAGAGGCGCTAAAACAATACGCTTTAGCTCCAAATTCATCTCCTGAAGAAAGAAGCGCCGCTATGCATTTGATGGCCCAAAGAGGTAACATCTCTGAAATCAGAGAGACAAAAGCGGTACTTACAGAAAAAAAAGACAAATCTTCATTGGCCGCTCTAGATGTTGCAATTAGCACAAATGCAGGTTCGATTATATCTAAAGCTCCGGACCTTATCAAGGGTTCTAATGGTGCGTTCAAAGATATTACTGCTTCTGAGATTGTGGCACTACACCCTAGTACAGCTCAGGCTCACGTTGAACATATACAGCAACTTGAGGCTACAGCCTCAACAGCGACAAAACAACTTCAAACTGCAGAAGCCAGCTCTGATCCAGTTGAACGAGCCAAAATACCTATACTCAAGGATGTGAGTGATAAAGCGAATGAAGAATATGGCCAAGCGCGTGAAACCATAGAGAGAGCGCTCGCTGACATACAAAATAATCCTACGCTGCAAGCTCAATTTAAAGGTGAAAGTAGAAGCATTTATGAGCGTGTCGCTGCGACAAAGCCAAAAAATCCAATAGGTTTTGCTCCTTGAAAAAATAACAAAATAATTAGTTGACTATAAGTTTAAATTAAGCCTGCTTGGGTCATCGGTTTAGTAATTATAAATAACTATATAAATTAAACTAAGCGGCTAGTTCATATGACACTTTACGTCTTTAAATGTTATAATTATAAGCAGAATGGGAAGTTATAAAGTACCTCAAGACGTAGAAGCCGAAGACAAGCTACTTGGACCTTTTTCTTTTCGCCAATTCATCTATTTGATGATCGTTGCTGGACTTATAGCAATAGCTTGGGGATTGTCAAATATATTCATAGGTTTAGCTTTTATTCCATCGCCACTTATTATTTTTTTTGGCGCATTGGCGTTGCCGCTTAGAAAAGATCAGCCGATGGAAACTTATTTAGCTGCGCTTGTGAATTTTTGGACAAAGCCTAGAGTTAGGCTTTGGGACTCAGAAGGAGTAGAGAACACAATTGAAATCATGGCTCCAAAAATAGTTGATCAAAAACTTACTAAAGAAATTTATGGTACAGAGGCAGTTGAAAAACTAGGCTATCTAGCCCAGGTATTAGATACGGGAGGTTGGTCTGCAGTCACATCTATAGCGCCGTCGTCTGCAGAAAGTACAAAAATTAACAGCGATATAATCGCAGAAGCGGACGCAGCGCCTGATATGTTTGGTGACTATGACAACACATCTCAAAAAATTAACCAGATTATCGATCAACGATCATCACAATCTCGTGAGGCTTTAGTACAAAAGTTTAGACAAGAGGTTTCTGCAAGTATCAGCCAATCGACTGAGCCGATAGAAAGCAGCACGCCCACACCAGCGCCGCAAACTTTGGCACAGCCTGTAAATCCTGCTATAATTAGTCTTGCAAATGACAATACTTTAAGTGTTGAGACTATTGCAAAACAAGCCAACAAAATTGTTAAGCAAAGTCCAGACGAGGTGGTCATATCACTAAGATAAGGAGTGGGTACTAATCGCTATGCAACCAAACAATCAATTTATGCCGCCTGTTGCACCAGCTCAAACGCCTGGTCCTGTTTCACAGCCACCTATTCAGTTCCAGCAGCCCTCTGCGCCTGCCGTAGCAAATCCAACTACCGACAACAAAGAACCAGCTAAACCAGCAAAAAATAAAAACTCTTCTCAAAATACTCTTCTAATTTCAGAGGTTAGGGACAATATGGTTATCATGGTGGATGGTTCTTATCGCGCTGTTATCAAGTGTGAACCCATTAATTTCGACTTAATGAGCGATCAAGAAAGATCGGGCGTAGAATTGTTATATCAAAACTTTTTGAATTCACTTAGTTATCCTGTTCAAATTTTAGTACGCTCAAAACGCGTAGACATAGGGCCCTACTTGGAAAAGCTTTACGCTATACGACAACAACAAGACAATATGCTGCTTAATGTACTGATGGATGATTATATGCAGTTTGTAGATATGCTTGCTCAGCAATATTCAATCATGGAAAAAACTTTTTACGTAGTGGTGCCATACAACAACCAAGGTGATTTAACTACTATAATCCAGCAAAGCAAGGGACTTTTTGATAAATTATTTCAAAAAAATAAAAGCATAGTCACAAAAATAGACAAACAAACCTACACAGCCGCACAAGATGAAATTACTCGCAGGGTTGATTCGGTTTCTGGAGGTTTGAGACAAATTGGTATAGCATGTCAGACTCTAAATACACTTGAGCTTGGTGAGCTATACTATAACTTTTACAACCCGGATACTGCAATCGACCAGCCTCTGACTAATTACACAAACCTTGCGACAACATATGTGATGAAAGGTACCGGCAATCCTCAAAGCCAAGGGGGTATAAATGCTTAAACGCAAGGACAAATCAGCTCAAGCAGCGGCCGAACAACGCGCTGCCGAGCAAGCAAAAGTCGAAGAGGCTTTTGCAAAAGGTATCTCTACACTTAGAGATCTGATTGCTCCAAGCAGCCTCGAAATTCAGTCTAGTTACTTCAGACTAGGTACAAAATATGGTCGAACGCTGTATTTATATGGATACCCTAGAGAAATTTATACTGGTTGGCTTTCATCGATAATAAACATGGATGAAGTTTTAGATACTAGTATTTATGTATACCCAGTAGAAAGTGCAATTATATTAAATAACTTGCGCAAAAAAGTTTCTCAGCTCGAAGCCTCAATGGCTTTAAATAGCGAAAAAGGTAAAGTTAGAGATCCTGCACTGGAGGCTGCAATCACAGACGCAGAAACTCTAAGGGATCAATTACAGATTGGTCAAGAAAAGTTTTTCCGATTTGGCTTATATGTAACGTTATATTCAGACAGTCTTGATGAGCTAGATTTTATACAGAGTAAAGTTCAAACCATTTTTGCACAACAGATGGTTTTCAGTAAAGTCGCTTCTAGTCAGCAAGAACAAGGCCTAAATAGTACAGCTCCTCAACTTGCAGACGAGCTACAGATCAGAAGAAATATGAGCACCGGAGCTACAAGCACCAGTTTTCCTTTCACTAGTGCAAACCTGACTTCAAATGAAGGCGTTCTCTATGGTGTCAACATGAATAACAATAGCCTTGTTATATTTGATAGATTCACGTTAGAAAACTACAATATGGTTGTATTTGCAAAAGCCGGTGCGGGTAAATCTTTCTTGGTCAAACTAGAGGCACTTCGTTCCATGATGACAGGCTGTGAAGTTCTGATAATTGACCCCGAAAACGAATACCAGAAACTTTCCGATGCAGTAGGAGGCTCTTATATAAGACTTAGCCTAAGCTCTGATGTACGCATAAATCCTTTCGATCTACCTAAAATTGTTGATGCTGAAGAAGCAAACGACGCATTGAGGGCAAACTTAATTACGCTGCACGGACTACTTAGGCTGATGATGGGCGGTGCGTCTAGTGCTGAAACTCCAGCTCTTACACCTGTTGAAGAATCCGACCTGGACCAAGCTTTAATCGACACCTATGCTCGTGCTGGCATAACTAGCGATCCTTTAACTCATAAATCTCCGCCTCCTACAATGGCAAATCTTTATGATACTTTACTGCACATGGAAGGCACTGGTCCTCAACTAGCCCAAAGATTAAGAAAATATACCACTGGTACTTTTGCAGGTATTTTTTCTCAACCTTCAAATATTGAGATAAACAATCAAATGGTAGTATTTAACATAAGAGACCTAGAAGACGAACTTCGCCCGGTTGCTATGTATATAGTTCTGTCTCATATATGGAACATCACACGGTCGCTACGCAAAAAACGCATGCTCATAGTAGACGAAGCTTGGCTGCTTATGCGATATCCAGATTCAGCCAGTTTCTTACACAGCTTAGCAAAACGCGCCAGGAAATACTATCTGGGTCTAACTACAATAACTCAAGACGTTGAAGATTTCATGCAAGATAAAATGGGTAGGGCCATAGTAGCAAACAGCTCCATGCAGTTTTTACTAAAACAATCCGTGTCTGCTATAGATGTATTAGCAGATGTGTTTAAATTAACCGAAGAAGAAAAAAGAAGATTATCTAGTTTTCCGGTGGGCGAGGGACTCTTTTTTGCAGGTCAAAGCCACGTCCATGTTCAAATTGTGGCTAGCCCCACCGAAAGAGCTCTTGTTGACACCAATCCTAACAACAAAACTGGTGGCGTAGAACAGGGCACAATACAGGTTTCTGGAGTATAATAATTAAATGGACAGAGAGCCAAACGAAGAATCAAAATCTCTTAATCCTTCTCAAAAAGATTATGAACAAAAATTTGATACTCTTTCTCGCGCAGAGGCTCAATCAGGTATAGCAAATAGTCAAGATCAACCTTCTGACGCAAATCAACTAAACGAATCCGAGTCTCAACCCTCAGACAAACAAGGCTTCTATAGGCCGACAGAGAAATCAAAATCTAAAATAGGTATCAAAAAAAGAAAAGGTCCGATTGGGCTTATTATAGGTATTGTGCTGGGGGGTGGTATAGGCTTTGGTGCGTTATTCTCTCCAGCACTCGGAATAGTTCACCTAAAAGAAACAATGGTGAATAAAATGAATCATCAACTAGGAAGCATGGATGCTCGCACTCAGAGAGTAATATTATCAAAAGTAGACAATACTACTAACGCTTTGTGTAAAATAAAAGTTAAATGTAAATTTAAAAGCATGTCCACAAAGCAGTTAGCTAAATTTGAAAAAGCCGGTTTTGTTATAGAATCTGTAGATGACAAAGCTTTTGGTCGAAAGCGCATAACTAGCATGTCCTTTACTGATAGTAAAGGCACAAAAACTACCATAACTGCAGATAATTTCAGGAAAAGTTATAGGACAAATCCTGAAATTAGAAGCGCAACACATAAAGCATATAACCCAAAATTTGGTGGATTTGCTGATAAAGTTTGGACAAAAACAAAAGCCAAATTTGGAATTAGTGAGCGCGGGCCAAAAGTTGCGGCAACTGACGAAGAGAGAGCAAAGAACCTTCAAGACAATGTTAAAAACGGCACAACAGAGGAAATTAGCTCAAAACAAATTAAAGAAGGTGATGAAAAACCCTGTAAGCCAAATTGCGTCGATAAAGACGGAAAGGTAACAGACTCGGCTCAAAAATACACCCAGACAGAGGTTGATAGCTATAATAATCAGTCCTCTGCTTTTGACGATCCGGAAGCTAAAAAGATTAAAACTAATAGTGCTATTGCAGCTATTGAAGAAACCGTCGAAAAAGGTGCTGCAAAAGGAGCCATGGAGACACTCGGAAACACATTTAAGCTTACTGGTACAGTTGATAACGCTTGTACTATATACGGTGCGGTCCAAGCTGTAGGTTATGGAGCAAAAACGATACGAGCTATTCAGCTTGCGAGGTACGCCATGGCTTTTTTCACTGTAGCAGATATGATAAAAGCTGGTAAAGCAAAACCAGAAGATGTTGCTTACTTAGGCACTATACTCACTTCTGTTGCTATTGATGCAAAATCTTCACTAAAGCGCCAGACAGCATTTGACTCTTATGGTTATAGATATGCCGCATATGGGGATAGTGGTAAGATGGGTAATTATACCATGCAGTTTTTAGCTGGTGGCGGCTTAACCGGTAAGCTAATAACTCTCTCTAGTTTTGTAAATAACTTTCTCGGAGGAAACCCTAGAAAAACATGTAAGACTCTAGCAAATCCTTGGGTTATGGCAGGATCCCTAATAGGTGGAATAGCGCTGTCAATTGTTTCGGGCGGAACTTTTACAGCTGCTCAAATTGCTGGTCAAGCCGCAATTGCTGGACTAATTATAGCGGCGACAATAATATTACCAAAGATGTTGTCAGATATCGTCGCTGGTAATGTGACCGAAGGCATAGTGGGTGAAGACGCTGGAGACGCAATCACTTCCGGAGCGGGTAGCGTGATGGGATCATCAGCAAACGGTGGGGGTAACTCAATTCTTACTAAGGATCAAGCCCTTGCCTATAACAATCTACAAGAAGATACAATTCTTGCGTATAACAATGAAGCTTCTAGAGATTCAAATCCTCTGGACTCATACAATCCAAATTCTTTCATTGGTTCTATTTTAGGTAAATTCTATGTCGGTTTTGTTGGTAAAACAAACTTATCTCAATATAGTACTTCTCTGTTTTCGTTTATAAACAGTTCTTTTTCTTCAATTATACCTAGATCAATGGCTGCTTCTAATAGCCAAATGGCTGCTGCTCTTGAGGTGTGTCAAGACTACGATTACAAAGAGCTAGGTATAGCTACCGATCCTTTTTGTAATCCAATTTTTGGTATTCCTCCCGAATATCTCGATTCTGATCCAGATACTATAATAGACACTCTTATTTCAAATGGTTATATAGACGATAACGGTGAATATAAAGATAAATACAACACATTCATAGAAGCCTGCATAAACCGTACCGAACCTTTTGGCGGTGTTAAATCAGACAACACAGGCAGCGAGGGAAGCGAATGTAAAATAGAAGGTTCAGATGCGCAACTTAGAGCCTATGCCTATATTCATCAGATAGATAATAGAGTAGAAGACGGTATGGATGGGTATGAAAAATAAGAACTATTATAAAAAAATAGTCAGATATTTTCTGGTTTTATTTATCATTTCATCAACATCTCAAAGTGTTAGTGTTTTTGCAGTAGATACACAATTTTACCAAAGCAATGATATTTTGTTTTATAGTGATAGCGAAGTCAGTCAGTATTGCGCAAGCGCTAGTGTTGTCAATGCCGATACAAGAATAGCTAGTTATACCAAAGATAGTGGAAACTTATCAATAATATATAATGCGCTCACAAAGCCCCCCACAAACAATACTTCACTTACAGCTTTTACACCTGTACAGGCATCGGCAATCATGGGTAATTTTTTTGCAGAATCAGGATTTAACCCGGGTATTGAAGAAAAAACAGAATCCCCGAGAAAGGGTTTTGGTTTAGCTCAATGGACTGGCGGACGAAGAGATAAATTACTTAAATTTGCACAAGATTCTGGATTAGAAGTAACAGATATACAACTTCAAATTAACTTCCTTTATAAGGAGTATTACGACACCTACAAAGCAATTTTGAGTAATAAAATAGATGGTAGAGAGCCAGTATTTACTAATATCATTTCAAAAGATGTTAAATTAGCTACAATCGACTGGGTTAAAAAGTTTGAGGCTCCTCTTATGGTTCCTGGATCAGACGATCCAGCGGCTTTATATTCTAAAAGAATACCGATGGCAGAAAAGACTTATTCTATTTTCAACAATTCGAGTTCGGTTAATGGTAGTTCGACTAGTGACTGTTCGGCAGATTATCTAAATAAATCAAGTCTAATTGTTAACACTGCTTTAAAATATGCCTGGCCAACAAGAAAAAGAGATGAACCGGCTTTTAAAGCTAAAAGCTCAGATAATAACTCCGGACCAACTTGGTTTGAACTATCCAAAGAATCATATCAACAAGACTTTCCAACTGTATATCCCGATGCAGCTAGATTTCGTAACTCTATAGGTTATTGGACTGATTGTGGTAAATTTGTTGATTTTGTTATGATTACAAGTGGTGTGGACAAGAAATACACAACATCAGGTAACACAACTCAAGATGTAACTTATATTAAAGACCATCCAGAGTTATACGATCTAATAACCTCAAAGGATGAAAATGGTAAAATAATACCTCCATCTATGAGCCAGCTAAAAGCAGGCGACATATTAGTTTATCGGGCAGGAGGAGGCAGTGACCATGCTCACGCAGCAATTTTTTATAAAGATAATTCTGTTATAAATGCATCTAGTGGAGGTACAACACCAGCTGTAGAGGATGGTATGGTCCAATACATGCTTGGTATTATGAAAGATAAGAATAAACAAAGCTCTGTAGAAGATTGGGTTGTTGGGAGGATTAAATAATGAAAAAGTCTTCTGTTTTATGGATTATTGGGACGTTTTCACTTATTGTTTTGATAGTTTTATTTTCAATTTTTTCTTTTACACAGCCGAAGTCTAATGTCGTTTTATATGTAGCCCCCTTTGAAATGTCTTTAAAGATAGATTCCAAAAATGATATTAATATTAAAAACGAACAACAAATATATTTATCAAGTGGGAAACATACATTAATTTTTAGTAGAAAAGGTTTTGAATCTCAAACCAAAGAAGTTAATTTAGATAACGACAGCTCCAAAAACCGTATTGTATTAGCCCTAAAACCAACAACAGAAGAAGCAAAAAAATATATGGAGGAAAATAAAAGTAAGTTTTCTCCAATATTTGAGATGTTAACTATGGTTGATTCTAAAGATTATCAACAAAAAATCACTCAAAAATATCCAATAATTAGCATTCTGCCTTTAACAACTAGGTTGTATGTAGTAAACTACTGTCCATCACTTAAAAATCCAGATGATAAGTACAGTATATCTCTTTGTGTAACAACTAATCAGGAAGGTATTTTACCTGTAGTTGAACAACATTTAAAAAACTTAGGCTATAACCCATCAGATTATGAAATTAGTATCAACATAGTAGAGTGAGTTTATTTGAGTATAATTGTTTGATTTTTTTTATTATTATCTATAGAATGTGCGCTTGTAATAATAACCTGGTTTTTTTTAGTAAAACTGTTTAGTTTATTTTGTCTAGTTTCATCTAGTTCACTATAAACATCATCTAGTAGTATTATTGGTCTTTTAGTTGTTTCGTTTTCGATTCTTTGAATTTCGAAAAATTTCAGTGCTAAAATTATTGTCCTTATCTCACCTCTTGATGCGGTTGTTTTTGATTCTTTTTTATTTAAATAAAACAAAATATCATGCCTGTGTGGACCTGTTGTAGTTGTGCCGATTAAAGCGTCTTTTGAATAGTCTTTTTCTAGTTGGTTAAAAATTTTTTGTTTTGTGTTGTTTTGTGGTTCCTCAGAATATTTTATACTTACCCAGTCGTTAGATTCGCTTATTTCGTTATATGTGTCTGTGATAGACTGATTAATTAATTCTAAAATTTCTATCCTTTTTTTTACGATATAAGACCCGTATTCGCTTAAAGATAGGTTCCAAATTAACAGGTCTTTATTCGTAGAATTTTTGTTTTTTAACAGGAAGTTTCTTTGGGTTAATGCTTTCTTGTATTTACTTAAGATCGTTTGGTAGCCACTGTCAAATTGAGTTATTAATTTATCAATATAGTCTCTGCGCCTTGCAGGAGAACCATTTATAATTCTCATATCTTCTGGTTCAAACAAAACAACCGGCTTTTTGTTTTTTGTTGGTAAGTTTGTGTGTTTATTGTTATTTATAACAAACTTTTTTTCTTTAATATTGTTTAATGTTTTAAAACTGCTAGAAATTTCGTCGCCGTCTGTATTTGCTTTAATACTCCACCATGACGACTCACTATTTGTAATATCTTTAAATGATCCTTTAAAACTTTTTCCTCTACAAACAATATAAATAGCTTCTAAAATAGATGTTTTACCCGATCCATTTTTACCAGTTATTATAGTTACATTAGGGTTTAATTCGATTGTAATATCTTTATGACATCGAAAGTTTTTAAGATTTATTCTTTTTACCACCATAACAGGCTAAC
>Ga0214923_10004302_pt1 | contig 17295 bp, 47 predicted proteins | sample LL1510_MetaG_FD_177993 | JGI IMG/M metagenome (GOLD analysis project Ga0214923, IMG submission 177993) | Freshwater microbial communities from Lake Lanier, Atlanta, Georgia, United States - LL-1510 | ecosystem: Environmental > Aquatic > Freshwater > Lake | place: USA: Georgia | collected... | reverse complement strand
GACCAAGGATCATGATGTATCCTCGGTCGTTGAGATCAGAGGGTCGAACCTTAACCCGGTAACCAACCTTGAGCGTTTGCGGTTCCATTCCAAGGTAATGAAAAGGCTTGGTGACGGTGATGTACGACGTAGTGATGGTCTTGGTGGTGGTCTTCGTCATGGTCCGTTTCCCTTTCTGAAATCAGTATAGCAGGGGTGTTGATGGTTCTAAAGGTTATTCTTTCAATATTTCGACAAGCTAGGCTTGGTGACTACCCCGGTTTCGACATGAACAGGTTCGACATTAATGTACAAGTCAGAACCAATCTCAGAACACCAACCGTTGAACCCGTCCAACGCTTGCCTGTACTTTCCCTCTTCGACCAAAGAGATAATGTTGTCTGGAATAACAGCAGTTTCTCCGAAAGTATCCACAACGTCATACCATGCTTTAGCTAGGTTCATTGCAGCCATGAGAGCCGTCTTTTCATTGGGGTAATACTTCATGCTGGTGATAATCTCATCCTCACCAGCGATCACAACGAACAGTCCGGTCCTCTTGCTCATCTGTTGCCTTGCCTTTCTGAAGAACAGTATATCAGGATGGTTTCTGGAAGTAAAGATTATTCAGAAAGAAAACGTCCAACAATTCTGGACCGTAGGATGGTAGCAGGTAGTCTCAGTGCGAGCGAGTTTCGCTTGGGTTGTGCTATATTCGATCCCCTTGGCGATCTTGATGCGAAAAGGATGAAGGATGCGAGCCGGACCTTGACACTGGTTAGGAGCTACCCAACCGCAGGTGATGGTGTTGTCGGTAGGGTACTCTTCGTTCTTCCAAGGATCGTTGTTCATCTGTTCCCTTCCCTTTCTGAAGAACAGTATAACAGGCGTTTCGGAGATTCTCAACCTATTATCGAAAATTCTTCGAATCGGTCAGAATAACGTCTCCGACGATGTTCATTCCTGCGATCATGCTTGCCATATGATTGATGTTCTTACTCCACAAACCCTCTTCGTCACAGATGAGGATGGGATTCTTCATCCGTCCGACGAGGGACGGACGAGGATCGACTGCAATAACTTCAACCAGATCACAGGAAAGAACCTTGTACAATTCTTCGAGGGAGAAACCGTTGCTCGGAGTGTCAATCGCCGTGAAGGAACCGTCCGTCTTAATCAGAACGCTGGTCATGTTTCGTTTCCCTTTCTTGAGATCCAGTATAGCAGGGGTGTTGAGGCTTCTAAAGGTTATTCTACGAATTATTCTTCAACCGTAGAAGGCCCTCTTCCATCGCTTGATACCATGCCATTCAGTAGCAGGGACGGCATTCACAATCAGATCAACCAGATTGTTTAGCTCTTTCGCACGGTTACGTCGCCAATCATATCGCTCTGAAGAATCCTTAATCGAATCGGGCACTTGGATATCGAAGTCAGCGCAAACCGGCATACAGTGATGGGAGCTAATGGGGCTGATCTGAAAGGCAACCATTCGCCAAACGTAGGCAGCATCCCCTCCCTCGGAAGGCTTGCTCGCTCGGAGTCTCCCCTTGTTCTTACCCTTGCTGGAGATGATGGGGAGAACGAGAGCGAGATCATCGAAGGACAGATTGAGAGAATCCAGAGAGATCGTCGGCATCAGCATTTTGGTTTCCTTCCCTTTCTGAAGAACAGTATATCAGGATGGTTTCTGGAAGTAAAGGTTATTCAACCTTCCCAAGCGGGAATTCCCGCCGTGTTTGCGTATACGCCAACGTCAACGCTGTAGTACCCGTTGCTCGACCCGCACCAACGAAGGGTGACAGAACCCTTCACAGTGGAAATGTTGTAAAACGTCCAACCCTTGATACCATATTCAGAGTCTTCAATCTCCCTGTCGGTCTTCTCAGCCCGAACAATCTCGGAATTCTCCAAATCGCTCAAGTCTCCAACAACATCTTCCAAGTAAACATCTTCGCAGCATTCCTGCGAATGGAACATCTCAACCATGTAACCGTCCGCAGCGGTAAAGCGGACACAGTGATCGTCAAGGTTCTCAACCTTGACAAAGGTTCGATTCAGAATCGAGAGAATGTCGGTGGATGCCATTTGCTTCTTCTCTAACCTTTCTGAAACCAGTATATCTGATGCTGTTCTGGAAGTAAAGGATTACTTGTAGAACACAATCGCAGGGAACTCGTTCTCGTCGCCGCTGCGCCCATAACGGGCTTCCATCTCCAGACAATACTTCCTAGCCTCTTCAATATTGTCAAACTCTGCACCGGGATCGAACTGATCCAGAACGACCGCAGCGACCGGCGACCACATTATCTCGTTGTTCATGTTTCTACTCTACCAGAGGATGGATCGTTTCTAAAACCTTTTCCCGGCCTTGAGCGTGATTCTTTCAGTATGCGCTCCCCACTATTGGCATGACCCTTGCTTCACTGGGAGAATTCAATTCCCTTGCTCGTGATCTCATAGGGGAAGAACAGACCCGACGTACCGAACCGATTCTTTTGCATCTCTGCAACCCGCTGACGATACGTCTCGCTTCGCTTGTCGGTATCCATCGCAAGGTGAAGATGACAGTCTACAGCGTGTTTCACTTCTTGCTTGCCAGCGAAGGTACCATCCTTCGTAACCTGTCCGATCACCAAAGCAACGGTCATGTTATCCTTGCACCATCCAGCGATATCCCACATGGCTTCACACTGTTGCTGTGCAGGGCCAGCGGGACGGCCCACACTCTTGCTGGTTCGCTCGATGGTTTGCAGCGAATCAACGATCAGAAAGAATCCCTTGTCCTTTCCAAGCTTGTTCTCGCTGCGAAGCTTGTCGGCATACTCAAGGATATCAGAAATCTCAAAGTAGCTGGAGAAGTAGGCATCATCACTGTTGAGAAGATGAGAGAATCCAGCCTTCTCAAGCTTCATCCGAATCTGAGCCCCGGACTCTTCGCAGGAATTGTACAGAACAACATGACCCTGCGAAATCAGAGCATCAGCGAGCTGAAGACAAATCGTCGTCTTACCACCACCGGGAAGGCCGGTAACCATGCAGCAGGTAGAAGGCCGAATCCCCTCACCAGTGAAGAGGGCATCGATGTACTCCCAACCCGTCTTGAGCGTAGTACGAAGAGCGTCAGGAACCTTGATATCGGAGAAACGTCCCGCTTCAACGGACTGCGTGAGACGGTGCGAGGTGTTGTTGTCGGTCTTGTCGGTCTTGGCCTTGGCGGTCTTCGTCGTCTTCTTCATGGTTCGTTTCCCTTTCTGAAATCAGTATATCAGGATGGTTTCTGGTTCTAAAGCTTTTTCTTTTTTTTTCTTTTTTCTTTTTTTCAGAACGAAAACGGGTTGGTCCAGTTATTGTATTGATCCTCGGTGATTTCCTTATTCTGGAAAAGGATATCGGTATAATCATTCCAAGCGCAGCGCAAGGTAACGGAAGACCTATCAGTCAGAGAGGGGAGGATCTCGTTTCGGAACAGGTTCAGAGCTTCACGCTTCGTCATTGCTTGCCTCGCTTTCTGAAATCAGTATACCTGATGCTTTTCTGGAAGTAAAGGTTATTTTCTTTTTTTCTCAATCGAAGAAACAGTCGAAATCATAAGCATTATCGTCGGTGAAGCTTTCACCACTGTCATACTCTTCATCAGAGTAATCGTCACCGTCCCAGAGCTCTCCCTCGCACGGCGTCGTCAGATCTGGTACCATCCTGTCCTCTCTTTCTGAAACCAGTGTATCAGGATCAATTGTGGATGTAAAGGTTATTCAGAGAAATACTGATTAAGAACAAGCTAACAAACAGCAGGAAAAAAGTGATCAGGTGCAGCATTTGTCTTTCCCCTTTCTGAAATCAGTATACCTGATGCTGTTCTGGAAGTAAAGGTTATTTTTAATTCTCTTTATCTTTGTTGAAGCTTTAGATCCCGAATGAATCTCTCAGCATCGCACCATAGGGTTTCCTGATTCTTGACCCTTTCGAGAGAATTCCGAATGGTTAGAGGGAGATCATCGTAAAAGTCTTGAGCGTAACGCACGCCGGATTGGTTCACATACTCGGTCAGAATCTTCTCTTGACGCTTGAAGAGCATTGTTTCCCTTTCTTGAGATCCAGTATATCTGATGCTTTTCTGGAAGTAAAGGTTATTTTCTTTTTTTCTCAATCGAAGAAACATCAAAGCGGTTGGAGAATCTAAACCCTTTTCTTCACGCTGCTTGCCTGCTCAAACAGGTTTTCAGATTACCCTCGTAGGAAAGAATCGTGCCAAGCTTGGGATTCAGAACCACAGAGTAACTGATCCATTCTGCGTTGCCGTAGGTATCAACAAAGCACCAGTTTTTGTTATCTTGGCACACACGTTGCATGACAAGCTTGATCGTGTCTTGATGCCCCTTGCGGAACAGGGTGAGAACACGCATACGCTTCGCCGTTGCGGTAATCTGCTTGGCAAGGCTCACAAGGGTATCAGAGAAACCGTCAGAGGTAACACCCAAAATCAAGGTGTTGCGGGTGATGATGCTCTCCGAGCTGACGACAACCAATCCATGTGTTCCCATGTTCTCTCCCTTGCCTTTCTGAAACCAGTATACCTGATGCTGTTCTGAGAGTAAAGGTTATTTTCTTTTTTATTCGTCATCAGCGAAACGGTCTTCTTGCTTCGCTGCATCGTCAAACAATTCTCGATCAGAGAGATACTCTTTGGTGAGACGATGAATGGCAAACGACACTAGCTGCTCTGTATCCCATGATTCGATTACAGTTTCAGCTAGCTCTCGACAAGATTCACGATTATACGGAAGCTTAGAGAAATAACCCATTGTCTTACCTTGCCCTTTCTGAGATACAGTATATCAGAGGCTCTTCTGGAAGTAAAGGTTATTCTTCAATCATCGCAGTCAAAGTAACCGTAATCCTCGTCGGTTCCCCATCCAGCACTGGCAAGAGCCGTGCCAGCGTCACCATCCATCGAATCAAAGGAAACACGATCCTCATACTCAACGTCGAAAGAATCGCAGGTCAGGTGCAGATCATCATCGTTGTAATCCATGTTCCTTTTCCCTTTCTGAGATACAGTCTACCAGACCATGTTGGAGAAGTAAAGGGATTTTACTTCCATTGAAGTCAATTTATATTAGCGAACCTTCCAACGAATTTGTGGGTTTGCCAGCACCCACAAACGGAGTTTTTCATAAGCTGCTGTAACTTCCGTTACTTCTGCTTCATAAGCAGCAACAAGGAATTGATTTCTGGAATCTTTCTCGCTCAAAGGCTTTGGAAGCCTAGAATCAATATACTCTGCTTTATATGCAGGCAATGTTTCAATAATGGATTTATTGTGCCATTTGTAAGTAAATTCAGTGGTTGTCTGACAAATTGTATAAGGACAGCCCGGAATTACAAGATTCATGCTCATGTTCTTGTTCTTACCTTTCTGAGATACAGTCTACCAGATTGGTTTGAGAAAGTAAAGTCTTTTATCGCTCCGATTCCAGAACGGGGCTCAACGTCCCTCGCATCCCATCCTGAGCTTGGCATAGTCGTTGCAGAGATAGAAATCCCTGTCCATGCTTCGCTTGCAGAAGAGCTCACGATGACCGTTCACCCAAACGTAACCAACCTCCATAGGGCGTCCAGTGTTGAGAGCGATCTTCTCCTCAAACTGAATGAAGCCAAGGTTGTTCGCCGTCGCAATCTCTTGCATCTCGTTGTGGTTCATGGTCTTACCTTATCAGATCGAGTTGTGGAAGTAAAGGTTATTCTTTTTTTTATTTCGCTGGATTTGCAGGGTTTTTACTCGATATCAAGCCCCTTTGCAGCAAGAAGGGCATCAATCTCATGCTTGTTTGGCGGTACATCTCCAGTGTACAATACACCAACATATCGTCGTCGGGCCATTCCAATCTCGTTTACCTTGATTTGCTTTGTACTGCAAAGATCATTCACAGTATCAACGATCCCTTTGAATTCATGGTAATCCGTGACGGTGACAACGGCTGGAAGATTGATGTTGTGGATCATGGTATTACCTTATCAGATCGAGTTGTGGAAGTAAAGGTTATTCTTTTTTTCTGATCTCTCAGAGATCGTTGCAGTAAGTGTAACCCTTGTCCATCAATTCATTCTGTGCATAAAGAATTGCATTACGGTGACGAGAAGTAGTTACACTGTAATGCTTGAAATTGTAGGAAATTCGCTTTGCGTTACGGTCAACATGACCGATCTTAACATTGTAGGAGAAGACTTCATCCCTGTGCATCCGAAGGCTACCGAAACGGTAACCATTTCCATTGAGAACGAAATCAATGAATTCGGCGTTGCGATTCCTTGCCATTTTGCTTTCCTTCCCTTCGATGATTCTACTATATCAGGCTGGTTTCTGGAAGTAAAGGTTATTCACAAATTAATCGTTTCGGTTCGCTTGACCGTAAGAGAAACAATCTCGACGCCAAGAGACTTGGCAAACTCATCAAACTTGGCACGAAGATTGCTTGATTCAACCTTTTCCTTTTCTTCAAGGATCGTATCAGTTACGATTGCTTCGTAAAGGTTTGCATCCGTAAGGTCTGCATTTCTGAGGTTTGCACCTCGGAGGTTTGCATATGCAAGGTTTGCACCTCGGAGGTTTGCATATGCAAGGTTTGCATGAGAGAGGTCTGCATTAATGAGGTCTGCTTCCTTAAGGTTTGCATATGCAAGGTTTGCATGAGAGAGGTCTGCACCGTAGAGGGTGGCACAGTTAAGGGTTGCATCCTCAAGGTCTGCATTTCTGAGGTTTGCTTCCTTAAGGTATGCATTTCTGAGGTTTGCTTCGGAGAGGTCTGCCCTCTTACCTTCCTTATACTTACTAAGAAGCCAAAGCTTGTGCGCTTCGAGAATCTTCTTAAGTTCGGTTTCAGTGATATTCTTCATGGTCTTACCTTATCAAAGGTTGAAGGAGATATCAACCAATTTGAAAAATCTGGTTTAGCTCGTCTTCTGAAAGATTATCTAGAGCCTCGGAGATCTCTTCCCGCTGCTCGCACAAGCGCAGGATAAACTCAGGGTCATTGTCCAGAATCTCCATTTCTTCTTGATTCATCTTCCCTCACCTTCTGAAACCAGTATACCAAAGGCTTTTTTAGAAGTAAAGGCTATTTTCCTTTCTCAGAAAACTCGTATCGATGATTCTACAAACACCCGTTTTGCTGGCAGTGTGAAACACTACACCCCGTCCATCCCTGTACCTACGGGGTGAAATCTTCGTCATATGCTCTTGCTCGAAATCTGGCTTGGCTTGAATAAACGGGTTGAACCAAACAAACGTCTCACCAACCTTGAGATCACCAAAGGTGAACCAATTACTCGTATTGCTTGACATTTGCTTCTTCTCTACCCTTTCTGAAAACAGTATATCAAAGGCTCTTCTGGAAGTAAAGGTTATTCTTTTTTTCTTCACCTTGGGAAGATTGGCAGATACGGCTGCGGCGTTTCAAGCTTCATGCCATGCTTTTCACAAATATGGTACAAGAGCGTGGACATTTCCAGATTGCTAGGCTCTCGCTCAAACACAACCTCAAACGCAGCAGCAAAACCTTGATTCTGCACAAGGGAAAAAACAAGAGGATCATTGAAACCATGACCCTTCTTTACCATCCTATTCCAGAGCTTGTCAGAATAAGACGAAATGAACGAAACAACCTTGGGATCGATCTCAGTAGACATTCTCTCTCACTTTCTGAGAACAGTATAGCAGGATGGTTTCTGGGTCTAAAGGTTATTTTATTTTTTTAGATCAAGCTGTGATCTTCTACCGTCCATCGATTATCGTTGATGTATGCATCTCTTGGACCACAAGCCTTTTTGCTGTGAACAGACATTTTGTTCCATTGACTGATTCTGATATCTTGATACTCTTTCTTCAATTTCTCAGCATGATTAAGAGCTTTTGCCTTAGTGTTGAACACTCCCACAACACCGTCAAATTCAGAGAAGTTATGCCGAAAGACAATGTATACCTTTGACATTTGTTCTTCCCTTACCCTTCTGAAATCACTATACCATAAGCTTTCCTAAAAGTAAAAATTAATCTTCTGAAATTTCATCAATGTTTACATCAATATCCACAAACTTAAGCTCAGTCTCACAATCAGGGCAAAAAGGATGACCAATGTAAGCAAGCTCCTGTGACCCTACACTAACAGTTTGTTCGCAACCATTACAAACATAATTGATAAAAACTGCATGATCTCCAACCTTTTTCCAGTTTGCCATGTTTCCCTCACCTTCTGAAATCAGTATACCTGATGATGTTATGGAAGTAAAGGTTATTCTTTTTTCAGACGTTGGCAGCATCCTTGCAAGACTGATGAATCGTGATTCCCCATGCACGGGCACGATAAAGAGTGACAACAGTTTGTGTTGCTGGATCGCAGATCATCCCGCAAATATTACAGTTTTCCAGAGGAATAAGGCCACGACGACGAGCTTGGTTTGCTTTGATTTGCTTGAGAGCGTCGGAGGGGATCTTGTTCATGTTCTTACCTTATCAGAGGTTAAAGAAGAAGTAAAGGTTATTCTCCTAATTGCCTTGGCTTCGACAATCTCTTGTTGTCAACGTCATATCGCTTCATAAGCTTGAATGAATCAATGTCAACCTGCTCCCCAATAACTGCTCCATTTGACCATTTAATAGGAATTACAACCAAAACGTTGTTGACATAATCGTAGGCAAGCACCCTTGCCCCTTGATCACCATTCCTTGCAGGTAACTCATACCCAACCAATTCATACCCCATATCTTTATCCTTAATTCATGTCTTCCATTGGGTCCAACAATACAATCGGAACATCAAAACTATCTTCAAGAATTCGGGTAGGCACTTGATGAAACTTAAACGCTACCTTCGCAACACTAACCGCTCCCTCAATCGTTGCAGCAGATCCAGCATCAAGCCACTGTCCATCAATCTCACACTCGATGAAGTAACAGTGAATCATCTCCATAACCATTCCCTTCCTTCCTGATCCTTAGATTATCACCCATTAAACCTTATCTAAAATCATTTTCCCTTAAAATGGGAAATCATCAGTTTCATCAATAGCAACAGGAACAGTTTCATATTCTTCACAATCTTCCCATGAAGGAAACTCTCCCTCACCGGGAAGAACAATCGAAATATCTGGAACCTTGCTGGCGTTATCTTCCATGTACCTAGAATACCATCCTCCCCTCCATCATCTAAATTAATTAATTGTTTTTTCGTGTACTAAGTCCCTCCCCTGTTCTCCCCTGTTCTCCCCTGTTCTCCCCTGTTCTCCCCTGTTCTCCCCTGTGTTTTTCCATCCTCCCCTAGCTTAGAACATATCTTTATATTTCACATTGAATTTAATCTTGTGACCATATGTGACCATACACTACAACACGTTACAACATGTTGCTTTATGGATTAACAGAAATCCTTGGAAAAACATTGATTTTAAGCAATGTTTAATTGTGGTGATTTTCAACTATAAAACATTGGGTTTTTATGGGGTAAAACGATGTTTTTTAAAAAACCCTTGTGGCGATATTAAGAACAGGGTTTGTATCAGCCAATTGTCTGGGGCTATCAAAAACGCACTTTTTAAGAGAAACGTTTAAAAAAAGCTGGAAAAAGGGGGGTGGGTGAGGTGGGTGATAGAATCAAGAAATGATAGATTTAGCGTTATCGAGAACGGAGTTAATTGAGTATTGACGATTAAGGAGATGAAAGAAGAAAACAAGAGTGTTATAAGCATCAACATCTGCACGATGAGGTTCACCTTTGAAGTGAAGTTTATAACGGGTCATGGAGGAGCGTAGGCCACCTTTTAGGGAATGGTTTCTAGCTGCTTGAAGGAAAACGTAGATAGTTTTAACATCTATTGCACGATGACCGAAGAAGGGGAAAGAAACATTGTTGTCAATGAATTCTTGTAGGAGTTCGGTGTTATCATCGTGGCCCCATTGGATAGGGTTAACGAATGGTTGATATTCTTGGATAATGGATTGAAGGTCTAAGGCAACTTGTTGAAGGGGAACAGCTTTGGAATTGATATCATCTTGGGAGATACCAGTTAGTTGGGTGATATAGGGTGAGATAGGTTCTTTAGGATCAACGTACCATTTAAAGGTTTTGATATCATTGATGTTATTGATATTACCTACAGCGATACCTACTTGAATGATTTTGGTTGTGTTACCATCTTGGTCTGTGTTTAGTTCAAGATCTAGGGAAAGATAGTTTTGATTTTTGTCCATGAAGTAGATGATAGCAAGATAAAAACATTAAGAACAATGAATTAAGAAATTTTGATTAAGTTGAGCCCAACCTGTTATGCCATCATTTGAAAGAATTTTAAAAACTGATTTAATGTTATTGTCTTGAAACACATCAAGAATAACGAACAAGGATTTTTTGGGGATTTCTTGGAGTCTTTTAGCTTTGGTAAAGAAGTAAACATTGTTACTCCAAATGGAGAAAGGAACTGGATAAGAGTAAAGCTTACCGAGTTTGATATCAGTCATGGGTTAAGCCTACAATAATAGGAATCCAGCTTGTTCCATCATTTTCAGAGAAGTGATAAAACCAATGATTATTGATGTATGCATAAACATATTCACCGCCACAATCTTGAGTTTGCTGTAACAGTTCATCTAAGTCTTTTGCGATTAAAGCTTGAGTGATAGCTGTGTTATATTCACGGCTATAGAATTTTGTTTTTTGATGAGAGCGATCTAACACGCTTACGTCACCAGAGTTTATGAGACTTGAAACGTTTTCGATATTGGTCCAATATTGTGCTAATAGTTTACCTGTGTGTTGTGGGTAACCATCGAAGTGACAATAAATGGAATTATAAGATTGATCTTTGTTTTGAATTGCGATTCTGCATCTTGTTGACATTTTGATTACTCATTAGCTTTTATCAATTCATCTTTTGCTATACCGAGGGTACCAACAACACCATTTGAAGTCAAGACTTTTATGAGATAATTGCTTGTGAAGTCTTTCATTTCATTGATTTCGATAACAACGAACAAATCATTTGAATCAAGGTAATCAACAATTTTTGCTGGTTCATTTGCTTGAATGCTCCAAACAGGCCAAGAAACAGGCACATTTAGGTTATCAAAATAATGATATATTGGTTTAAGTTTGCAAAGTGTACCAGCGTTAATAATCATTTAAACAGCCTTAATCTTGAAGCTAATACACCGAGGCTATAAAAGTATAGCGAAGCAACAATTAACAAAGCAAGATTGAATTCAGATTTAATGATCATGGTTTTATTGGTGATTAATTATAATTGCCTGTTACCAATGGACAAGTTTTATACCAAATGTAAAAAAGTGCAAAGCTGATAATTGTTCCAATTATTTGGTCATGGTCCATGAAGATAACTAGCTTGTTTTTATTTCTTCCCATGAAGAAGGAAGTAAGTTTATCCAACCTATAGTACCATCGCTTGTAAGCACTTTATACCAAGTTACGTGTATGTTTTCGGTATATGAATGAATGTAAAATTGAAGCAACACAAAAGTTGAGGTTAAGGTTATTAGACCTACTTTTTTAACTGTGTAATCAAACTTTGGTTCTTGCCACAAGGTAGTTGCTGACAACATAACGTTTGATGCATTTTTGCGTCGATACATTTTACCAACAACAAAATCATTCATGGTAGTAAGTAGGTTTTCAACCACCTGTTATCATTGTAAAAAACTCGTTATAAGTTTTAAGGTTTGGAACATTTAGCCAACCGTTGCCTTGGGGAGAAAGAACATGAATCATTTCATGATCTTGTTCAACGCAATAAAAGATGGTTGAAGTTGGGAGGTAACTTACTTTTTCGTTAATTTTCTGTGTGTAATAGTTTGCGAGGTATTCAACACGCCATAATTCTGATGTGCAAGTTGCCCAAAACCTACTAAGTTTTTCTTTGCTTGGATATAAGAACCAATAATATTGGTTTATTTGATATAGTTTTCTTGTTTGAAACTCCATGCTTATAAGTAATGGTTAACAAGTTAAAACCGTTGGTAGATTCACTACTGAGTTGTTTTCAAACAATGAATCGCTGCTAACCTTTAAAGCGTTAGAATCTTGTTCATTCATAGATTACCTGTGCTTCGTACACATCACTAAGCCCACATCTGGGGCTTTTACTAAGTAACTTTTCAATATATTCCATTAGGAATGATTCAAAACTGTCGTGTTTGGTTTTGTCAATAGGCGTTCCATTATCCCTAACATCTGCCCAATGGTATATTGCATTTCTATAAACTGAACTATCTTTTTTTTCAAGCAGTGCCTTTGCAAGCAGTTCTTTGCTTGCGTAAACGCTATGTACGCTACAATCATCTACTGCCAGCCATTCAAGCAAAACATAAACTTTTGTTGTCATGTTATTCTACCTCGTAATATTGATTATATTCTTTACCACGAACATTCTAAACCTAATCATCTGAACTGTTCATGGTGTTGCAGGTTTAATGAGTTTTAAGCTAAACCTTCCTATGATTAACCAGCCAACGTCGCCATGAGTATTAAGCACTTTAACACGATAATGTTTTTGGTAGATTCTTATTCTTACTTTTTCCAGTACAACAAATGGTTGAGAAGCTTTGATTTTAATCACTCCGTCAGAAACCCAATAATATTCCGGCACAGGTAACTGGTGCATATCAATATCATGTTCTGGGAAGTGATATAACTTGCTAAGTTTAATATCTGAGATATTCATGGTTTTGCTTCTTCAATAGTTTCTCCAAAGCTTACAAAAATCCTTATAAAGCCAATTTTACCATCATTTGATAAGATTTTCAAAAATGAAGTTTGATAATACGATGAAAAATTTTCCCACGGAGAAAATCCTAGCAAAACGAAAGGTATGTTTTTGTCAACTTGCCCGATATCTTTGCCGGTCCAAAGGTCAATTGAATCGTATAATGTTTTATCTATTTTTGAAATATAAAGTCTGCCAACTTTTATATCAGAGTCTTTCATCATGGCTTGCACTCTTCCATAAATTCAAAATCAAGAAGAGCTAAATCCGTATACCAGATTTCTCCATTAGAATCAAGAATTTTAAGAGTAACCCAGTTTGGGTTACCTCCCCAAAACGTATATTCATAGTCAGTTTCTAACAAAACAAATACAGATTTTTCTGGCATCAAATATATCGATTTGGAAAGTGGATTAAAACAACTTTTTCTTCTTGTTGGGAAGCAATAAAGTTTTCCAATGTTTAAATCCGCAAATTTCATTTATCAATCCATTTCACCTGTTTTGATTGCGCTGAATGAAGGTTGCAAATAAACCTTTACTTCATAACGATAAGTTTTAGCGTAATGATTACAAGCTTCTTTTACAACTACATCAATTGTAGTAAACTTATTGTCATAAAGACCTTTAGCAAAAAGTTCTGCTGCTTCGTTTGTGTCTCTTGCGTACACAATATCTGAACAATTGAATTTCTCTGATGTGCATCTAAAAGCTACGTTATAAAAATATCTGTGGTCTGACATAGATCAAGCCTTTCTGAGAACAAGTAGATAAGAAAGACTCCAACAAAAACCAGAAAACAAAAGACCTCTAACAATCCAAGTTGAGAATCCACAAGGGATCATAAGCAAACCAAAGATCAAGCCAAAAAAGTAACCAATTGCACGCAGAATTGTGGCTGTGTCTGATTCATCTAGTGATCCAAAGTACCAACCTTTGCGGGTTGGAGGATTGACTGTTTCGGTGGTAGGTTCAACAACAACCTTTACATTGTTCTTGATCTTCTTACGATACTTGTTGAAGTCAATGATATTGCTCATTTGATTCCCTCTATCTAAATTATATCAGATAAGTGAAAATAAATAAAGCAAATTAAAACCATTAAAATTCACTGATAATTCTTTTTGCTGCTCTAGCTGGTTCTTGATTAATTTGAATACGTTCTTTTTCTTCTGGTCCGATATTCATTGTTACCTTATGCAAGGTTCCATATGGACAAGTTGCACGTTTGTATTCAAACATATAATCAAAATTTGAATTTTCTGGAAACGTTTGAACGATATCTTGATCTGAATCCAGCAGAATATAAATTGTTTTTGTGTTCATGTTTTTAACATACCAAATCTAATGTTATGGTTTAAAGCATATTTCTTGCGATATGCCTTGCGCCAGATGTTGATAAATGAATGCCATCAGAAGCTCTAAAAGATGGAACAAACGTATTGTTAAACAAGATAAAGCAATCAAAAAACACAACGTTTGGATTGTTGATTGATTGGATGGTTTGTCTTACAACGGTGTTAAGATGTTGAATTCTGTTTGAAAAGTTTTGATTTCTCATTGGAGGAGCACCAATCCAAACAACCTTGTTGGAATATCTTAAAGCGGTATTGATGATAAAAGTTACTCTTTCAGCGTAGGTTATATTCCACTGGGGAGATTGAAAGGGAATATCTGGACTTATGTTGTTGGTATCATTTGTTCCGAGCACAACAAAGGTTATAGAAGGATTATAGCGACGAAGAAATGATTGAGATTGGGATTGCCATGTTTGGTAGTTATAAACCAATCCTGTGCCTCCTAAAGAGTTTCGGTGAACGGTTACAGATGGATGTAATCGTTGCAATTGCACAGCGATTGGATAAGCTAACGAATCACCGATAACAGCAACATGCTGTGCTGTTGCTGGTTTTGGCAGCAAGAAAACCAACATAAAGCACAAGATTTTAAGATTGGTTGATTTCATCAAAGCGTTTACCTGCATCCCAACAGCACCAACCAACCTTACCGTTTGAGGTAAGGATTTTGGTCCAATGTACGTGAGAGCTTTTTTCGATTGCAAGCAGCATAAAGTATTCATCTGGCTTCAAAGAACTGATATAGTGTTGGGGATCGTCGGATCGCAGAACAGGCCGTTGATACAATGAGAGTCCGGTGTGGCGAGGATTAGAGGTATTATAAAGCTTACCGATTTCAAGACTGGAGAATGACAGATATTCGTTCATTGTGGTTATAATACCATAGCTTTTTGCAGAAGTAAAGGAATTAAATTTTAGCTCCAAGGTTTTTCCGAGTATTCTCTAATTTCTGTAAGATCATATTCTATCCATCCAACAGTACCTTTTTTGGATAAAACCTTTGCAATACTGGTTTCTTTTATTACTTCCAATAAAACAAAAGGTTCATCCCACATGATTCTACCTACTTTTTCATTAATTAGATCCCATCCAAGGTCATCAACAATGTTGAACATTCTTCTTGAATAACGATATTGGTATATTTTACCCAATTTCAATTTCATAAAGTAACCTTTACTTCTTCTAGCATATAATCTCTACAATGAATCCAACCAACAACACCATTGATTGTCAGCACTTTGTAAAGAGTCCACACACCAATATTTCCTTTTTGCGTTAACAGCACGAATGGTTCTTTAGCTTTCACTGTATCAACAGTTTCAGTTTTGATTGAAAGCTTTCGATCAAAAGGATAACAGTAAAGCTTGCCGAAATTCATTCTTTCCAACCCACAAGTCTTTTTAATGTTCTGATATGCCCGTTGAAGCTGCTAGCCTTCTCTACAAGGACGTTATGTCCCATTCCACGGAATCCATCGTCCAATTGCTTTCTTGCCTCTAATGAGGCTAATAGCTCTTCTACGGTGGATTGTAGCTGGACATACTCTGAATGTAAACCTTTATCTGTTGGAGATTGTTGTGCTCGACAATAAGAGCATTCAGCAATATCCCAATGATTGTGTTTCATGTGTTTAGTTCCTTAAACCAGTGAGTACCTGTTGAAAAGTGAGCCCAACCAACTTGACCATCATTTGTTAAAATCTTGAAGCTCCAAGTTAATTCATCTCGGTCTTCTGCTTTAGCCAGAAGCATGAAGCAGGTTGTTTGAATAAGAGTGCCGTCTCGTTGAAGAATGCGGGATGGGAGGAAATCCTTATCCAACCAAATATCATGTCTTTTATCTCCAGAAAATGTAGTCCAATAACCTTGATATAGTTTACCGATTTTTAAATCATCTGGACGTAACCGCATTGATAAAGACCTCTGGATGAGTATTGATCCATCCCACAATACCATTTGTGGTTAACACTTTAAAGAAATAACCGCCACGAGCTTTTATTCCGATTTGCAGCAAAACGATTTTATCTAAAGGATTTAGAATATCTATCATTTTCACTGAATTGCTTAGAATATCTATTATTTGCGCTGTTTCTTCTTTGTCAAATTTATAAATGCAACGGTTTGCATTGCTGTTGAATATGTAAAAACCACCGATTTTTAAATCATTTAAATTGTTATAATTCAACTTCGGTTATTTCCTTTACATTATCTGAAGGAGAAAGATAAATCCAACCCATGATACCTTTTGAGGTAAGAATTTTGCAACGTTTTGCTTTGCTTCGACCCTCAGAATAGTCCAACAAAACAAACAATTCATTTTCTTCGATTGAAGAAATACATTCACCTTTATTAGTGAATACGTTTCTGCCATTCGTAAATGCAGGAACGTAGGTATAAAATTTACCTATCTTCATGGTTCGCTTATAAAGCGTTTTATTAAACCGCTTTCACTTCCTTTAATCGATCTAAACGAGACACGTAAATCCAACCCACGATACCTTTTGAGGTAAGAACCTTGCAACGTTTTGATTGCATTCGGTGATTCACCAGCACATTCTCATAATCCAACAAGAGCAACCATTCATCTTCTTTGATTGAAGATATGAATTCATCTTTGTCGGTGAATAGGTTTCTAGCATTAAATACAGCAATATAGGAATACAATTTACCTATCTTCATGGTTTCAGTATATCACAAGGTTCTGGAGAAGTAAAGGATTATTTGCGACTGGAATGAATAAAGCAAGGACCGCAAGTATATGGATATGCGATACCGTTTAGCTTTCTTCCACAGCCACCTTCACAATAGTTTGTCTCTGGTTCCCTAAAACAATCCTTGCAAACATCAAATTTGTTGAAAACTTGGCGATCTGCCTCACTGTTACAAGGCTTATTGCAACTCTTGCACTTCATGTTTATACTCTATCACAAGGTTTTCAAGAAGTAAAGGTATTATGGTCTTCTAAATATTTGCAGCGACACATCTCTTGGTTCGACCAAGATTTTTCTTCCATCATGGGTAAGAAAAACCAACTTTTCTACTGAAAATTCTGATAGTTTATGTTTTCCAAGATAAACAACAAACGATTCTAGTCTAGGAATAATCGCACGTTGCTCTTCAATTTGCAACCCATATGCTATAAATTTGTTATTCACAATATACAGCTTTCCAACTTCTAGATGATTGGCA
>Ga0214923_10004301_pt1 | contig 17297 bp, 25 predicted proteins | sample LL1510_MetaG_FD_177993 | JGI IMG/M metagenome (GOLD analysis project Ga0214923, IMG submission 177993) | Freshwater microbial communities from Lake Lanier, Atlanta, Georgia, United States - LL-1510 | ecosystem: Environmental > Aquatic > Freshwater > Lake | place: USA: Georgia | collected... | reverse complement strand
CCGCCTCGCCCCCTCATACCTCACCTCCTGCGGATGCCGCCGCGCGGGCCGCGCCGTACGCGAGCATCAAAGATTCAAACTCCGCGAACGTCAGCGTGTGCCGCTCGCCCGCCATGTCGGTCACGACCACCGGCTGCGTTACGCCCAACTGATTCGCCCTCGCCGCGAGCACATACAACCCGGTGAGCAACGCAACGTCGTCAGGCTGCCAAGCGAGACGCCAGCCGCCCGGCGTCTCGTAGCCTGCCTCCAGCCAGGTTGGCTCGGGGGGCGGCGGATACATCGCGTCCAGGTCAGCCTGGGTGAGCGTGGATCGCGTCCAGCCAGTCGCCGCAAGTACGTCGGTGTCCTTGCTCCACTGGGATGGATCGGTGCGAGTGGTGCCATCTGGCAGATGAACGCGGAACGGTAGGGCGAGGGCCGCCACACCGTCACGCCGCCAGCAGGAATCGCCGAGGGAGGGCATCAGGAGATCTCGAGATAGGAGCAGACGACCTCGATGTCGTTGCTCGCCGACGGGTTGACGACGATCGAGCGGTCTTCTTCCAGCCAGATCGGCGTGTCCTTGCTCACGACGATCAGCGTGGCGTCGGCCGGCACGCTCACCGTAGAGCACAGCGAGTAGCCTGTACCAGCGCCGTCGTCCTGGTTGTGAACCTCGACGGTGACATCGACAGCGTTCGTGCCGTCGATGTTGCTTATGTAGAGCGTCGTCACCTGAAACGCCTTGCCCGAGCTGGCCGCGTTGTTGAGCAGCACGGTGCCGGTCGCGCCGGTGACGGCCGTGAGGAACGTTGTCTTTGCCCTGATGGTTGTCGGGCCGACGATGTTGGGAGCTGCCATGATGCACCTATGCGAGAGCGAGGATAAGGCCGATTGCGGATGGCGGCGTGGCCCCGGTGGGGCCGGTCACGGTGGAGGCGGCGCCGGTGGGGCCGGTCAAACCGGTGGGGCCGGTCGAGCCGGTGGGCCCGGTTGGGCCAGTCGGCCCGGTGACCGTCGAAGCGTTACCTGTGCTGCCGGTCTGACCAGTCGGCCCCGTCGAGCCGGCCGGCCCAGTCACGGTCGAGTCGGCACCCGTCATGCCGGTCGGCCCGATCGGGCCGGTGACGCCGGTGGGGCCGGTGGGGCCGGTGGGCCCAGTGACGGTGGAGTCGGCACCGGTGGCACCGGTGGCACCCGTCGGCCCAGTTGTCCCGGTGGGGCCGGTCACCGTGCTCGCGGCACCGGTCGCCCCGGTCGAGCCCGTCGGCCCCACGATGTTGCCGACGTTGTTCCAGACGCTGCCGGACCAGGCGTAGAGGTTCGAGTCTTGCTGGACGATGTAGGAGTCACCCACAGCGCCGGTGTATCCCGCCGGCAGGTCGGCGATCAACGCGACGCTGCCGACGATCGACACGCCCGCGCCGACCGCCCCGGTCGCCCCCGTCGGCCCGGTCACCGTTGACGCGTCACCAGTGGCCCCCGTCGGCCCGGTCGGGCCTGTGCTGCCTGTTGGGCCGGTCACAGCAGAGTCGGCCCCGGTGGCACCGGTGGGGCCGGTCGGCCCCGTCGAGCCGGTCGGCCCGGTGACGCTTGAGTCCGCACCCGTCGCACCCGTCGGCCCGGTAGGCCCGGTGCTGCCCGTGGGGCCGGTCACTTGACTGTCGGCCCCGGTAGCCCCGGTCCGGCCTGTCGGGCCGGTAGAGCCAGTGGGGCCGGTGACAACGGACGCCGCACCGGTCGCACCCGTGGCCCCGGTCGGGCCAGTCGGCCCTGTGACGCCAGTCGCGCCTGTCGGCCCGGTAATTCCCGTCGGCCCCGTCGGCCCTGTGATCCCCGTGGGGCCCGTCGGCCCGGTAATCCCGGTCGGCCCCGTAGGCCCAGTCGGCCCTGTGATCCCCGTGGGGCCTGTCGGCCCGGTAATCCCGGTCGGCCCCGTAGGCCCCGTCGGCCCCGTAATCCCCGTGGGGCCTGTCGGCCCAGTGGCACCCGTTGAGCCTGTCGGCCCAGTCGGCCCTGTGATCCCCGTGGGGCCTGTCGGCCCAGTAATGCCGGTCGGCCCGGTAATTTGCAGCGTGATGCCTGTCGGCCAACCCGTCGCAGCGTCTTTCGGACCGTAGAGCACGCGGCCAGTGCGGTCGATAAACAAGTCGCCTGGGTTGCCGACGCCACCTGTCGGCGCGGCATTGCCCGCTAGCACCGGAGACGCACCGCTGGGCAGTGCAAAAAACGGCATTAGACGACTCTCCAGACCTGGCTGGTGGCGTCGTATACAATCCTCGCGGCGCCGCCGTTGGGACTTAGCGCGTAATCACTGCCCGATGGCACGGCAAACTGAGCGTTTAGATTAGGTCCGGTCGCATGGTTCAACGTGATCGGTGCGGTCGCACCAACGTTGATCAGCAATTTAGTTTCACCGTCGATGCCGGTGATCCCCATATTTCGAACGACGACGCCCGTCGAGCCGCTGACCGCGAGTCGGAAAATGTCGCCCGAGCCAGGCGAGTAGCCAGTCACGGTCGTGTTGGCTGTCAACTTTGTTGGCGTCACCACTACGTTGGCGCGAAAGCTGGAAATTGTCGCCCGTTTCGTGACGCCACCCTGGACGATTGCCAATACGTCGGCACCAGTGACGCCGGTCGCCAGCGTGAGCTGCGAAATCTTTTTGGTAGCCATTAGATCACCAGCAGCTCGCCGGCCTCGGTTGTGAGTTGATCGTTGTCTTCGGTTGTGAGGTACGTTACGCCTTGATCGGTCGCGATCGCGTGAACTCTAACAATCGACCGAAACGCATCGCCGTAGTGCCACTCGGGCACGCCGCGCGGGCTTGCCACCTCATACGCGACGATGTCGCTGCCCTGTGTCTCAACTATTTCGTCGCCGCGCTGCGGCAGGCCAAACGGCAAGTCTGCTGCGGAGATCAAGTAATCTCGAGACTCCCATTGCTCGATCACGCCGCTCTGGTTGGCCGCCTCAAAATTCGACCGACCAATCGTCGCGACGATTTCTGCCGACTCGTTGCCACGCCAGTAGGTGATCGTCGAGCCGGCGGCAGCCTTTAACTGCCCCGTCAGCCACGCTGCACCTTGCGCCAACAAGTCGGCCACGAAAACCTCCAGCCCACAACGCCCCGGCGGCGCGACAGGGTTGGGCCGCGCCTGCCGGGGGTTGCGGTGTGGACTAGCGGTTGAGCAACACGTGGACTTCGGTGTCGCCGACCAGGCGAGCCTTGGCGAGCTTGCCGGCAGCAGTGCCCGTCGAGGCATGAGCCACGCCGGAGGTCGCGTACCAGCTGATCGCCGAGCCCTGGGCACCGGTGGCACCCGTGGCGCACGGCATCGAAAACACGCCTTTAACGCAGAGAGCGCCAAGCGCGTTGGCCGCGATGGGCCGCGGAGCGACGCCCACGAGCGAGCCGATCACGACCACGTCGCCAGCCGCCACGGCGGCAGCCGGCGTGTAGTCGAGGAGGTCACCGTCTTGAACATAAGAGGCCATCTGGATCACCTGCTTTCTGGGTTTGTGAGTTTAAGATCCCCGGCAGGCTGGCACGATTACCAGCCCGCCGGGGCTATGGTCAGGTCGCCGAATCGCACTTCACGCCGGCGAGGTACTCGGCCTTGGCGACGCCAAAATCGAAGTAACCACGCATCTGGACGCCGAGCGTGTTGAAGTCGGCCTCGGCCGTCTCCACGATCGGGCTTTGCACGCCGTTGAGGAACGCCACCTCCATCACCGGCAGATCGGCCGGCGACGCGAGGAGGTAGTAGTCGGTCGTGTTGGTCAGGTAGGTCGAAGCGACAACCTGGTAACGACCGGCGAGGACGTTGCGATCCGGCTGGCCGCCAGTCGCGCCGCTCTGAATCAGGGACGAACCCATGATCTCGGCAGCGGTCAGCTCCAGGTCGACCGGCACAAGCAGAATCCGCGGCTCGACCGCGACGGGGTTGTTGTCGGGGTCCTTGAGCTTGCGGTACTTGGTGGACAGTGCCTTCAGGTTCGCCAGCGACAGTGCCAGCGAGCCCGCCGACAAGTTGCCACGTCCGCTCGTGAAGAACGACGCATCGTCAACGAACTCCGCCCAGAACACGTCGTTAAGCTTCAGGGCACCACCGCGGCCGATCCGCTGCGGAACAGCCGTCAACGCCGACAGGTCGTCGTTGATGAGGTCCGTGCGGGTCACGCTCGTCATGATGCCGTAGGTGTCAGCCGAGATCGTGCGGCTCTCTTCGGAGGCCGCCGCGTTCTTGAGCTCGCCACCGTTGGCGATTTTGTCGAACTTGAATCCGCCGTTCAAACGGTAGCTCGTCAGCGTCTTGAAGTCGTTGACCGAGCGGACCGTCGAGATCTGCCGCCAAGCCGACTCGACGGAGTTGAACCCGGCGAGGAGAAACTTGTTGGCGGTGTTGCTCAGGATGCCGCTGATGTTGTGCGTCGCCCACGCCGCAGCGAGGATCGGACGCAGGGTCGAAGCGACGAGCCGACGCGGGCCGTCGTAGCCGTTGGCGGCAGCCGCCTGGACCAGCACCTCGCCCAGAGAGAGCTCCCGGCGGGCCTTATGGGCCGCCTCGAGCGTCTTCTCGTCGTACATCTTCTCCACGCCGGGCAGGCTGCCCTGGAGCGCGAAGCTGGCCTCGATCACCGCCGAGGTGGCCGGGGCGTTGTTCTGGACGTGGACCGCCGGGGCAGCGGGCCGCTCGTCGCGCGTTGCGATCAGCTTTTCCATGTTGGAAACCTTCTCGGTGAGGGATGCGATTTCGGCCTCGTAGTTACGGGCCTCGACCTTCGGGGCTTCCACGGCGACGCTCGCCGGGGCTTCCACCGCGGCAGCCACGACGGGCTCCTCGATGGGCGACTGGGTGGCGTTGTCCGCCATGGGTTCCTCCGTTGCCGCGTCTGCGGCGATTGAAACTGCCGTGCTGCGATCCGCCGCGAGCGTCACGAATGACGCTTCGCGGAGAGTCGACGCACGGACGATGCGGACAGGCCCAACGTGGGATTGCCCGTTTGCGGTTGTGACTTGGTCCTCGCCAAACTTCAGGTGGCGGCCAACATCGGCACCAACGCTGGCTTGCCACTCGTAGCCGGCGGCGGCGAGGGCGAGCACTTGGCGAGCGGTGTCGGAGTCGGCGAGGATTTCGCCCTCGACGATGAGCTCATTGCCCTGGACGCTGGGGCGGCCCTGCCCGAGGATGGACTCGAGCGAGTAGTCGTGGCCCATGACGATCGGCACGGTGCTCGGCAGCGTCATGCCAGCCAGGTCGATCACGACCTTTTCGCGGCTCCACGACTGCTGGATGGGAGCGCCGGTGTAGGCCACGATGCGGAACTTGCGCGGCGAAGATGCGGCGTCGCCTTCGGCTGCCTGGAGAAACGTGACCTGTGTTTCGAGTTTGAGCGAGCTCATAGCCACTCCACGAGATCGGGGATGTCGTCGAAGTCACCGAAGCCGATGTCGTTCACGCCTCAGCCTCCTCGCGTGCGAGGATCGACTCGGCCCACCGTCGCCCGGCGTCACCCCCCCACAATGCCCACGCGATTCTCGAAGGGGACGGAAACCCTTCTTCGCCGGGCCTGAATCCCTCTGCCTGCTTGTCCACTTCGTGGCGGGCAAAGAACGAAACCATGCGTTTGATCGTGTCGAGCGATAGATCTCGACCGTTTGCGATGTCACGAGCGCGGGCCACGCCGACAGCAGTTCCGCCACGTCCGTATTCGCGACGCCACTCCAGGCCGCGGCGAGCCTCATCGCGAGCACCTTGGGGAGGACGGTAGCCGCCTGCCGCCTCGACCGGCTCCTGGTCGTCCTGCGGCGCATCGGCCGCCTGGCGATCAGGCGCAGCACCCATCGACAGACCTAGTTCGTTCATCAGCGAACGCTCGGCCGCGATCTGCCTCAACTCCACGTCCCACCGTTTCCCCTGGCGGGCGTATTCGCTCGCGAGCGTGGTAGTCAGCGTGCGGAGGCGCGTCTCGGCGGCGCTCGCCTCCTTGCCTGGGTCGACGTGGTCTTTCCCGTCCCAGACCCAGCCCCAGTTCCACTCAGAGAACGGCGGCAGGCCGTCGGGCAGTATGCCGGCGAGGCTGGCCTCGTTGACCCAGGCTGCAAGCACGCGGTCAAGCATCGTTCGCTCGAGCTGGTCGCGCTCGACGCGCTGGTTCATCGCATGGACTTGGTGATCCATGCGGCCCGACGCGTAGTTGTAAGACGACGAGTCGAGGGCCGCGACGTTGTACGGCAGTTGCAGGCAGCGCGAGATTTCGTTGAGGACGCACCGCACAAACGCCGGATATTGCGTCGTGGGCTGCTCGGCCTTGAGCTGCGAAATGTCCCAACCCTCGGGGAGCGTGGTGAGCGTGCGTTTGCTGATCTCCAGCGCCGCGAAAGCGTCGATCTCGTCAACTTCGGCCGCCGGCGAGTTGCTGTGGATGAACGCTGCTAGGTCAGCCGCCGTCTCCGCCGCGGCAATCACCGCCTCGGTGTAACGGCGGAGTTGGCCAAAGAGTCTCAGCGCCGGGGCCACCTCTGGAACGCCGCGATGTTGGCCCGCCCGCGAAGGCTTGAACCAGTGAATCATCTGGCCCGCCGGCACCCGCTGAAATTCGAGGTTGTTGATGCGGAAGTTTGAGCCGGGGTGGAAATTGAGCACCTGGTAGGCGATGACGTTGCCAACCTCGTCGAACTCGAGGCCGTCGACCGTGTTGCCTTCCGGCGTGATCGTCTGCCGCATGAGCTCGGTCGGCGTGGCGACCATCTCAGCCTCAACGAGCCGGAGGTCGAGTTGCACGCCCGAGAGTCGCGGGTTGCTCACCATGAGGGCGAACGCTTCGCCGTCCACCACCAGTGCCTCGCGCATCGTTCGCAGCTTGGCTGGGAGGTCGACCATCCAGCCCCAATCGAAGAACAGCCGCTCCACTTGGCGGGCCGCGTCGTCGTCGCCGATGTCGAGCTGCAGACGCGGCCCGGTGCCGATGAGGTCGTTTGCCAGCGTGCCAGAGATCCCGGCGAGGTACGAGTTGTTTGCCCGCTCGTAGCGTGCCCGGTTGCGAAGCGTGCGGCGAATGCTGGGAGAAAGGGCAGCGTCGGCCGCGAATGCGTCGGCGTTTGCCCAGTGGCGGTAGTCGTCACCACGCTCCGCGGCGTCGTACTTCGCGCGAGCCACCGGCACCACCGCAGGGCGGGGCTTTTGTTTGCTGCGGAAGAAATCGAGAAACGCCACTAGATCGTTCCCGGCGGGATGATCGTATTGAACCGGAGGCCGCGGTGCGTGTTCGTGCTTGAGGCCGCCTTTTTCGCGGCGATGTACTTGTCGGCCTCGATGATCTGGTCGAGATCGTGGGCCTCAACCTCGCCGGCGTCGGTGCGGACGCGCTTCGGCCCCACGGCCGCCTCGGCGAGCTTGTCAGAGATTTCGTCGCTCATAACTGCGACGGTAGGGCAACAGACCCCAAAGACCGTAGGGGGTCGCCCGCGTTATTTGGCCGAAAGAGCCAGCCCAACGTTGGCCAGCGCGTAGCCAAACCACGCAATCGCCATTGGCGAGCCCTTGCGGGCCTGGTCGATCGCCACGACGAGGTAAACGCAGCCAACCGCGAGAATGAGCGTCGAGCTCATGCGTTAAGCCTCTTGACCGTGATTGTTTTCCGGCCGCCACTGCCGCTCGGTAGGTCGATTTTGCGCCGCTGCCTCACGCCCACCTCGGTTGCCGTCGGTTGCACGCCCGCGATGCTGGCGGCACAGGCCGAGCCAACCAGGCAATCCCACCAGTGATTCTCGAACCGCGTGCCCGACAGCTTCCACTCGTCCACCACGCGGCCGCGGGCACTCTCGGTGCGGACCGGGTATTCGTTCGTGAGGTGCTCGAATAGGAGGTCGTGCTCCCCAATGCAAAACATGATTGCTTCCGGGTCGCCCGTCGCCAGCCGCAGCCGCGAGGCCGTGAACGTCTTCCAAAAGTTTGTGTCGTAGGTGCAGGATCGTTGCCCGTTGACGTTGCCAATTCGCCAGTTGAGGCCGATCCGATCGCCGCGCGTCTTGCCCTTGTCGGTGAGGGCCGGCGACGAGGCACCGATTCCGCGGCCGTGGCTCGGCAGGATGAGCGTGGCGTGTGGCGACCGTTTGCAAAACGTGCGGACGGTGGCCGTCGACTTGCCCCAGTTGGCGTCGATCAGCAGCTGGCTGATCCGCATGGCCGTGCCGTCCTCGCGCGGCCAGTCTTTCGCCAACAATATTTGCGTCACACGCTCAAGGCCCGCGTTCAGCGAAGCCTCAAAGCCGACGTTGCCAGCCGCCTTGGCGAGCGTGCGTTTTGCAGAGCCGGCCTCAAAAAAGCTGACGCCCTGGTCGGGGTAGACGCCGTATTGCACGACGTGGCCGCCAAACGACTCGGACCACGACGCCACAAGCCAGAACAAAACGCGATCCTGCACGTCGACGAACGCTGTGAGCTGATGGTGATTGGCTGGCACCACGCCTTTCGGCAGCGTGGTCACGCGAAGGGCAAGCGCTCGTTTGTCGAGCTTGTCGCTTGCCACGTCTTCGGCGATCGGCTGATTTTGAAACTCCGCCGCAAACGCCGATTCTCCGCGGTCGATGCGCAGGTTCCAAGCGTGTTGGATCGCCGAGAGTTCGTCTTCGTTGCGACGCTGCTCCCACGCCACGCGGCAACCGCCGTCCATCTGATCGCGTCGCGAGGCATAGAAGGCGTCGGCCTCTGCCGTGCCGGTGCCGTTGCGCTGCCCGCTGCGTCGGAGCTCGCCGTATTCGAGCCATAGATCCTCGGCCTTTGGCCATTCGTAGACGAGTTTGGTTCGCTCGCCCTGCCACGCTGGATGGCGGGCGCGGTCGAGCAGGCGGTCGGCCAGGTCGTCGGGGCGGATGACGGTGATCGTGCAAAGGCCGGCGATCTTCGTGCCCGGCCCGGCAAGGCCCAGAATCGCACCAGAGAGGATCCGCTCGCGCGTCGAACACTGCGACGGGCTTGAGGCCGACTCGTCGGTCTGTGGGTCGTCGATCAGCACGAGCGACGGTCGAATGGTCTTTCCGTCTGGCCGCGTGTGCTTCAGCCCGCGGATGCGGCCGGTGATGCCCGCCACGCGGACGCAGGCACCGGCAGACGGCGAGCCCTTGATGAACGGCAGCGTCACTTGGTCGGCGGCCCAGTCGATCTCGGTTGGCTTGCCCTGGTACGTCTGCCCCTTCGCCCGCTGTGCGATGCGGTCGAGACACCGCACCGGGTAGCACGCCTCTGGGAAATCGTCGAGCAGGAGGTCGTTATTTTCGATCTGGGCTTTGAGGCTGTCGGCCATCGCGGACGCGATCGTCTGGTCGGCCCCGACAAGGACGATGAACTGACGATGGCCGTAGAGCATGGCCCAGAGGCAGGCCGCTTCGCAAAGCGTCGTTTTGCCGGACCCGCGGGGCATGGCAAACGCGAAGAGCTCGCCGCGCAGAACGGCAGCCTCGATCTTGGCAATGGCCGTCAGGTGATCCGCAGACCACGCTAGCGGAAACGATTCGGCCAGGTACGTCTCGCAGAAGAGCCGAAAGTTTTTCGCAGCAGCCGCGCGACGCTTCGGCTTTTTGACCGGCGGCATCTCGCCGATCTCGCGGCCCTTCGCGCTCTCGGATCGTTTCGCCTCGGCGGCGCGACCCTTGCGTCGTTCGTACGCGGCGGCTGGCTGGCTACTCTTGGTCACAAGTGCCGTTTTCCCGCGGAATAACCATGTATCAAAGGATGCCTGCTTGCGGCAACACGCTTCCGTCCACTACGCAGGAAGGACCCGCCACTTTGGCAGTGTTGCAATATGCAGCAGTGTTGCATTTTGCGTCGTTTCATCGTCATTCAATTTTCACGATTGTTCGTCCTTCGTCGCCGTAGCTTTTCGTGACGAGCAATCGCTGCACTTGCGTGTCATCGACCCATGCAACGCCGTTGAGCGCATCAAGGACAGCTTTGGCGACGTTGTCAACGTCTTGCCTTGGAACTTGCGGCGCCGTGACTTTTACGCCACGTTTCGTTTTGTGGAATTTTGGTCTTACAAACACGGCCTCGATTTCCACGCTCACAATGCCACGACCAGGCCGTGCGCCGGCCTTTGCGGCCTCAAACGCTATGGCGCGTCGATATGCGTGAACCGGGTGTTGGTGTGGCGTATACGCCCGGCCGAAGCCGCCCCGCGTTGACACACGCGGGCGCGGCTGCGGCACGGGATCGCCTGCTACGTCAAATTCAATCACCGGTAGCGGATCACAGCGTAGTAGCGGCGCGTCACAGGCGAGTAGGCAACGCCTTCCTCGACGATCTGACGCTTGCCAAAGAAACAGCAATTGCGCCTGGCCTGCTCTGGCGTGCTACCAGTCCCGATTCCCTCCGTCTGGCTGCACTGCGAATGCACGAGCGCACCACGCCGAGCGATGATCGTCGCGTGTTCCTGAGCCGAAACAAACGCGCGACCACGCACGACCACCGTGTCGGCCTCGGACGCAACGGCACACAACATCACGACGCACGCAATCCAGAAGCGCATGACATGTCCTCCAATGACATGCCCGGTGTCCGCCGGGCAAACTCACAATCGCAAACCTGTCAAGCCGACCGCTGCGGCCTGCCTCGTCTCCACTTGCTGACCTTGGAATGCGTGTTACAAGCCGATTCGCTTCTGCGCTGCGCAAAATGACGTTCCCGGCACTCTAGGGCGCGTTGCTGTTGCTCCAATTTCAATGCCGGGGGGGGCTCATCATTTAACGCAGCGTTTCGCTGCACAAAATGTCTTTTTGGAAGGCGGCACATTCGTGCCAGACGACGAAGCTCTGAATTGGAAACCAAGAGAATCGCGCACACTTCCTCAGTCGTGAATTTTGGGTTCATCCACACGCGGCGAACGCGAGCCGGATCAAGATCTCGCATCAGTCCACCGCCATGGGCATCACGACGCCCGTGTTGCAATCGGTGCGAAAGATCACGGCCGAATTGCCGTCTTTCGCTTGGACGCTCACCGTGGGTTCGCCGTCTCGGGGCAAGCCTTGCAACCACTCGACCACGTACGTCGGGTCTAACTTGGCCGTACACGCCGCGCCGGCCTCAACGATCTCGCACTTGACGCTGGACTGACCGGCTTCGGCGCTCTGACCACGTAACAGCAACCCGTCGTGGCTGAACGTAAAATCAACGCCTTTGCTCGACTCGGTCGTGACAATCGCCGCGGCCTTGACCGCTGCCAGCAGCTGCTCGGCCAACACGGTTGTCGGCTCGACGCCGAGATCCGGCAACACGTCGCGCCACCTTGGAAAACGCCCTTCGATAAGCCTGGCCGTTACGGTCGCGGTGCCAATCTCAGCGATGAGCTCCGTCGCCGTGGCCTCGAGCTGGACCGAGCCGTCTTCCTGCGCAATCGCAAGCCGCGACAGGATCTTCATCACACGGCTCGGAACCAGCGTCTGGGAATCATCCACCGCCAGGTCGTGCTCGCACTCCACAAGCGACAGCCGGCGGCCGTCCGTGGCCACAAAAGACACCGTCTCGCCCTTGACCTCGACGAGCACGGCCCCAAGGGCGAACCGGCTGGATTCGTTGTCAGTCGCAAACACGACGCCTTTCACGGCACGGCAAAACTGGTCGGCCGGGAGCCTGGCGATCGGCTTGGCGTCATTCGGCCCCCACATCGGGTATTCGGCCGCCGATTCCGTGGGCAGCGTCCACGTGCCGCTGCCAGCCTTCACCACGCAGCTCGTCTCGCCCGGCTGGAGCGTCACTGTGTCGCCAGTGGCGGCGTTCAGGATCGCCGAGAGTCTGCCGTGTGGCAGCAGGATGGCGTCGCCGTGGTAGTCCAGTGCCACGTCGATCCGCACTTCGCCGTCCGACCCGGTGAGCAAGCCGTCGCCAAGCCTCACGGCCCGATAGTCGGCTTGGGTGCTCGAGTAGGCAACGGCCGGCGAAACTGCGGCGAGCGCCGCCTTTAGGTCCGCCGCCGACAATGCGATTCCGCTGCGCTTCTTCGTGGCTGTCGCCATTGGTCACTCCTTTGGTTGATGCTTCAGCACTTCGCACACTGCCTCAAGCCGCTCCGCGCGGCCCAAAGCTCGTCCTCGTTCAAGTTCGCTGCCCGTGATCGTGTCGGCCGCCCACTCAAGGAGCAGACGCACGTCGTCGTCGAGATTCTGCCGCCACGCAGCGCGAATGCACATCTGCGCGAGCACGCCAGGTGCAGGCGGCGGGTATGGGTTGTCTCGGCTCATGCCACCACCTCAATTCCACGCGCGATGCCAGGGCGGCGCTTGAGCCAGCCCTTTTTTTCCAACGCTCGCAGGTGGCACGACACGCCGTTGGGGCTCTTAATGCCAAACGCTGTTGCGATCTCGCGCACGGCTGGGCCGTAAACCCCGGAGTTGGCACGGATAAACTCGAGCACCTGGCGTTGCTTGTCGGTCAACGGTTGCTGTGTCATAGATGCTCCTTCGATGCTGCTAGTTTTCTACGTGTGCGCTCAAATGCTTCAGCGGCTTCGCCCGTAAATGCCCTGGGCGGTGGCCTGTCATCTGGCCTGGCTCCCGTCGTGCGGTTCGTCCCGCCGCGCTCTTGGCACTTCGACAGCCAGCGAACCACGAACGCCCGCCAGTTGCGCCGCCCGGCCCGTGTCGGGTTCGCCTTGAGCCAGGCGGTCGCCTTCGCAAGTTCCTGGTCGAGCACGGCACCGGGGAACGCCGTCGCCCATTCCTGACGCTCTGCGTCCGTAATCCCTGCCCAGCCTGCGTCAGCAGACCACGAGACGGCAGGCTTCGCCGGCGAGCGAGCCGCAGGCTTGCTCGTCGGAACCGGCGCAGCCGGTTGTATTTCTTCTCTCTTCTCCTCTCCTCTCTTCTCCTCTGGTGACGGTGGTGCGCCACCACCCTGTGACGGTGCAGCGTCACGCGAGCGCCTTCGGTACAAATCCTGCCGCCGGCCGTGCATGGCACGGGCCTTGGCAGTGCCGGAAAAACGCTTATCCCAGCCCGAAATGACGAGGTTGCCGTTCAAAAACGACACCCAGCCGACCCGCTCAACAGCGAGCCAGAACGTTTCGTCACCACCCGCCACCGCAGCGACGCGCCGGGGCGTGGCCCGGATCGTGCCGTCGGACGAGTTCAGCGCGGCCCATGACCACAACTGGATGAGACGCCAGCAGACCACCTCAATAGGCAGCCCGGTTTCGTCCACCAGCTCAAGCACCTCGGGCTTCGTGCCGAGGTTGCAGTCAAGGGGAATCCATTCACCGGCCACGGCTCACCTCATCCATGAATGTGCGTCGCGTCGCCCTCGCTTCGGCATCGCGCCACCTTCCACACCGTCGCCATGCGTCTGCTGCTCGTCTTCCTGGTGCCACCCGTCACGATCAACCCGCGCCGCGCCAACTCAATCCGCCGCGGACGCTGCGTTGACGGGTTCATCCCCAAACGGGTCTGCATCTCCTCGTCGGTCAACCCGCCGGGCGTCGCCTGGAGCAGCTCGAGCACGCGCCGCTGCAGAGCGTTGAGCGTCGCCGGCGCGAGCGAGTCGGCCGCCTGGGCCGAGGTCACGCTGCCGCAGACGGAAGGCGCTCGCTGCGTAAAAAGCGGGCCGGGGGGCGTTTCTGCGTAGTAGTCGGACATGGAATCCTTTCCGTGTATTGGCCCGTCTCGCTGGGCTGCGTCTGGTGTTACTCGCCACCGCCAGATGGGCGACCCATGCGGCCCCGATGAAAAGCCGCAAGCAAGGGTGTGCCGCCGTCAACGTCCCAATTGCTCCAGTCGCGTAATGCGGTCTTCCTCTCGCTGGATGGCCTCACGGTCACGCCGAGAGGTGTAGATCCCGCGATCCAGGATGAACGGCGAGGGCGGCCCTTCGTCAAGCACCTTGCCGATGTCTGCCTGCATCGTCGCCCGCTCCGCTGCAATCTCGGCGGCGATGTGATCCAGTTCTTTCCAGCGGCGGCGCTGGGCCTGCATGCGGTCTTCGTCTGGTTCGTCGTTCATGCCCGCGCCTCCGCTGCGATTTCCTGAGCGTCGAAGTGCTCGGTGCCGCTGTCCTCGTAGGCGTCGCCGCGCGGCGTCAGGAGCTCAATGTTGGTGTCGATGAGCTCCATCAACTCGCTGGCCTGCGTGGCCGTGTAGAAGCCAGCGTCGAGCCGCTGCTGCACCGTCAACGAGTGCTGCCGCAACCGTTCGACGCTCCTCGCTGCGGCGATTGCTCGCCGGGCTTTGACCATGTCCTCCGTCGCAGCAACAGCCGCCGTTTTTGCGGCGGGCTCTGGTTGCGTTACGGCAACCGCCGGCGTCTGTTCGGCCGTCTGGTAGTCCTGTGCCTCCTCGGCCGTGATGAGGCCACGCAGAGCGTCTGCAAAGGCGTTCCGCAGCGCGAAGCCTCGAGCTCGAAGCGTCAGCATCCGGGCCGGGTACTGCGACCAGGGGCCAGACTTGCCGGCCAGGCCCGCCCGCTTGGCGTCAGCCATGCTGAAGCGCACGACCGTGGGTTGCGGGTAGCCTTTGCGCTTCGCCTCGCAGACGGCCACCAAGCCGTCGCCCTCGCCTTCGGTGTATTCCCTGACGTACTCGCAAACGGGCGAGCTCTGCACCAGGGCCAACGCCGCGTCGCCCCAGATCGTCGGGCGTCCGTTGATCACGGCGATGCTCTGGAGCGACTGCATTGGCGACAGCCCAACCTCGCTGCCGTGCTGGATAGCGAGCAGGCAGCTCTCAGGCTTGCCCCGGAAGTCCTTCGGGGCGAACTCCGACGCTGACACCATCTTGGAAAACCGGAATGCGTCGTCGAACGAGGCAAGAGCCAACCCTCTCGCTGGTGCCGTGTTTGTCGAAATCTCTGTGGTCATCAGTTGCGTCCTTTCGTGTTGCTGTGGTTTAGGTTTCGTTCCAAGGTGCAGGATTTCCGTTGATCGTGTGAAGCAGTTCTTGGTGCGGAGTCTTTGGCTGAGTGGCACAGCTCTCGGCCGCAACGACAAGTCGCTCAACCAACGCGACAAGAAAACCAAGCGATGCGGAAACGTCGGCAAGCGACGCACACATCGACGGATATTCCTCAAAGTCATGCTCGCAGGCATTCGCCTTTTGCGACTTCACTTGCTTGCACTGAAGTTCTTCACGCAGGCGGTCCATGTCTTCAGAGTGAACAAACATGAATCCAATACTGTCGTCACTAGACCTTTTCACGCGAAAGCGCCGCACTCGCCCGGCACGACACGCACGCAAAGTAAAGTTGTGCAGTGCCTTTTCGGTGCGATGCAGCGGCGCAATATCGACGTAGCCAGGTGGCACATGAGAAACATCAAACAACACGCCCTCGGCGTATTTGCCATCGTTTTTCGTACTCATCTCGCGTCCCTTTCTGCGTTGTGAAATGCCAGCCTCAGCGTCCTGCTTTGGCTGGTTTGTCCCTTCCGTGGCGTTCCCGTCTCCGACAGGCTCCGTGTTTCAGTGCGTTACGTCCTTCGCGGACACAGCCAGCCAGCCACCGTCAATCTCGACGCTCAGCCGGTCGCCTTCGATGTTCCAGATGCGGCCCTGCCACCGCTTGCCGCATGTCATGCCGCTGACAAAATCGCCAATGGCGAACGTCTGGCGTTGCGCGGGCGGCGGCGTCTGCTCGGCGAGTCCGGTTGCGGCGGCGAGGTATTCGTTGAAGTGTGCGTCCATGGGGGGCGATCTCCGTTGTGGTGGGGCAGTGTACGGGCATATAGCCTAGAGTCAAGGGTTAGTGTACAGGCATTCCAGTGTTCGTAGCGTGCTGCGTAGCGGTAGATAGGCTACCTGCTAGCGGTAGTTCGTCAACTGCAAAATCTAGCGATGGTGCCTAGCACGAAGTCGATGCCGTGTGCCACGGCCTGGGCGAGCTCGCTCGAGGTGCCAAGCTCCTGGCCGAGACGGACTAGGAGCAGCGATTTAAGAGCAGAGTTCCAGAAGCGTTTCATGGCTGATCTAGTGCGCATAAATTGTGAGCGTTTGGTTAGCGTCAACCCGCCAGCCGGGGCCACGGGCACCCCGGCCGACGAGCCGACAGGAGGTCAGGTCGCCTCGGCCATGCGGGCGGCCTCAGAACTGAAACGGCGCTCCAACTGCGTCAGCACGCCAAGGCGGGCGTCGAGGGCAGCGCGGTCGCGCTCCCAGGCCGCCGCGTCGCGGTAGCTGCCGGCCGCCGGTCGGGCAGCGGTGACGGCAGCCACGAGGTCGGTGAGCCTGCTCGAGATGTCGGCCCACTGGTCAGCCATGCGGCGGCTGCAGGTGAGGCGGGGGGCAACGGTCGCGGTCGTGGCGTCAGTCTTGGTCAAGTTCTTGCTGGTCATCTGTCTGTCTCCCTGTCGTGAGTACGCGGGCCGGAAGTCGGCTCGCCCCTCCGCCCAGGTCGCGGGCACCTGGGCGGGCGGGCGGGCCGCCCTCAGGCGGCGGCCTCGATCATGTCGGCCACCCGGCGGGCCAGCTCGTCGGCTGCCTTGTGCTGGTCGGCCTTGCGGAGGGCCTTCAGGATCTTGGTCGCGTCTTTCAGGATCATCGTTTGCGTGGCGTTCATCGTTTCGTCCTTTCGTGTTTGTCGCGGCTCACTCGTCCGCGTCATGCCAGTACTGTAGTCTATCGGTAGTTAGGCGTCAAGCCCTGCAACAAAAAAAATTTTTTTGCCGCTTTTCCCGCAAAACTCGCGGTTTTGCTCTGAGGTGGACACTTTGGTTTTTGAGAAAAACCGGTCCGCCGGCGCCCGCCTAACGCTTCCGTTTTGCCTTCTTGCGCTTGGCTGCGGGGCGTTTGGCCAGGTGCTTCTTGCCCACGGCCCTGGTGCTGAGCGTGTCGCGTACGTGCGTGGCAGACCGCTTGGCCACGAGCCGCAGTCGTTTGCCCAGCAGCCGGCTCTCAAGCTTGCCCTCGCGGCAAAGCATCCGCACCCATCCGTCGGTGCAGCCCATGTACTCGACGGCCTCTGAAATCGTGAGGTAGTCGACGCCGTCGATGTTGTACGCCATGGAAACCATACCCAAATACTACCGCTAGGCATCACCTGGTCAATGGATGCCAAACCGGCGTTCCCATCATACTAGAAACGCTGTACACTATGTTTTGGCCGATTATTCGAACGGACGGGGTGTACTTGGAACATTTGTACACTACCACCTATAATCGGCTTTTTCTTCAACAAGGGAGGCCAGACGATGACGCTTCGAGAGCTGCTGGTAGACCGCGTGGCACCGCTAAAAAACCTGTCGGATCGGTCGGTCGCCATGTACGAATCGACCCTGGATCGTTTTAGGGACTTTCTCGGCCACGAGCCGACGGTTGACGACTTGGACGATCTGACCGC
>Ga0214923_10004300_pt1 | contig 17298 bp, 13 predicted proteins | sample LL1510_MetaG_FD_177993 | JGI IMG/M metagenome (GOLD analysis project Ga0214923, IMG submission 177993) | Freshwater microbial communities from Lake Lanier, Atlanta, Georgia, United States - LL-1510 | ecosystem: Environmental > Aquatic > Freshwater > Lake | place: USA: Georgia | collected... | reverse complement strand
CTTTAATATTGGTGGGGGAATGGCCCATTCGATGTCCCTGCTCGAATTGTTTGCATGGTTAAACCCGCCTTGGACCGTCGTTGCAGTATCGGAAGTTACCGCCGCGTGAAAGTGATCGGAAGGTGTTTGTCGCGGATGTATCCAAGGTGCACAGGGTTTTAGGGTGGACCCCCAACGTGTCGATGGATGACGGCCTACGTCGCATGTTGGACTGGGTGAGTCAGACACTGTAATACCCCTTTTTCGATGGGTATGATAGCCTGTATGCATGACGTTTCCAATCTCGATTTGCGTACCCACTTACAACCGTTGCACCTATTTAAACGAACTTATTGAGTCAATTGTTTGCGATCCAAATTATTCCCAAATTGAGTTGTGCATTAGCGATAATGCATCCGCCGATGGCACCGCCGAAATGGTTGCCGGATGGGCGGACCAACTGACGGTTCGGTACCACCGTTTTGATGAAAATCAGGGGGCGGATGCCAATTATTTGAACGTAGTGAGTATGGCCACCGGGGACTATGTTTGGATTATCGGAAGTGATGATCAGGTTGTCGACGGGGGGATTTCGACCGTGTTGGCCCATTTGACTGCCCATCCGAATACCGGGGTTGTGTTGTTTGGTCGGGATGAATACGACCATTCAATGACGCAGTTTTTGAACCGTACCCATTGGGTGGGGCAGCCCCGGTACCATTTGGATATTTTTGACTTCCGACTTCCCGAATCCAGGACCGCCTATTTTCGGCAAGTGTCCGAATTGGGCGGACTGTTTTCATACATTTCAAGTATCGTGATCAAACGAGAATTATGGCAAACCCAAGTCATTGATCCGCAATTTATGGGCACCGCATATTCTCACGTATATATGATTTTGAAGGGCCTTTTGTGCTCATCCCATTCGTTGTTATTTTTAAGTCCTGAGGTACCGATCAAGGCCCGCTTAGGTAACGATTCGTTTTTCCAAACAAACTGCCAACGACTCATGTTGGACATCGACGGATATTTACTGCTTGCAACGGCACTGATTCCCGCTGAGGAGCGGTCCGCGTTCTATTCCCCGCTCCGCTCAGAGGGGTATTTGGATTATCTGAACAACACCCTCCGTGCGTATTACCCCACCTTTTCAGGCGAAGATTTGCGCAAAATCATTACCGTATGCGGATGGGCTGCGGTGCGAAAATGTACGGGTCCAGCGTTAAAAATTGGGCTCAGGAGTCTTTTAACCCGCTGATTGAGTCGACGCCTGCGGCAACTCGTTTGATACTGTGCGTGACTCCACCATAGACCGTATTTCCATTAGCACGTTTGACGGCGAAATGCTGGTTAGACAACTTTTGTGTGCACAGTGGGACTGGTGGCAGCGTATACATCCAATATCCGCGATAATCGACCGATTTCGCATTCCGTAGGGACCCCATTCTAAGGGGATTTCAGCCCCGCTAAAGACGCCGAGTGTGGGACATCCCGAAGCTGCGGCCATATGCATGGGTCCGGAATTATTACTGACGAATACCGTGCATCGCGACATAATCGCCATGGATTCCCGCAGTTGTGCTTGCGACACGACGACGATGTTTTTTTTGATTTCTTCAGAAAATAACGTTTCAAAGGTGTTGGGTTGTTTGACCGCGAACCAAATCACTTTGTAGCCGAGTGCTACGAGTTGGGTGGCAACCGCGGCAAAGTTATCGACCCCCCAATTCCGGGTTTCTACATTGGCGAATGCGTGAATTCCGATGACCGTTGCGTTCCCCCATTGGGTCGATTCAAAAAATTGGTCTGCGAACGCGGTTTCATCGCTGGAGAAGGTGATTTGCGGGCCCTCGATAGGGGCGGTACACCCTAAATGTTGCGCCATTCGATATATTTTCTCGGCGACATGGATGTCTTGCGGTGCCACATCCGTGAAATGGAGTAGAGTTGTACTTGATTGGTCCGACCATGATCCCAGCTTAAATTGCGCGGACACTTTTTTGAGTAAAAATTGAGTGTTCCCGAATGGGCGCAAATCCACGGCGATATCAAACTGTTTTCCGGCGACCGCTGCGTAAAATGTCGCCAGTTCAGCCTTGGGGTTAGGGTGGTTGGGCGCCAAGTAATTGATCGTTATAAACTCGTCGACAACGCCTTCGGCCTTTAACATATCGACGCCCCAGCTTCCACAAGCCAGCGTAATATGAGCCGTTTTAAATTGACGCCTAAGGGCTTTGAGAGTCGGTAGTGTCAGGACAATATCGCCAATATGGTCGAGTTTTAATAGCAGAATATGGCGGGGTGAATCGCCAATGTGATTGAGAATGCCTTGAACCACGGTTTGGTTGGGTTGCTTGAACCAATTGGGGTTGCTGCCCAGCGTGTTGTTACGGAGTTCGATAATTTGATACCACAGCCATCGCTTATCCTTTTCGAAAAGGTAAATCATGACCGCAAAGGCAGCTATGCCGGCACCCAATATGATCATTTAAGTGGCTCCACGGATTGGGATAGCGCCTTTACGGCCATAATGTTTCCAACGCCAACGCATGCAGCCCTTCGTCAAAGGCGGGCTTCAGAATACGATTAACCAGTTGGTGCTGCTTTACTTTCGAAAGCCCGCTGAACTGATTTGATACGATTCGAATTCGTATGTGACTGGGATCCGATGACGCCGCGATGTAATGCCCCGCATGCCGGTGGGACTCGTCCTCAACGTGCAGGGTTTTAGGTGCCAATGCCTGGATTAGGAGCTGACGAATATCGTCGAGGGAGGTCATGGTCGGAGTATCCGATTAATGAGGGTGATGCACACGTCATACAGTTGCTGGCGAGGTGCGATTTGCGTGCGCGATATACCATCGAGCGACTCGATAAGCTGCTGACGAACAGTCGCTATGGCCAGATTTTTTTTGAAAAATTCGACCGTTTTGGCCAGAGCAATTTCTCTGAAAATGGGAAGCCCAGGACTTAAACATAAATCCATATAAAAATTAGTTTTTTCAATCATGAATTTCATATCCGAGGACGGTTGGAAAATCTGATCTACAGCGATGGTCCGCCCATCGGATCCTGTTACCTTCAAGCCGGCGGGTAAATGGTGATGAATAAGCAAAAACAAGGCATTCAGTTGATCTAAGGGAAGGCAGCTAATTAACACAAATAGAAATACAGGCTCGATGTCGGTGTCAATGGACCCCGTGTCCGCACGCTTCAGCCGATCTAAGCAGTGTTGGGTCACCGTTAACGCCGATTGGTAGTAGTCCAGCCGTTGGAGGATGGCCTCCATCACTCCGGACGGAAGTGCCACTTTAGAGCCGGCCCCATCCAATGGGATGATTTTTTTTTGTATGGCTGTGGTCACCCACTGATAAAAGTCGGAATCAACAGATCCCCAGCGTATGATATTAGCGGGGCTGGATTTCCACTGAACGGTGAGCCCATCTGGCTGAACGGTAATCCCAGAAATAGACGGCGTCGCCACTCCTTCAAACATCGTTAACGTCGTCAGGAGTAGCGATTGGATCACCACAGCCGATTCACGGGTCGGAATACCCGAAAGATGGTGTCGGACAGCGTCATATTCGGCCCGGTTGGGATTAATCCACTCAATCCATTGCCCCAATGATTCCATCGCGGCTTTGAGCACAATCAATGACGGCGGCGTTGCAGGTGATGCCATTGGAATTATTGCCCGTTATCGGACCGTAATTTATCCCGCAAGGCTTTTGACAGGGTGGCGGTGGCGTAGGTGTCGACATCGGTTTCCGTGATGGTCACGGATGATCCAGGGTGTGATGGCGCCGTGAACATGGTATCGAGCATAATTGCTTCTACAATCGAACGTAGCGCCCGAGCCCCCACCTTTTTAAGAACGGCAATTTTAGCAATTTTTTTCAATGCCTCGGGCGAAAACGTGACGGTGACATCATCCATGGCTAATAGTTTTTGAAATTGCTTCGTAATTGCATTTTTGGGTTCCGTTAATATTCGGACCAGGGCATCCTCGTCGAGTTCCTGAAGCGGCGCAATCACGGGTAATCTCCCAATCAATTCTGGAATGAGCCCAAATTTTTGCAAGTCCTCCACCTGGACATGTTCAAATACGTCAGTGGATTGAATCGTGGTTCCATCGGATTCTGACATAAATCCATACTGTTTTTCATTGAGGCGATGTTTAACAATGGACTCTATCCCATGGAAGGCACCGCCGGTGATAAAGAGAATATTCTGAGTGTTCACTGTAATAAATTCGCCCTGAGGATTTTTACGGCCGCCGCGAACCGGAACATTCACTTGAGACCCCTCCAGCATTTTGAGTAGGGCTTGTTGCACCCCTTCACCCGATACGTCCCGAGTAATGGATGGATTTTCAGATTTCCGCGAGATCTTATCGATTTCGTCGATGTAAATTATACCGTTTTCAGCCCGTTTCACATCGTGATTGGCCACTTGTAAGAGTCGAAATAACATCGATTCAACATCCTCGCCGACGTACCCGGCCTCGGTAATCGTTGTGGCATCGGCGATGGTAAATGGCACGTCGAGTAGCCGCGCAATCGTTTGCGCAAAGAGTGTTTTTCCAGTGCCGGTCGCACCGACGAGTAACACGTTGCTTTTTTGTAACTCTACGTCTTCGAGGCCGTCTGGAGTCGGGACAAATAGACGTTTGTAATGATTGTATACCGACACCGATAGGATCCGTTTGGCGTGCTCTTGGCCGATAATATATTGATCCAAAAACGCGTAGATTTCGGTTGGCGTCGGGACCTTGGGCGGGCGGATCGGCGTCGATTCAATGGCTGGTGCTGCCGATAGGACGCTGGGAGAGTCTTTGGGGGTGACATCGGCGGGGGATCCGGCGGTGATATCCATGCACACTCGTACACACTGGTCGCAGATATTGGCGTCGGGCCCCAAAACCAAGGTGGCTACGATGGTTTGGGGCTTACCGCAAAATGAACAAATAGGGGGGGATCCGGAGGTCATTTCTTGGGCGATTTAGCGGATGGTGTGGTCGGAGCGGACTTGATTACCGCATCGATCAGCCCATATTTAACGGCTTCTTCCGAACTCATGAAATTGTCGCGATCGGTATCTTTTTCGATCGTTTTAATGGGTTGTTTGGTATGGGAGGCTAAAATTCCGTTCAAGGTATGCTTCAGGCGTAAAATTTCTTTGGTTTGTATTTCAATATCAGTGGCCTGGCCTTGCGCACCGCCCAATGGTTGATGGATCATAATGCGTGAATTTGGGAGTGCGAACCGTCGGCCTGGCTCTCCGGCGGATAACAGCACCGCACCCATCGACGCGGCCTGACCCAGGCAAATGGTCGATACCTTAGTTTTGATGTATTTCATGGTGTCATATATCGCCAATCCCGCCGTGACCACCCCGCCAGGACTGTTGATGTACATATACGCTTCTTTTTCACTGTCCTCAGCGTCTAAAAATAACAGCTGAGCGATGATCAAGTTGGCGGTGTGGTCGTCAATGGCCTCCGATAAAAAAATGATCCGCTCTTTCAACAGTCGCGAATAAATATCATAAGATCGTTCGCCCCGTCCGGTTGACTCGACAACAATTGGCACTAAACCCATCGTAATTCCCTCTTAATGTGTGATTGTGGTATTCGCAATAAGAAATTCCACCGTTCGTTGACGTCGCAAATTGTACTTGAGGCGTGAACGGTCAATTTTTTTCAGATATTTTTCAATCTGTTTATCCGTCGTCAATTCCGGGGATTGCCACGATTTAATTTCGGCTACCAACTGGTCATCGGTGACATCAATGGATTCCGTTTTTGCGATTTCGGCCAGAATAATGTCGGCTTTTACCCGCCGTGTGGCCGCCTCGGCATACGTATCTCTCAACTGTTCGAGGCTTCCCTGGGTCGCGGCCAGGTATTGGTCCAGTGTGTATCCAATCCGTCGAACGTTACTTTCGAATTCGGCCACCAGTTGATCAATTTCCCGGTTGACAAGAATCGGCTGAACCTCAATTTCGGTGCCGTCAATAATGGCATTGATAATCGCGTTTTGAAGGTCATTTTCATATTTTTCGGTGGCTTGAGACTCGAGTCGTTGTCGGGTCTCGGATCGCAACGCCTCAACCGTCGATTGGGGCGATACTTTCGCGGCGAATTCGTCGGTCAGTTCGGGTAGGCGCTTCTCACGCACTTCCTGAACGGTCACCGTAAACTCGACTAATTTGCCAGCGGTGTCTTTGTTCGAAAAATCGTCGGGCAATGTGGTCGAAAATGTTTTGGTGTCTCCGGCTGATGCCCCCAGCAGTTGACTGTCGAATTCGGAACCAAAATTCCCCATACCGATCCGAATTCCGGCACCATCTCGGGTCCATGGGGCATAGGGCTCCCCATCAATTATCGCCGTCAATGAGGCTCGGATCACATCGTCCGATTGGGCGGCCCGATCAGTGGTTTCGTAGGACGCGTAGCTGTCACGCAGCCGCTCGAGTTGGTCATTGACGCTGTCATCACTGACTTGGTCTTTGGCGACGGTAATATCGAGACCTTTGTACGTCCCCAATTTGGCTTCGGGAAGTACATCTACCTCGCAGGAAAATTGCAGGGCTTCGTTTTCTTTGAATTCACCGATTTTAATATTTCGAGGGAAATCAATAACGTGCAGGTCCAGCAACTGGACGGCTTCAGTGTAAGCCGCATTAACGGCCTCCATCACGCCTTCCCGAATTATGGGCTCTTTGCCGAAATATTTTTCGTACATCGATCGAGTAATTTTGCCTTGTCGAAATCCAGGAATTCGGACGTCTTTTACAATTTTTTTGAATGCGGAATCGAGTGTGTGAGTCAGGACGTCGAAGGGCTGCTCCAATTCGAGGAAAATTACATTTCCTTGTTTTTGGCTATTAAGTATTTTCATTGATCCACCTAAGAATTTAAAGTTGACTCAACCGGAGTTAAGCATGTGTTCGTATACCGATGAACGATAAAGGGGAAAATTATGGAGCGGGATACCAGATTCGAACTGGCGACCTTCTGCTTGGCAAGCAGACGCTCTACCAACTGAGCTAATCCCGCCGAAGTGGACCGACTATACCATGAGTTGAGGGGTTGATTAAAGTCTGGATTTTTATGGGTGATTCAGGCGTTGGGACAATATTGCGATATCGTTGGATGGGAGATTCGGTACATGCGGAAGTTCGGTTTCAGACTGAATCCAACCCATTACGGATCGGTAGTGAGTAATGGCTCGGGCGCCCCGTTTTGAAATCCCGTAGTGGGATTGAATCTGTGTGGCGGTGGCATTATCAATGTTAAACTGGGCATCCGGGTCTTGGGGCGTATTTCGGCGATGACGGCGATCCGTTGGGTCGTGGGGAATGGGATCCCGATGGGGCAGATTAATCCGCTGTCCGTCTCGAATTTTGGCGACGTAATTGACATGGCTATCGTCGGCGGAGGGTAATATGCCGCCGGCCAGGGACAGTGCCTCGTTGACCCGTGTTCCCTTCATTACACGAAATAGTCCTGGGTGACGAACGGCGCCGGAAATTTGAACCGAAATATAGGTCCCTGCGCCCGGGGGGATGTCGCCACGGGTGGACACGGTTGAGACGGGTTGGGGATGGGCGATCGGCGATGGGGTTATCTCTAACGATGGGGGCGGCGAATGGTCCCAAAATAATGCGGTTCCGATGCCGACGGTTATGATCGCGGCCACCATCCAAACGATTGAGTTGGGTAGCTTAGGTTCCATGTGAAACAAAATAGTCGATTGTTAAGTAATATTTCAAATAAAAAAATATAGATAACTATTCCTGACGACGGGGAAAGCCGTTATATATTTCCACTCGACGTGCTCGTGATTCTGTTCATCAGCCTCTCGTGTGTGGGGCTATTCCTCGAATCGGTAACATTCTGGGGTCGGTCACTCTCGACCTAGTCGGTGGCGATACCGGCTGGCTAGTATCGAATCACGGACTGGTGTTAAATAGTGCCTATGACACCTGGTGTATTAATCGCAAATTTAGGGTCCCCGGATTCCCCGAGTGTGGCGGACGTCCGTCGATACTTGGGGCAATTTTTAATGGACCCTTACGTGATTGATGTTCCCTGGCCCCTGCGTTGGATGATCGTGAATCTGGCCATTTTGCCGACGCGACCCAAGGCGTCGGCGGAGGCATATCGATCGGTGTGGACCGAGGATGGCTCTCCGTTGGTGGTCAATACCCAACGATTTTTGGATAAGTTCCGCGCGGTGGTCCCGTTTCCGGTGGCCATGGCCATGCGATATGGGTCTCCGTCTATTTCAACCGGAGTGGACGAATTACGACGTTGTGGCGTGGATCATATTGTCGTTGTGCCCATGTATCCTCATTACGCGATGTCCACCGTGCGGACGGTAGTTGATGAAGTGGATCGTTATCTCGCCAAACAATCGGATCGCCCGACCGTCGCCGTACTGCCTCCGTTTTATAATGATCCGTCGTATATTGAGGTGATGGCGGCGTCGATTCGTGATCGACTGGCGGATGATACGCATCTGTTATTCAGCTACCATGGACTGCCCGAGCGCCATCTACGAAAAACGGATTGCACGGGTCGCCATTGCATGGCCCGTCCCGATTGTTGTGACGTCGAATCACCGGCCCATGCCACCTGTTACCGCCACCAAGTTATCGAAACGACTCGGGGGATTGTCGCGGCCTTGGGATTGGATGCGGATCGATGGTCGTTAGCGTTTCAATCTCGATTGGGACGAGATCCATGGTTGCAGCCATACACCGACGCTGTAATCCGCGAGTTAGCCGAGCGAGGAATCCGACGCTTAGCGGTGGTGTGTCCGGCGTTCGTCGCGGATTGTTTGGAAACGATTGAAGAGATCGGAGACCGGGCAAAGGAAGACTTCTTACACTTCGGTGGCGATTACTTTGAGTTAATTCCATGTCTAAATGATCGGTCCGACTGGGTTGAGGTGATGGCCAATTATGTCCGTGGACTCCTTGGCGCTGCCCCAGGATACTGAACCTCGGATGCAGTTATCCGAATTTGATTTTGAGTTACCGCCTGAATCCATTGCCCAACATCCGGTAACCCCTCGGGATCATAGTCGATTGTTGGTGGTACATCCCTCGGCATTGGACCATTGTCATGTGTACGATCTCCCGAACTATCTCAATCCTGGCGATATGGTTGTTTTAAATAATACCCGCGTGATAAATGCTCGGTTAATGGGCCGGCGATCAACCGGTGCTACGATCGAAATCATGCTGATCGAACGTCGTGACGATGGGGATTGGTTGGCCTTAATTCGGCCCGCGAAACGGGTGGAAAACGGTGAGTGCATCACCGTACATCCCACCGTATCCGTCACGATAATCGAAAAAAATTGCGTGGCGATTGATTCCCATTCAGCGCCGCTTCACCGAGTACGGCTCGTGACAGAGTTGCCATGGGATGAGGCGTTGACGGTGGCCGGACAACTCCCGTTACCGCCGTACATACGCCGACCCGTGAATCACGAGGCGGATACCGATCGATATCAGACGATTGTGGCGACGTCGCCAGGCGCGGTGGCGGCACCCACCGCTGGCCTCCATTTTACGGAGGAGCTGATGTTTAACCTCCGGCAAAAGGGTGTATCTATCGAAACAATTACATTGCACGTCGGAATTGGGACGTTTAAGCCCATCAGCGTGGAGGATATATCCCAGCATCGGATGCACGAGGAGTATTATTGTGTGAGTGAGTCGACAGCTCGAGCGATTAATCAGGCCAAATCCAAAGGTGGGCGTGTTGTTGCGGTTGGCACGACGGTGATTCGGTGCCTTGAATCGGCCTCGACGAATGGCCAACTACGGGCGGGCGATGGGCGAACCTCGATCTTTATTCGGCCGGGCTATCGCTGGCAACTCGTTGACGGACTGGTCACCAATTTTCATTTGCCTAAGTCGTCGCTGATGGTCTTAGTGAGTGCAATGGCTGGAATGGACCGGATCAGGTCCGCGTACCAGGCCGCCATTGCCAATCGGTATCGATTTTTTAGTTATGGCGACGCCATGCTGATATGGGCCAATTCTTCAGACGATTAGCGGCGGGGTTCGCCATCGGCATGGTCAGCCTCTTATGGCTCTCGCCGGCCGTTGTCGCGCACCCCGAATTCGTGCAAATTACTGGGGAAACGGCCTTACTACGGACTTCACCGGACGCGACCGCTGACATTTCCTATTCGGCCTTCCCAGGGGCTATTTTTACGGTGGTGACCGAAAACGAAACCTATTACCAACTCCGCACGGTTGATGAGGCATTGGTATGGGTATTAAAGTCAAATGTGATGGGGTATCTCGGGGCCCTACCTCCGGTGCATCTGTTGGGGGTGGCCACACAGCTTAATCCCGATTTAGATGTCGCCACGATGATCGCCGACACCCCTGAGATCGTGACCGCATCGGCGATTCCCCCACCCGAGGCGCTTGATACTATCCCCCCGAGCGCGATCGCGTCACGGTCGGTAGTCGCCCCCCCCGATTCACCATCGACCATGGGCGATCAGATCATTCCGACGGCGCTGAGTGCCCCTCAAACCGATCGGCCAGACCCTGCGCCGGTCATTCCAACGCCGTCATTGGCTCAGAAAATTATGAAGTTTGTTGAAACCGATGTGTCCCGATCTGAAAATGTCGCGGTGCCTACTTCGCCGATGGATACGCCACGCCCCGTGCCGGTCATTCGATATCGCCCCTACTACACGTTTTTACCCTCAGTGGACGAGATGTTTGTTTACCCTCCCAAACCGATTAGTCGATACCCCCAGTTAGATGTGGATGGGCTCTATGAGATGAAGCTGAGTGGTCGCGATTATCGACCCAAGTTAAACCAAATGTCTGCGACGGATAATCGATGGGGAATTATTCAAAACGACCCCGTATATACCAAACTTCCCAGTGACGTCTTAGTGGGATCCCCCAAATTCGATATGCGGTTTCGATTTAATATTGATGGAAAATTAGCGGACGATTTATCCGTCCATTACGACATTGAACAAGAACCTGATTTTCCCGGAAAATACGATGTATCGGTCAAATATCAACGCCAGGATTTAACGTTTTTTCATCTTGATTCTGAATTTCAAAACGGGGAGTTTATCAACTATAAAAAGTCATTAAATGGGGTGCGATATACCAATTCCGATCCGAACTGGAGTGCCATTGTCAGCTGGGGAAAACAGCGATCTGAGCCGCGTAAATTTGAGGCCAACGGTAATGGTCGGGCGATCTATAATGTTGGGGTTAAATCCTTATTAAACGACTCCGTCAAGGTGTGGGTGAACAATGTCATTCTGTCGGAGGGGGCGGATTACAAAGTCAATTATTTTGAGGGGGATATCACGTTTGCCACGGTGAAAGGACCGGCGGATCATATTGAGGTGATTTATGAGTTCACAAATCCCATTGAAGACTTTATTCCGGTATTATCTCGTAAAAATTTTTTTGGCGCCCAATATTTATGGAGAGCATCGGAAATAATCGATGAAGTGCCGCGGGTGTTGACCATGAGTGAATCGGTGGCTGTCCCGCCCTCATCGAATCTTATCGGCAGCTCCAATCTCGTCCTTAAAAGCCGTTCTATTGTACTGGGATCGGAGCAAGTATTTCTGAATGGAATTCCACTCCGTCGCAACACGGAGTATTCGATAAAAGGGCGTCGCGGAGAGATCAGTTTCCTGAAGCGGACACTCCAAGCGGGGGATGTGGTGTCTGTCAATTATTCGGCCATTGATGTCTTTGATGCGGTCGATGAACTGATCGGGAATGATTCGCGAGGGCCCTATGCGTTGAGTAGCCCCAATGTATTGGAGGATTCCGAAACGGTATTGCTCAATCGCCAATCGATGACCTCTGGGATCGACTATGTGATCGATTACGACAAGGGAACGCTTCAGTTTGCCTATCCGATCAGTTACCCGACGATTATCACGGTGAAGTATCGGGCGGCACGTACGGATCCGGCATCTAGTAATGCGCTTGCATCGGGATCTCCCATTAATTTTGGATTTACGTATTTGGATGAAAACGCCAAAGGCCAGGACGATCAAATGGAAATGGCTGTGACCTCCGAAAATATATCATTTTCGGGATCAGTCCTGACATTGGCAAATAACCCGGTATCCAGTCCCGAATCGTTAGTGGTGATTGTCAACGGTTCGACGTTTGTGTCAGGCAACGAATCGGTACCGAATTCCTACACGTTAAATGCCTATACCGGCCAATTAACCCTGAATGGATCGACGGGGGGCACCGCACAGGTCAGTTATAAATACCGCAAAGCCTATCAAACGACCTACGTATTTCAAGCGATCGGCAATGGCGTAAATATTTATCAAAATACCAACCAAATGAATTTGCGAGATGTTCCGGTTAAATGGAATGGCGTCCGATATATTAAGCTGTACAATGGGGCGATCGATGAAACCTTAGTGCCCAGTCAGGATTACACGATCACGTACGGCAATGGGAATGACGGGTTTGTGATTCGCTTCTATAAGCGGGGCGATACAGTTGATTCATCGGCCATTCGCCCCATCCGGGAGAGATATCCCGACGCGGGTCAGCGGATTACATTGGTCTATGACCATTCGCCTGACGCTGCCACCGATGCGGGAACCATTGCTCAGCATCAATTTGGATTAACCTTTGGTACTAAATTAAGCAAAAATTTTCGAGTGGATACGGAGCTATCCGGGGCGGAAAATAATTTGACCCATCAGCAGTTACAAACCAAGTTCGAGGGCACTGGTCAAGGCAGCGGAGCCACGTATTCATTAGGATTTCGAAATATCGTTGAAAATTCAGAAACGCTCTACCTTAACGATGTGCCTCTCGCAAAAGATCGAGAATACTCCATTAATTATGTCAACGGAACATTTCGATTTATTAATCTGAGCCCGGGCAATTCAGATAAAATATTTGTGCAATTCAAATATGTTGACCCATCGGGCCAAACCCATGGGGGGGCATCGAAGGGGTACCGGTTTGCATTAAAACTCGGGGCGCAATTTAAGGACGGCCCGTGGACCGCGAATGCCGATTGGAAATCAATCGACAAAGACTATTCGCCGATTTCCCCGATCCAATCCCCTCGTGGGAATCAGTCGCTGGGTGGATCCGTACAATATGCTGGGACGGACGGGTCGATTTATTCGTCGGATTTTCGTCAATATTTGCAGTATCTGCCCCCGTCGGGTGTCAAAGATAATCTATTTCGTCATACGACGGACTCCGGGTTTCGCGCCAAACAGTCATGGGCTGATTGGATTGATGTGGATCAATCGGTTCGATTCAATTTTGTGTATTCTGACTCGGATTCAAGCGCGTCTACCGGGAATATCTATCCCGATGATGTGGCATCGTTGGCGTGGAAAACGGACGTCGGAATCGGGGGGGCGAGTAATCGGTACACGTTGAGTCGATCCTATTCTAAAAATGAATCGGGATACATGGACGGTTATGATCGATCAACGAATGAAACCGATGCCTATCGGCTGGGCACAAGTTGGAAATGGGATAATCTACCCATTTTGGGAAATACTGACGTCAAACCGTCATTTGAGTATAGCCAAACAACCGCTCGTGCCTATAAAACAGCGACGGGGGTCCAGTCGAGTCAACTGTCGTTTAATCGAAATCTTGGAGTAGTGAGCCATTATTCGCCGATCCCACAATGGGAGATTGGCGCTGACTTTTCGACCCAAGAGCAAAATACGATTATTGAAAATGTATCGGGGACACCGAATCGTCTGACAAATTATCGATTTGAATCGACGTACAAACCCGCCGGGTGGATCGCGTTGTTTGGATCATTTCGAAACAATGAGGAATTTAGCCCCTTATTGGGTCAGAAAGGTCGGTTGTCGAGTGACTCGAAATATCAAATTTCCCGATTTGTACCATCGGGACTCCTTAATTCTCTGGGGGTTAAGGACGATAATCTGGCTGTGGCAGCCATTAAAAACTCCTATTTCTCGGTCGATTATGGGATGACAGACAGTAAGGAAAATAATGACCAGCTTCGAAAATCCAATACCTCGAAATCGATAGCCTATAATGCCTTCTCACCCATTCCGGGGGTATCGTTTCCTCGGATAACCTACTCGACGGAAACCAACCAAAGTCAGGACGACGCTCCGACGGGGGTATCGTCTCGCAATGCGGTGCATCGTGATTATTCGGCGTATAGCGGTCAAATGGACGTTCGGTTGCCGGTGGTTGTGCTGGATAAGTTTGCGTATTCTCTCAAAATTGAGTCGAAGCGAGAGACTCAAGCCACGGATTACCTGGCGTCCACGGCCACCAGTAACAGCGCTCAGGAATCCACCCCGTTTGACAAACGAACTCAATCTCTCGGATTTGATCCGGGTCCGTTGGCCGTGGGCATCCCCGGGATTCTGATGGTTCCGGTCGGAACATTTAAAGCCAATTTTGATGAAAATTTGTACAACAGTACCAGTGTCAAGGAGTCGTACTTGTACTCGGCAACATCGTCGAATCGCACCACGGCACAAGACAACACTAATAAATACGATGTGGGTGGCACCGTGTCATTGAGTCCATTTAATTTAATCGGGATCAATGGCGGAGGGCGATATTACCGTGATTTGTATAGTCGAAATCTTTCCGTAACGAACACGGGGTTAACCTATCGTATCGCTCAAACATACACGGCGGATACGGCGTATTCGCCCCTTCCGTTTATCGGATTTACGTTTTCGGGTCGTTACGACCAGTCGCATCAATATCGGTCACCGAGTTTGAACCTGGATGTTGAAACCCTCCAATCGCCTGATATTCGAACCACACCCACGTTATTTACTGATTTATTGATTCAACGATCGCTGAGTGGCTCGGTCGGCGCCACGATCACCCCGATCTCGTGGTTTAGTATCAAAGGGGCCGGTGGATATTCACAGATTACGGATTCACAAACGACAACGGCGAATCAGTCCTCGGTTGTGTTTGCTGAAAAAACTGGGACGGCAGGTCTGGAATTTCGTCCGTATCCCGGGTTATCGACCGGATATGACTACACCTTACGATTTACTTCGACTGAAGGAGGGGCGGATTCAAACGGCTACTCCGGCCGATTTTCCGCCAGCTATTCGCCTGTCCAAACGCCGACTATGAATATTTCGATTACCTACACTCGATATGACACGTGGGGCCGCACATTGAATCGATTGCAACAAAAGGAAATCCAACAGGGTACCGGAGATAGTATTCGGTATACCGTCGATCTTCAAAATAATACGGTCGAGACGGGGTCGCTCACGATCAACCTCGTGGTTCCCTTCAAAGATAATCCGTACCTTCGTGATTTAACCGTGACTGGCGAGGGGCAAATTAAGCGCGTCACCGATGCCTTTGATTCTGAACGTGCGGCGTCTGGAGTGCAACAAATTGGTTATGAAATTTCTGGACTAGTGGTGAAGGCGGTGATTCGATTCTAGAGCGGCCTGATTGCGTATGGATTGGATCTCGGCAGTAGTTCTAACATCACCATTATGGCTTTTTTGCAAAATGCTCCATCTGCCCCATTTTCGCTATCCTCATGTCGCTCTGCACCACCACGTCGAGCGAGAAACGGCGCATCTGAATCATTTGGCACCATCGCTATTTCTGAAAATAAGCCATTTTGCAACAGGCCCATTGTGGCAGCTCCTCCTATTCATTTGACCGAAATCTGGTACTATTTCCCACATTCCCACGTGATTAATTGATTGGCATTATGGTCATTAGTCTACCGTTGGCTCAACCGGCTGGCGGCATTCGCGATGGGTCTACATCGAGTGATGGAGGGTTTGCATCATGTCATTATGGCGCTATCTATCGGTACCAAATTCAGAAAAAATCACGGCGTATGAAGGGCACACTCGGTATGATGTGGTGGCCTATCCGATACCGTCGGCGCCCCCGTTTGAGGAGGTGCAGGACTTGTTTTTTCCCGTGCATGAATCGGTCCCCACCCGTCGGGAACAACTCGATCGGGCTATTGTTCAACGACCCGCTGATCCTCAATTAAGATACCAATCGGCGCTCACCTATTTTGGAGAAAAAGAGTATGCGATGGCGTTGGTTGAAATCGACCACTGTATTCGGTTAATCCCCACCGCTACCAGTCAACGCCAGGTCCGGGAACTGTTCAAAATCGAGATTCAATTATGCCACGATCTTGGGGTGGTGCCCGTCGATAGTCGTGCCCATCGGGTGGATATGGCCCTAGCGGCCGTAACGGATCAATTGGCTCAGCGTGAACTGCTCGATTCTCCCAATGTGTTCGGGACTTATGACACCGGATACGTGCGTGCGTACGCCGACCTCTTACGCATTCGACTCTATGATTCGATCGGCCGCTCCCCAGATCTGATTGTGAAAGATGCGACGGGTGCACTGTCTCAGTTACTTACTTTAGCGCACAATCAGGCATCTCGGTTGTCGGCAGATCAGTTGAAATCCTTACTCAATTTGGTGGCGGAAGCGATTGGTTTGGCGGCATCCCGAAAGTCTGCCGCCCCGCCAGAGGACATTCAATCAATGACCCGGCTTGGCCCCCAATTGAGGCGATTTTTTAGGGCAGTCGCGGTCGCAGAGCCGGATCATGCTGGACGCATTGCTGATGCCATCGCGCCGGCCATTCGCCTCATGTGGCCAGGAGATCGTGGGCGACAAATAGTGGAGGGGCTGCAAGTATCTCCCCCGAGTGGCTCCTGTTGTGCGGTGTCGTGACCCTTCATCCCTACCCCCCCACGACTTACGAGATCACGCAACAGCCGCCTCTTGGCGGGGCGGGATATCGGGCAAATATATTGGGAGAAATTGCCCGTAAAACGTCCGGAAATCGATCGAACAGGACATCAGACACCGTGCGATGACTAGCATCCTGAATCAACAAAATACCATTGACGAATTCATCACTTTTTCCAGTTAAAATCTCCCGCAACACCTCGCCGTTAAATTGAGCCAGCCAGTGGGCGACGTTAGTTCCATTCTGGTTCGTGATCGACAAAATCTCCCGAACGAATCCGTCATCTTTCCCCGCTAAAATGTCCCGCAACGCCGCTCCATTATAGTAAGCCAGCTGATGGGCGACGCTATTTCCGTACTGATCCGCGATCGACAAAATATCCCGAACGAATTCCGCATCTTTCCCCTCTAAAATGTCCTGAAACGCGGCGATGTTATGGCGAGCCAGCCAGTGGGCGACGTTAGTTCCATTCTGGTTCGTGATCGACAAAATCTCCCGAACGAATCCGTCATCTTTCCCCGCTAAAATGTCCCGCAACG
>Ga0214923_10004299_pt1 | contig 17300 bp, 23 predicted proteins | sample LL1510_MetaG_FD_177993 | JGI IMG/M metagenome (GOLD analysis project Ga0214923, IMG submission 177993) | Freshwater microbial communities from Lake Lanier, Atlanta, Georgia, United States - LL-1510 | ecosystem: Environmental > Aquatic > Freshwater > Lake | place: USA: Georgia | collected... | reverse complement strand
ATATATGAGGAAAATGAAGATTTTTCTTAAAAATAATACATTGTATTAAATTGATGATAAAAAAAAAAATTGTATTAAAAATGTATTAAAATCTATGTTTCAATTTTTATAATTTCAAATTGTCCTAAATATCTATTTGAATTATCTAATATTTTTTTAAATACGTCTTTTATTATTTCTTTTAATTCATTAGCATTAGTTCTCTTTATTTTACTTCTAAAGAATATCTCTCTTTTTAAAATCTCTTTTCTATCATTAGGATAGTCTTTTATTCTATTCATATTTCCATCTATAAACTCTAAATCACTATAAAATTCTATGTCATCGTATTCACTCATATAAATCTGCGTATGTGCTACATCATTATAAATATCGTCCGTAGAAAGTACAGAATCTATATATTTTTCTATGACGATATTTACATCGTCTTTAAAAGGATTCCACGTCCTTGAGTTGCCATCTATCTGGTTTAAAATATTAAAACTATAATCTGAAAAGGCTTCTTTATGTGTAATATAATAATTATAAAGACCAGACATTAACATTTTAGAAAATCGGTCAAAATAAAGACCGTTGTTAGTCATTATTTTAATCATTCCAAAAAATAAGGCTTCATTGTAGGTATAGTCTTTAAAAGAATTAGCACCGCTATCTATACACGCTAAAAAATACGGTTCAGACTCTACTGTCTTCCCGTTCATTCTTTCTGCTTTTTCTAATTCTTCGGGTGTATAGTTTGGTTTATTACATAACGGGCATTTTTTAACCCCACATGATAACGGCAGTAAATTAAAGCAAGAAAGACAGGTCTGATGACTTGCCTCGCAAGATACATTCTGACACGTTAAAGTTTCATAGCATATAGGGCAGTTTGTTTCTCTTGATAAAATTAACGGAAAGGACTCTTTCTCGGATCGCTTAACGTTTTTTATTATCTTCATCCGTACTAATTTCACACAAAATTGCCAACAGTTCGCCCTATCCTCCTTAAACTCTTCAGAACCGTAATTAAACTTTATTTTATTACCAGTTACACGTGATGAACAAACACGTGTAAAGTATTTTAGATTTTCACTAAAGACCAGCATACCAGAGCCATAATGACAGACCCCTTTGACTATTCCAGGTATCCCCATATATTCAGCGAGATACGGGACAGGGTCTATGGCTTTTAGTTCAGCAAGGATGGGGCATTCTTGTATTTTTTGGCGGGTTATGTCATTAACTCCTATAAAACCTAAGTCGTCATGATTTATTACACGAAGGAAACCACGGGAAGAGAAAACAGGGCGAGAGCAGAGAGGCACAACAGCGAGATTGCTTGTCATTATACCTGGTCGGGAGAAATTATTTTGGGAACATGGTCGTTTGGGATTTTTTCTGCTTGGCATTTGGGGAAAATTATATATATTATATACATTTTTCCCCAAGTTATTCCTCAAGTTATTTTGCCTTAGTACTAGAATTTGATTGAGCGAGTAAATAGAGATAATGTATTGATAGTATAATCTTTATTAAACTTAAAGTTGGCTTTAGAGCCACCATTAGTTAAATCAAAAGCAACTTCATTACCATTATATAAATCTATGTACAAATCCATTACATCTTTATACTTAGGAGTATTATCTACAACATAATGAATACACTTCTCTGGTATCCCTTTCATTCTAATGTGAAAACCTGTTTCCTTTTCACCATTAGAATTAGTTCCTTCTAATTTATCTATGTAGCACTTCTTACCTAAGAATATTGACTTAGTTGCTACGATATTGGAACAACCAGGTAAGTCAAAGTCAGAATGAAACTGGCCTAAACCCTTTCCAATCAGTTCACGACCATATGTCTCTTTGAATACCTTAGATAGTACTGGAATATGCTCATCTCTTAAGTGCATAGAGTCAGTATCTTGATAATATAAATCAATATTATTATCTTCTGCTAAACACATTACCTCATTCATAATACGCTTTGAATTAGATAAGATACATACACCAACTTGAGCAATATTAAAATGTTCTATAAGAGTCTTCACAGTATTAACCTTAATTTTATTTCCAAACTTAACAAATGATGTAATCCAATTATAGTTTCTTGATAGATATACATTAAATTCGTCTTCATTCTGATATGTATCAAAGAACCTTGACTCAGTTTCCACAGGCTTCATAATAGACTTTCCATAACCAGAATTCATAATTAATTTGTAAACCATCTCTATAGGATTCTTAACTTTCTTTGCTTCTAAACGCTTATTAAATATAGTAGTAATTACATCACGAATCTTAGTATTAAATCCTTCATCAAAATAGTATCCACGAATTACTGTAAATGTAATATCTTGAAACTTTATAATATCTTCAAGTGTATATCTATCTACACGTATAGTTCTTCCAATCATATCATTAGTAAATACACGAACTGAGGCTTCATTTTTATAAGACATTAATGGGAACTTACGCTTAATACCAACGCTATTGATTGTAATATCAATAAAATAACCATCTTGATTTTTAATCCAGTTGAAATCATTATGCTCCGCATCAATAACTTTTGGTACTCCTTTTAAGAAGCCATCCATACGATACATAGCAGAAGGATATAGACTTACTGCGTCAAAATCATTAATAACATAATCTAACATCATTTTTTTATTCTCAGCACACATAACACGACCACCAACAACACAACCCTGAATGAATAGTTGTGGAACGTTACCTAATTCATTTACACCCTCATAACAGCCCTGATTTATAAAATACTGATGGGCTAATGATGCCCCAGTTAGAATAAAATCAATATCTAATTTAAATGTTTCCTTAATCCACTTTCTAAAGGTATTATAACCATTACACAGTATCTTACAATCAATCTCACAATACATGGAAGAATACTTTATGATGTCATAAGTATCATCAACCTGTAAGTTCCAGCGTTTAATATTATTTAAGAACTGCTCCTGTTCGTCCTCAACGATAACCTTTAGTGCATCTTCAATAGATACAAAACGCTTAGCGATATTATCATCGGTATATAATGTATAAGGCATTACTTCTTTGACTGTATTTTCAATACCAAATACCTTAGGGAAGTTGCGTAAAGGCATAGTAATCAAATGATACGAGTCCTTAATCTCAATATCATAATCATTAAAGCGACCTTTTGCGGATATTAGTTTATTACCACGAGCCAATTCTGATACATTGCGTAGATACTGTATAAGAAATCTAAAATCATATGTAGCATTGTGTGCTATTAGTCGCGTATTACGCTTTAAACTAAACAACATCTGTAAACCACAGTTCTCGCCAATGAACTCTCTTGATATATTACCATCATAAGTACGACATAAATAAGCCTTATGTTCTCCATTAGGATTAGTCTCAAAATCAAAGAATAAATTTTGCATCTTATTATTATGTGGCTTACTAATTTTGATAGGTCTTATACACTTCTCAGCATCATAATCTAAATGTATGATTTCATCATTAACCTTATCATAAAACTGCGTAGAAGCAATATGTTTATCCTCTAAAGTAATCTCAGTAAAGAAAGTATCCTTATTATTAAGCATTAATTTGATTAGATCAAATGAGTCAATATACTTGTCCTCACTGCGAACATAACTAACATTAACCTTACCATATATTTGATTGAAATTTTTTACATCTTTTAATTCATCATAATGTTTTATACTATATGATGTATATTTAGTAGGCTCAATAATAAAATAATGTTCAATTAAACAACCAATATTATAAACTTCATTGTACTCTTTACCATAGATACGTCTTCCATTATTCTTAATATCTTCTGTCTTAATCCTAATCTGTATCTGGGCTAAATCACAAATCTTTTGAATATCACATATAGGAATACATCTATTCTTAATTATACGCTTAATAATCTCTTCTTTTCTTACTGATAGACCACCATTTCTTAAAGCAACTATTAAACAAGTATCATCATAATTAGAAATAATTGTCTCAGACCAAATTGCATATCTTGATAGATCAATATCAGTCTTTGAATGATATTTAAAAAACATACCCTTATTTTTCTTATTTTTATTTTGAGGTTCCAAAGGCTTTACAGTTACACTATTAGCAGTTAACAAATCATATACTACAGAACCATCAGACTTAACAGAAGCCTCTTCCCTTGATAATCCAGACTTAAGATAATCTGCAAGTCTTGCTCTTGTAGTATCACTTAAAGTATAATGACCAATTCCATTATCAAAACTAAATACCCACATACCATTATCAGAATTACGGGCTATTAACTCAATTAATTCTTTATCAGATATACCTACAGCATTAGCATCAGTAAAATCATAAGTTCTACCAACTCTATTACGCATATTCTCAACTAAACTATTTACATAAGACTTCTGTCTGTTTTCTAACTGCTCAGCCTCCTTCTTAAGTCTATTACGCTCACGACGCTTAGCATTCTTATCAACCTTCTTCTTCTTTTCTGCTTCAATACGAATTTTAGTCAATTCCATAGACCGCTTTAGTCTTGCCTCTTCTGCTTGGGCTTCCTTCTTGGCTTTTAGTTTCTGTCCTGTGCGGTACTTCATCTCAGCCTTATTCAATCGCTTAATCGCATCACGATAATCTGGTCTTGATAGTCCAGCACTACGAAGTGTGTTATATTGCTCTATACGCTGTGCGGTAGAATACTGGAGAGGGCGGTTCATTTCTACAGATGTTCCCTAAAAAAATTTGCCGGGGTAATCCTTTCTGAAAAATCTGTCAAACAGATTCATCAAAAGTGTATTATTTATGTATTACAGCACTAAGTCATTCTCCAAGTTATTTTGGTTCATAGCATTCTTAATTTGATTATATCGCTCTTTACTACGATGTAAAATAATTTCTTTATTTCTTTCATAGTATTCATGGGCTTTTGCTTTACCTTTAGTGTTATAATAACGTTCACGTGCTAGTCTACATTTTTCTGATTGTCTATATTTTTGCTGAGGAGTTAATGCCGGGGCTTCCATCTACCATCCCCTAAGAAAAAGAGATTTCATATAAACCAAATTCGTTTGGAAGAATCTTAGGCATTTCAATTTTTACAGGTTCTTCTATTACTTTCCTAATCTTAATCTTATCTTCTAATCTTGATCTATAATATACTCCTTCTATCATTGAAGGTTTTATCTTTAACTTCAATGCAAGTTCTTTAAGAGTAGGTGCAACAATTATATCTCCTTTTATATTTGCTTCCCAGTATTTCTTAACCATTCTATATAAATGTAAGAATAAAATATGTTGGTATTTCTGATATATTTATAGTAGTAGTTGAGGTATTAAGATTATTAACAGTAAAATATAAAGTTGTATTAGCCCCTGGATTAACAATGTCAGAACAATTTAAAAGTGCTACTGATATAATACCAGAAACTTGAGTAGAATTTACTACCGCATTACCTGTAAGAGTAGTAGGTTGAGCAGGAAGAATACCAGGAGATCCCCATGTCAATCCATATGAGACTTCATTATTAACTAAAGTTGCAGTACCTTCGTAAAGTATATTAGCAGAAACTAATAATTTAGTTTTTTGTTGAAGATAAGTAAAAAAATTGATATTAGGATTACATACAAAGAATGAACTTCCACCAGGTGGAATTACCAATCCAGAACCTTGAGAATTATTCTGTCCAGTTAAAGTTAAATAATCACATAAAACAGTAGCATTTGGTAATGTGACTGAAAGATTATAATTTCCTGCTGTTGGTTGTGTAACTATTACACTATTATTTGCACTAGCAATACTTTGAACGGCAGAAGTAAAAGTAATATCACCAGCGGCTGGACTTCCACCAGTAATAGTCATTCCAACGCCATTAAGATTTATATTACCAACTTGACCTTCTACTTGTGTAACTCCACCAACATTTGTTACATTTATAAGCGGATTAATAGGAGTTCCAGTTATAGTTACATTTGGTGTTCCAGCACCAACACTCTCTACACCACCAGGAACGTTATTAGGATTTGCTCCGGGAACAACCCAATTATCACCACAACAAGACATCTACAATAACTATAGAAGATTTGCTAAACCACTAGTAGTAATTCTTGTAATTGTCATTGTTCCATTTGGTGCACTTGATAAACCAAGTAATCGTAATGTATGGTTACCAGCCACTAGATTTGCTCTAAATCCAGTTATAGTAACAGTTTTATAATGACCAATTCCATTAATTGAATCAATAAATACACCACTACTCATAACAACTCCATCAATAGCTAAACTAAAAGAATTATTATATTGTACATTTGAATTTGTTTGAACAGTAATTGTAGCAGAACAAAAAACATCACTTGCTCCTGATGTTGTAAAACCAACAGCTGATAATGAAGTGCTAACAGTAGTTAAAACTGATACAGAAGCAGTATTATTTCCAAATGCTTGTGTTAATGTATCAGTAGCATTTATAATAGGAATTGTAGGAGTTCCAGTAATAGTTATATTTGTTCCAGCGCTAATTGATTCAACTCCAGTTGCAGTTGGCTGATTACATGGATTTGCTCCGGGAACAACAAAATTATCACCAGCACAAGACATCTATTTATATAATATAAGATATTATGAAATAGATATTTATTCATAGTGTACTCCAACAACTAAACTAAAATAAGCATTGTTAGGTTGAACTAAAGGCTGATAATCTTCATCAAGAACTTGAATAGTAATCTCTTTAAAGTTAGCCGCAAATGATTCACCGGAAAAATCAGTATGTATATTCTCATAGTTAATTACTCCACCCCAACTAATATTAACAGGAATACGACCAAGAACATTACCAATATTATTATCATTATTTGAGGTTGCAGCGATATTTGTTACTACATATAAGACATTAGTGCGATTAAATACATTTGGAAAACCATCAGCCCTTAAAGTTGTTGTTCCAGATACAGCAGAAGAATTAGTCCAACCAAGACGATAGTTTGCGTTATAAGAAATAGAAGTTCCAGTTGCATTATTCCAAGCCCATCCAGGCATAGTAATAACAGTTCCAGGAGTTGTAGCAGTTAAAATAAGTTGATTAGTATTAGCATCATAAGAAATAGTTACAGGAGGAGTAGATGGTGTTGCCGTAGTAAATACTGTTGCATTTGTATAAGTAATAAAATCAGCAATAGTAGACCAACGTCTATTTGTAGGAAAAAACATAGTATAAGTAGTTGTACCGACTGTAAAAGACCATAGTTTATCATTAGCACCAAAAGGCATAAATAGATTTGGTATTGTTGCACCAAGTAAACGTAGCCTTTTCGCTTTCGTAACCGGGACGGATAATGTCAAGGAAAAATCTGTGGAAGTTTGCCCATCTTGATTATTGTATGAACTCAAAAATAATTGCCCAGCGGTTAAAGACATTCTAAGATATATCTATATTTTTTAAAGATTTGCTTTCAATAAATCCTTAAGATTCTTCTCATTAGCATTTAATCTAAAAGTAATATTTCTGGCTCTTAATGCTATCTTAACTTCTTCCTTAGTCATAGTATCAACTTGAGCTTGTGTTAGACCACCACCACCTGAAGGTGCGCCAGATGCACCAGGTATAGGTGCTTGAGCCATTGGATTATTTGTAACTGAACTAGAAAAATAATTAGTTATTGTATTAGGTAATGTTTCAAAGTCTGATTCTCTTAAAGGAAGTGCTTCACCTTCGGATTCAAAATATATACGTCTACCTCTTGTCGCGGCCTCGCTTAAACCAGTAATAGCACCATTCTTTATATTTTGAAATAGTTCAGCATATGTAGCATTAGTTACATTTACAGGATTTGAAGCAGAAGAAAAAGGAATTCTTATTGATTGTTCATAATTATTCATAGCATAAGCAACATCTCTTAAATCAGCAACTAATTTTGGTGAAACAGTATCACCAACTTTCCAATTGTACTTCTTTACTTCCTTAACAAGTTTAGTAACACCGCGATCTCCTAATCTTACAACATTATCATTAATAGATATTAGTAATTGAAGTGGACTTAATGTTTCAATTGTCTCTGGGGAATATAATACTTTTGTACCAACTGATTTTGATTTTTCCTTATATAAAGCCTTAAGAATATTTTCACCAATTACAGGTAATGCTAAAGATTTCTTTATACGAAATTGTCTTTGTCTTATAGCATCAAGTCTTGAAGCTAAACCCTCTGCTGCAACTTCAACCTGTTGCTGTCTCTCTTGTCCTTTAAGAGTAGCCATAGAAAATCCAGATGGAAGATTCTTTAATTGATCTTCATCACTTGCACCAGTAAGTAAATTACTAAAAGCAGTTGCTTCATCTGAAGCCTCCTGGGATACTGTAGAACGACGTAAATACTTCTTATAAAAATCAGGTGTTAGAAACTGTCTATTCATATCAAGAGGAGATGTTCCAAAGCCTTCACCGGGCATTCCCATAGCCTGTGACATTGCTTGACTACGTTGTGGATTATCAATAGATGAAGATTGATTTAATGGTTCACGAACCATTGGTGTTACTCCACGAGCCATAGCAATTCTCTGAATTAAAGTCTTAGCCTGATACTCTCTATCATCAACCTTTCTAGCCTCTTGAATAGCATGAGCATTACGAACATCTTCTATTTCCTTTCGTGCAGCCTCAGGTGTAGCACCAGCATCAAGCATTTTACGAAGATAATCATCTTCATTCTGTTGTCTACGTTCTGCTGCAAGATTACGAAGAATTTCACGACTTAGACCTAAATCATTTAATCCAGCAGTTCTACTTGCTTCATCAATGTCTTTGGCTAAACGTTGTTGCGCTCTATAATCTTCAAAGGGAGCATTTGCTACAGCCTTAAATTGTTGATCACCAAGTCTCCTAAGTAAAGCAATTATAGCGTTATCATTATTTTGAGGCTGATACACATTATTACCAACATTAGCAAAAGTTCTTTCGGGATATACTTTATCTGGTTGCCCAGGTGGTGCAAATATATCGCCAGGATACATAGCAGAAGCTGGTGCATTACCATCCTGATCTCCCATGCGATAAGCACCAAGTACAGTTCTATTTGCACCACCTCCAGGCATAGGTCTTGAACCATCAGGTAAACCCATAGTTTGATAACCCGAAGTAGAAGAAGCAGATGCTCTTGTTAATATTGGAACTCCATTTCCACCAGCCCGGAAAGCAATTCGTGAAGATTCAGTAGGATTCTTTTCCATCAATTTCGCAAGAACCGAATTCATTTTCTATTATGGCTAAATGTAAAATTATTTCCGCCTTAAAAATAGAAATGTTAGGTGCTAATCTATTCTTCAAGCAACCTGCAAAGTCAGCAGTTTATACTCAACAAGATATGATGCGTGATAGGGAATTGCGTATGGTTCGTGATAAGTATAGTCATAATAATGATTCAGTAAGACCTTTTGAAGGTCACCCTAGATTTGGTTTTCAAACTCTTTTAAATACACATTCTCCTACTCCATTACCAACAGCCCCTGCTGTTGTTGGTGGTAATGTAGATTGGACTAAATCAAAAGTTACTCCTCTAACACATTATTTACATAGTGCTTTATCTGAAGGAAGACCTATGAATCCTCCTCCGGCTTTAGGTTCACTTTTAAGATTGGGAGAACCAAATATAAATTCTATTCACACTACATATTAGAAAATGCCTGCAACTGCTTGGATGATGGCTGTAAAAGAAGCGCATACGAAACTCAAGAAGAAGAATCCTAAGGCAACACTTAGCGATGCTATGAAGGAGGCTAAGAAAACTTATAAGAAGAAGTAACCATATCAATAAAAACTATTCATATTTCTACGACCCATCATTGCGGATAGTAATCCCGGCGATGGTTGGTATTGAATAGGTTCTGCTGGTGGTGCAATATCATATCCAACAAATTGTGTTGATTGTTCTGGAACTGGATCTTGACTTAAATATACTACCTTCTTCTTACGCTTAGGAACATTCTCAATTGGTTTAGGAGTCTTAGGCTCTTTTGGTACTCTAGGCTTACGTTTTGGTTTCTCTTCCTCTTCCGGAATTACTACTTTTTTACGGCCACGAGTTTTATCAATCGGAGATGATGATATTGGACTTAATCCCTGACCCATCTTAGCCATCATTTCTTCCATTTTCATTAATAGAGCATATGTGGGGTCAGATTTCTTCTTCTCTTCTTCTTGCTGTTTTGCTAATGCTTCTTCTTGCTGTTTCTTCTCAGACTCAGAAGCCAACCGCTTCTTTGCTTCCTCAATCAATGCATTCTCCTTCTCCTTCTTTAAGCGTTCACGTTTCTCCTTCAATTTTTCCCGAGCAATCTCAGGCTTGGTATTTACCTTTACAGCATCCTTACGATTAGCCCTTGGTATTACAACTTCTTCTGTATCAGACATATTGTATACCTAATACAGAGATTTTTTGTTTATTCACTGTTCGTTTACTGTTCGTTTTCTGTTGCCGGAGGCTTGGGGTCTTCAGTCCATTCCGAGTTCATTTCCTGGAATGACTCCCTTTCCAGGACACCAGAGCATATCCTTTCGGGTGTATTTGATAGGTTTACTATTTTCCAAGCCGTATCGTACAGAGGTGGATTTATCCATTTCGCTATTGTCAAAGCATACAGGCTCAACGATAAGCCCTGCATCGTATCTATCACGCCCTTTGTCTTTAATTTCTCCTTCTGTAGTTCCTGTCTCAGAATCTGTTCCTCCATACTTTCTATTTAAGAAATCTATTTTATGTTGCACTTGTTTTCTATCCTTCTTATCAATATCCTTTATTTCTTTTGGTATATCAGCCAATACATATGCTTCACGCATTTTAGCACTTAGACCAGTTCCAATTACAGTTTCATAATCAAGATTTACCTTTTCACATAAACTCTTAACTGGATTATAAAAACGAAGAGGGAGTGGTGCTGACATTTCTACCTATACAATAGATAAAATGGCTGAACCAAGTGACCAAGAATTATATAATAAATCTAAAGAAGAAGTCAATAAGAACTATGATAAACCTTCTGCTTATCGCTCTATGGCTTATACCCGGACATACTTAAAAAACTACCGTGAAAAATATGGTGATGACAAAAAAGCATATAAGGGTAAAAATCCGGAGGAGTTAAAAACTTGGAGAAAGGAAAAATGGGTTGATGTTAAAAGTGTTTTACAAAATCCTAAGAATCCTATAACATGTGGTAATGCACCAATCAAAAAGGGTGAATATCCATTATGTATGCCGGAGAAACAATTGGCTAAATACAGTAAATCAGAGTTAAGTTTATTAGTTCAAAGAAAGAATGAAATAGGTAAACGACGACTTGTAAAAGATGCATATCTTCGTGATTTATTAGAACCAGAAAAGATTACACCAATTCGTGAATATAAAGACAAATATGTTAAAGATAAAAAGGCTAAACTACCTGAACCATTACCAAAAGCACAGGCAGAAAAGATACTCAAAGAAAAACCAATTAAAGTAGAAAAAGTTATTGTTGAAAAGCCTATGAAAGAACCTAAAGTTCAATTGACTGCAGAACAAAAGAGAGAAGCAAAAAATCAAAGACAAAGAGAGAAGTATAGACTTGAAAATCCAGTTAAAGAAAAAGTTAAGAAGGAATCAGTACCAAAGGAACCAAAAGCACCAAGAGAGAAAGTAACCTTTCCAAGACAAATAAGACCATTTGGAATCGTTGAAAAACCTGTAGAAATTTCTTTTGACTGAGTATAATGTTAGGTCAGCGTTGCTTAAAATTACTTTGGTCTCATTGTAGAGATATAAGAGTAGAAGTATTTCAACATAAAATAGTATATGATATACCGCTACATAATGATTTAATATTTAAGAACTTTAAGGCTGAATATGTAAATAATAGTATTGTATTAACTACTTTCCAAGAACCAGTTCAACCCCATTCGGCAAAACTTTCGTATGATAATCCGTCAATTGAGATGGAGCGACTTGACGAAACCGATAAGTATTCGGTGTCTCATCAACTTGTTTACCATGAAATGAAGTAAGATAATTATGCTTGGATAACCAAGTCTTCGCTTTCTTTAATGAGAACATCTTCTTTGGAAACACTACTGACTGTACTTTCATTAGGTTTAAATCTACTAAAAGCATATGTAAATAGTTTCTCAGTTAATGGCTTTACATTCTTTAAATTATTTGCTAAAAGATTACTCTGACTAACAATTCTTAATTCGTAATCAGATTGGTCTCTCTTTCCTTCCTTATGCTCACTAACAATTCCTTCAAGTATCTTAACTGTCATTTGAAGCCCATAAAGTAAATCAGATAATTCTTGCCCGGGAGTCTTTCCAAAGGAACCAGTGGCTTCCATTTCTATTTTAGGATTATATTTTAGAATGGAACTTTGCGCGATTGAAACTTCTGATAATAAAGATAAGAAGTACGATGCAAGATTTCGTGAAAAAGGTTGTCCTTGCAGTAAAACAGCACCTCCAGAATGTGGAAAGAAAGAGAAGATAGTATCATTTGGGGCTAAAGGTATGTCAGACTATACGAAACATAAAGATGATGAACGAAAAAAGTTATATTTAGCACGTCATAAAGCCAATGAAGATTGGAATGATCCTATGACTCCGGGCGCATTAAGTAGATGGATATTATGGAATAAAAAGACTTTGAAAGCAAGTATTGCTGACTTTAAAAAACGATTTAAACTATAGAATGTTCAAGCAGATCAAACGATTTCTGGGTAAAGCATATAGGACTGTAAAACTATTTACTAATCCTACAAAAAATATTATAAAGGGTATAACTGAAACTATAAAAGATGTAAGTAGTCAATATCCACCACAAGTAAGAAATATACTTTTACAACATGGTAATCATAAAATTACAAGAATTAGATTATGTAGAGAAGTAGTATCAGAAAATACTGAATTTTTACTAAAAGCATTAGCAGGAAAGAATACTTGGGAAGAGGCTAAGAAAAAATATGGCTTTGATAAATTTTACCATTTATTTATGATTGCTACAATGGGTGAACATGAATTACATATTGAGAAGAATGAAGTAATCCGTATTTCACCTAATCCTAGACCGTGTCCTGAAGCTTTTGATTTAGGTCCTGTTGAAATAACCTTAAATAGTTTGATGGAAAGAACAAGACAAAGAATAGGCGATAATAATTTCTTTACCTATGACCCGTTTAGTAATAATTGTCAAGCATTTATCAAAGAATTATTAATAACAATGAGACATTGGAACAATACTTCTAAGGATTATGTATTTCAGGATATTGAAAGATTAAGAAATGAATTACCATCATATACAAAATATCTTGCTAAGGGTCTAACAGACGTTGGTGCTTTTTTCAATACTGCTTACCAAAAAACTAAAGACTATATAGAAGATGGACAAGAAGGACTTGATAATCAGACCGATGCCTCTTGATAATGAGAAAGAGGATAGTAAGATTGCTAAACTGGATAAGAGACTATTCGGTCATCCATTCCGTTGTGTTATTGTAGGCTCTTCCGGCGGAGGTAAAAGTAGTTTCTTATATAGCCTTTTGAGTGATAAGAAGATGTACGCAGACTTCTTTGACAAAGTATTAATTTGGAATGGTTCGCCAAGATACAATTCTCAGTTCAAGAAACTTAAGAATGTAGAAGTATATAATTCATTTGACCCAGAGGAGATAAAAAATATTGTTTCTGAAATACGTATTATGCAAGAAGAAAGAAAGGCTGAAAACTTAAGATACTATAGAATATTATTTGTATTTGATGATTACTCTTCTAAAGGTTTAGTTAGTCGTAATTCTATTAATATTATAGACGATGTATTTTGTAGTGGGCGTAACGCTGGTATATCTATTATCATTACTTCACAAGTTTATAAGCACATAAATCGTAACTGTCGTATGACTAACGTAACACATTTAGTGGTAATGGGTGTTAATCAAGAAATGATGAAAGAAATATCAGAAGAACATCAATCTGAGTTTGCAACTCCCGACGATATTGTAAACGTTTATAAAGATATTCGTAAAAAAGATAACTACGGTCATTTAATAGTTGATTATAAACGCCCAGCAAAGGAACGCTTTAGAACCTTAAATAAAATATATAAGATAGAAGACAATGTTCAATTGGCTAAGGAAGGCATGGGGAGCGACTAAACACGTTCTGGGAAAAGTTAAGAGTGGTGTTGAAACTGGTGTAAGACTATTCAATAAGGGAAAAGAGATGTATAGTACTGCTAAAAACTTTGTTTCAAATCTTCCGGTAGTTGGTTCTGTAGCAAGTAATGCTATTAATAAATTTGAGAATAAAGCCAACGAAGCTATTAAGAGCCGAATTGGTGCAGATTTCAAAGATATAAATCAAGCAGTTTCAAGATTAGAAACTGGAGCCAGATATTTACCTACTTAGTTAATAGAATGGGTGCTGGTGGTTCATCATTAGGTAAGAAGATTTCTGAGGGATTCAATGTAATTGGTAAGAAAATGGGTGAAGGGTGGGAAGCTACAAAAAATTTTGGAAATAAGGCATGGAACTCTATAAAGTCTGTTCCGGTTCTTGGTTCAATTGCTGGTGCTGTAGAAAAATATACACCTATAGGAATTGCCGCGACTAATGCTCTTAGAGGAGCAGATGCTTTGGCTACGGGAAGTAGCAAACTATTACAAGGTGATATTAAAGGTGCTATAAGTGAAGGTACTAGGTATGGACGAGATATGTTAAATCAAAAGAATCCACTATTGGAAGCTGTAAAGAAAGTTCCCATTCTTGGTAATGTTGCTTCCGGTATTGAAACTGCTGCTAGTAATGTTCCTATATATGGAGGTATGTCTATAAATACAATGCGAAATATTGGAAATGCTGGATTGAATGCTATAGACGCTTTTAAAGAAGGTGATGTAAAAGGTGGATTTAGAAATCTTGCTAAAGGTGGAGCAGGTTATTTAGGTTCAAGGGGAGGAATGATAGGAAAAGCAGGAATGTTGGCTGATAAAGTTTTGTAAAGTTCCCGGTCTTAAAAAATATTTTAATGTATAGAATTTTTAAAAGTTCTATATATTAGAAAATGTCCGCACTTACTGTTCCATTTTTGATGCCTCGTGTGGAGGAGGTGGTTCCTGATTTTGCTATGTTAAAGGATCGTTTAACTGGTTCTTCAGTTGTTGAAGAACGTTATACGGCAACTCAAGTTCCTTCTTCCGGCGATAGTTATACTGTTGGAGGTTCTGGTACTCGCCTTATGATTATTCGTGTAGCTAACCAGAATGATTATATTGATACATCTACGATGGTTCTAAACTTTAAGTTACAGGGAGGAACACCTGCAGGTGCTAATTTAACTCCAACTACTGACCTTGCCTTAGATGACCATGTTCTTTCTACGGTTGATACAATTAATGTTAAGGTTGGTGGACAGACTGTGGAGGTGCTTAATAATGTTGGTCATCTTGTAAATGCTCTTGTTCAGGGTTCTATGCCTTATAACTACTATAAACAGAATGGTGGTTTTGAAGGACTTTATATTTATGATAAGTGGAATGATAGTGTGAATGTTGGATATGCTAGTGCAGCTGGTGGAAGTGCTACGACTGCAAATACCACATTTCCTGCTACTGATCCTGATGTGACTGCTTCTAATCTGATTGATTCTAAGTGGTATGTTGGTAATAAGTGGCTTGGAATTGGTCGTTACTACTCTGTACCTCTAACCATTCTTGGTCTATGTCGTATTCCTACACTTTTTGCTGCACGTAACTTTCAGGATGTAACTATTGAGATTCTCTTTCGTTCTCAACTTCAGGGTTGCTGTTGGGCTGCTAATCCTCAGGCAAATCCTGCTGCCGGTCAGATAATTAGTATTAACGATGTAACTCTTACATATGATTGCTGTCGTATGTCTGCGGATTACTATGCGCTAATGGACAATGAACTTAAGATGCCTAATGGTTCTGGTGTTGCGTATGCAATTGATACTTATCAAGTTCAACCTGCTTCTATTGCAGGAGGTAGTGCTCCTCTACCTTCTACTGCTGCAAATTCGGTTGTAACATATTCTACTGGTGTGTCTAACTTAACTCGTATTGTTGTAGCAAAGGGTACTCGTTTCTTAAAGGGAGTTTATGGTGTAACTAAACCAACTCTTTCTGAGACTTCATATTCTTGGCGTAATAACTCAACAAATGGAAACTTTTCTTTTAGTTCTTATCAGGTAATAATTAACTCTAAACGTTATCCTCAACTCCAGATTCAATCTTCTGCAAATGCTTTTCAGGAACTTCAGAAGGCCTATAACCAACTTGGTTCAGTTGCTGGTGGTGCATTGATCTCTTGGTGGAATTATGTCGGTCATCCTGTGCCTCGTAAGGGAGCATTTGGAAGTGCAGTTGGTGGTGCGGCCGCTGCAATTACAACAAATCAGGATGCCGTTCTTGCAGGAAAGGATGGTACATCTCTTGGTGCTGTTCCTGGTGACGAGGCTATGTTCCAGAATGGTGTAAATCTTGAGCAGTTCCTGACTAACCAACCTGATGCTGGTGGTATTAACACAAGTACATCTGGCTACCAGATTGCTATAGAGATTGCTAATAATGCTTATGCTATGACTTCAACTCCTTCACCAGCTGGTGGTGCAGCTTTAAGTGGTAGTTTAGATGCTACTCCTTTAACTCACTATGTAATGCTTCACTTTACTCGTGTTCTTACTCTTAAGGCTGGTGCAGTGGAAGTTCTTGATTAAATGTTCCCGGCGGAACTTCCCAGAATTTTTTTCTCCCGGCTAATTAGAAATGAATGATCTTATTTTAATTGTTGAGATGCGTAAGACTTTAACATCAATGAATAATAGACTAACTCCTTATAGTGGTAAAGTAGAGCATCTTAGGTACTTAGAGAATTTGGAGCATTATAAGAAGATCCTAAATGGATTTATAACCCGAGCAACCTTGGAAATTGATGATTCAATTACGAAATCAAAAAGTATTATACAAGGTCTTACAGAGGTTAATATAAATAAAATAAAAACACAAATAGATGGAAATAGGTGACGTAATTGGTCTTGGTGCAAGTGGTGGAATAATAGGAATTCTTGTAATAGCATTATTGAAATATTGCTATAAAAAGGAATTACATACAAAATGTAAAAGTGCATGTTGTGAAACAAGTGTAGACGTTGAAGATAATTCATCTCCAGTAAAATAAAACTTGAAAATATGATATATTTTTTAGTTTTTTCACAGAAATTCCTTATTTTTATCAAAAATTTAATACAATGTATTATTTTTTAAGAAAAATCTTCATTTTCCTACTATAT
>Ga0214923_10004298_pt1 | contig 17301 bp, 13 predicted proteins | sample LL1510_MetaG_FD_177993 | JGI IMG/M metagenome (GOLD analysis project Ga0214923, IMG submission 177993) | Freshwater microbial communities from Lake Lanier, Atlanta, Georgia, United States - LL-1510 | ecosystem: Environmental > Aquatic > Freshwater > Lake | place: USA: Georgia | collected... | reverse complement strand
CAACGAAACAAACGGCAACTGCAACTGCTACAAGCTTTTTCCCCATACGAATAGGCTACCGAGAAAATTCGCTGCACGAGGCGCGCATTGGCGCCACCCGTTAGTTGAGGCGACGCCGAGAATCGAAATCCGCGAAAACAAGCTTCCAGATGCTGAACCGTATTAATTGTTCAGTTTCATCCCTCAACTACATCTCAGGATTGCCCGTATAAACCAATGTTTCTGGCTCGTCCCTACAGCGCGCATACCAAGTGTCTACCAATCAGACTAAGGCAGATCCCTGGTCTACCTTCCAGCATCAAAGTTTTCGCCTAGTGCATTACCAATGTTTCCGTCAACGCCATATACCTTCTTTTTGCGGGGACCTATTCCATTTGCCACCATTGTGCGCAGAATTCGTGAAGCTTCATCAAAAGAGATTAAGACGATCGCGTCTGGTTTCGTAGTAACAATTTGACGAATTTCTAAATTAAACGAATTTGCATTTGGATTGTAGATTTTCTTACCCTTAACTTTTATACCAGCTTTCTTAAGGGCCGTTTCTAAAACATTTGCAGTACCCGTGCCATAAGGGTCGTCAATAGCCAAGATGTATACCGACCGGTTACCATCGGCAACAATTACGTCAGCGAGGACTGCACCCTGGAGGTCGTCCGGTGGTGCGTTGCGGAAGAATAGACCGTTGTCAGCGTACGAAGTCAACTTCGGCGAAGAGTTTGATGGGCTGAACTGAATAACACCTGCAGCAGTGATCTTGTCGATAACTGTGAGCGATACAACAGACGATGCTGCACCGATAATGGCGTCAACACCTTCTTTGAGCAAACGATCTACAGTCACGCTGGCTGTGTCAGTTGTAGTGTCACCAGAGTCTCCGTCGCTGTATTCAACTGGCTTACCAAGAACGCCACCGTTTCGGTTTATAACGTCAATTGCGTATTTAACGCCTGCGATCATCGGTTCACCAAGGAATGCAAGGTTGCCAGTTTCTGGAAGGAGACCACCAATTTTGAGAACGCCGTTGCCCTTACGGGCAACGCCAGTCTTGGCGAGCGGCAATACTGCTGATTCTGGAGCACTTGCCAGTCGGTATGTGGTCAACGAGTCATCAAGACGGTTGCCTGCACCAAATTGAAGAATGCCGTACGAGGCCTCAAGTGGCTCGCCGTTTCCGTTCATTGTGTTTGGTCCTGAAAAACCATCAAAGTCAACATCACCTTTTGCTCTGGCTATTTCAACGCATTTGGTCCAAGTAGCCGGGGAGCACTTGGTGCCACCTTTTGAAACAGCAACAATTTGGTCAGCAAGTGCGCTGCCGTCCGTACCTGCTGCTTCTGCAGCGAGAGCAATCAGCATAACTGCATCGAATGACTCAGCTGTGTAGTTGAAGTCAGTGAGGCCAAAGTATCCTTCCCTTCTCCAAAATGCGTTTACCGCATCTTTGAATTCTTGGGGCAACTTAACAAGCGGGGTTGTTCCTTTCATGCCTTTCAACTCACTGCCTAAATCCATACTGCCACCATTGGTTTTGTCACCAAGTTTTTCGCCACAACCGGGTAAAACCGAAAAATAACTTGAGCTTGAGCCAGAGTTTCGATTCCGAATCATCACGCTGCACATCCAAACTCTTAGAGAGTCCAAATTTGTACCGCGCAACGCGATTGCTGGAATTTCGTAGTAGTTATAGTCATCAAAATTCTTGAACTCAGAAATACGTAACTGTGCCTGCCGATTCCAGTCACTTATCCGGCAAAACTTTAATGAATCAAGCATCCGCGAATTTGAATATGTGGCTGTGCTTGTACCAAAGCTTAAGTTGAGTGCCTGAATTGCCCTCACGCATTTAGCTGGTGCCGCCGAAGATGAGGATCCAATTGGGGCGAATCCAGAAAAGAGCAGTGTTCCGGATAAAACTAATTTGCTAATCAGCATTGTTCCCTCCAAAATCAATATGCGCTAACGAAATGCTCAAATTTCCCACCACTCTCACCTGGGGTCCTTAAGACATTTGCAAGCCGTTCACGGTCAAAAGCCACATTGATTGACTTTTTGAATCGGAAAGGTTTTACTGAATGTCCTAATTAACTAGATTTAAACCTAAGAATTAACGCCATTTCATTGTATACCAAATAAAGTATAGATCTACTTGTGGGCGATTGTGGACTCGGTAGGTAACAACTCGGCTTACGACTGCTGAGTTTAACTTTTGAAGATTAGAGGCAGAAGATCGAACACAAACTTCTCTGAAGCATATATTTTGACAAGATTTAGGATAATCTTTGGTACATGCGTCGGTTCTTGCCAGCTCTTATATTTGTTTTTGTATCTGGTTGCACGGTAAATGTAGGACAACAAAGTGCACCAACTTCGTCAAACTCGGAACCAATAACTACTGAGTCTTCAACGACTATTGCAAGCAATGAAGTCGCCCCGACCGACGCTTGGGATGAGTTTGCATCAAAATACATTGCATTTGAAACATCGGAATTATCCGAAGTAAACGGTCAATGGTTCGGACTGATGGCGAGCCCCAAGCTGCGTCTATATAAGTTCATCGGTGATGGAGCGATGTTTGAAGATGTTACCGACACAGTCGAAATAAACTTTCCTGAAGGCGATTGGGATTGGGACATAACAATCCAAAGTGAACAGATAACTTCAGATAACTCAGTTGACTTTGTTGTAAATTACAGTCCGGCACCGTGGCATGCGGCCGATGTCGAAAACCAAGGCCGCGACTTTGGAACAGTGATTTCAGGCGAAGGTGGAACTTGGCGATCCCTCCCGATGACCGAAGCTTACGATGGGGCGTATGAGCACACTGCAGTTGAGCACATTGAGTTTTTTAACGGTGGTCTTTTTGGAGATTGGTATGGCTCATCTGGACGTGGAACTCTCGTCTATTCCTGGGTTGGCGACAAATTAGAGGGGGTCGATGCAACTAGCGCACAGGTTAAGTCGCTTCCAAAAGCGTGGTGCTCAGTTTATGAATTCAAGTGGACCCTGCCGATCAAACGGTGCGATAAAGGTCAACCAGTTCAAATGATTCAAGACAGTTTAAATGCGATCGGATACGAGTTAATCGCCGATGGATTTTTCGGTAATGGAACTAAGTTCTCGGTCAAATATTTCCAGTGGTCAAACGAGCTAAAAATCACTGGTGAAGTGGATCTTGAAACATGGAAACTTTTATTCAAGGACGCTCAATTACCCGGCTACGACATTGACAATAACGGCGTAGTCACGCCAGAGGAATTATCTGGAGGCTAGATCACGTGCTAAAGGAAAAAAATTAAACGAACTCATTTGACTGAAATGTAGATCTAACCTTTTGCAAAATTGAGGCACATAAAAAATCTGCTTAGGTCTATCCATCAGCGAATGTGGCCTCGGTGGGTAACACCTCGGCCCACGACTGCTGAGAGTCTCGTTTAAGGGTGGGGCGATTTTTACGTAGCTTCATCGACATGATCCCGAAATGGCGTTGGTTGTATTGGAAGCTAAGAGGCATCACCCCTGACATTTGTTCTCAGTGTGGGACATACAAGGTGTCGTGGCAATATTTGCCGGTTCTCGGTGAATACCGTTATTACTGTCGTGAGTGTCCTAATACTTGGGTTAGGAAAACTGATTCTGGCGCGATTTAAGCTAAGGCTCAAACCAACTCGCGATATGTAAGGTAGTTATATGGAATTAAGTTTTGTATTCACTGGAATTAAAAATAACGTGTTTGAGTTTAAAGAGACTTCTAGTGGGCAAATTTATGTCTTACCTTCTGTGGTCGGTAGCCAGGAAGCAGATGTCCACCTAAAGCAAGGTGGTCTTGTCTTACTTCCGAATGGTAGCGGAGGATATTTTGATCTTTGGAATATCAGTGAACAACGTATTATCAAATCAAATCTCAGACCTGAAGATCCGATCTCAGGTAGTTAGTTTGCTAAGAGTTTGTTGAAAGAAATTTGGCTGTCGCCTGGCTTCCAATCCTTATCTAATATTTTAATGCTTAATTTTTCTAGTGTGTCTTTTGAACTAACACAAATCTGAATATCAATCTCTGGCACAGAGTTTCTCCATTGTTCAAGAAAATCAGAATCTCCTTCGATTATGAGCACGAATTTTCTAATGGACAAGATGCTCGTTTTATGTAGCTCAATTTGGGACTTAATCTCTGCTGAAACAATTTCTGAACTTAAGGGGACTTGACCACCTTTGCGTTTATAGTAAGAAACAAATTTCACTGGATCGAGTGAATAGTGAACTGTCAGCCCTGTTGAATGAATTATCCCGTATTCAATCATTTCGGCCGTTTTTGATGCATACCTCAGTGGAAGAGAGAACTTTTCGTTTCTGGTGTTCTTGTACTCCAGCGCCAGAATTGGTTGACGATCACTTTGGGATAGCCCAAAAATCAATAGCGGCTTTCGCAAGGTAGCGAGTTCTCTCGTCTATTTCTAAATGAGTCCATCGTTTAGCTGTCATGAAGTCGTGATTGATTTTAAAGCTCGGCACCTTAGCTTCCTTGTAGTCAATCTGTTTGTCAGCTAAAGACTTGTTGCTCATCTTTTTATTCGCACCTTCGCTCAAGACTGAGAGATTTCCCAAACTGTTTAATCGGTTACCCATGTTGCTTGCTGGAACTCCCCACTTCTTTAAATCTTCAACCCACTTTTCCGGCTTTTGTGGATAATAGTGCTCGACCCAAAATGAGTTCTTAGCTGCCTTTTTGTTTCGAGTATTTGGCTTCTTGACAATTCTCTTACCTTGATTTCCTTCTAAATGCTCGGAGAGCCCATCAAACAAGGCAGCCAACTGCCGTGAATCGTTGCGATCGCCAATATCTTCAGTCAATATCCAATTTTCGGGTAGAGATTCACGACCGTCAACCGCGCAGCTTTGGGTCGCAACTTGAAGTAAACGTTCATCTGTCGGCGAATTTTGCCGAACCCAATCGCTTAAAGTACTCGTGTTGTCAGCCAAAGATAGACAAAGTCTTGAAACAAGTCGGCGCATTGGCGAAAACGGAACGCCTGCAAGTAGAGATCTCGCGATAAATGTCTCAACTAAATGCAAATCTTTTCTTAGACTCTCAGAAGAATCCAAGCCTTTGTCCATCCAATCGAGCAAAATCTTCAACGTGACCGGCACAAATGGTCCCTTAGAAAAACTCTCAATTCGCATAAGTTGGCGGGCAACATCTGGACCAAGCTCGACACTCTCCTCGCCTTCAACTGACTCGCTACCACTTCTGATGGCTTGCCACGCATACATCGCTGGCGTCAATCGTTTGGTCAAAAACTCCATAACCGACTCTTCGGTGTTTATGACATTCCAATAAAGCTTCAAACTTGCCGCAGTATTTGATCGACCAAGCTTCTCCCCAACCATTCCCGTGGAGATCAAAAAGTCATACAAAAAAGAATCAAGTGGTTCACGGCGAATGTCTAAAGACGCAGTCCGCAGACGCTCTTCAGCCTTGAAAAAGACCTCATCATAAACTTTCTGCTGTTGGACTCCGCCGGTTTTTAGGCTTATGAACAAGAAGTTTCTCGCAAGGTCAAACTGCCCGAGCTCAGTCCTCTCAGCATTCAGTGTTTCAAATATTTCCTCAACAGGCTCGTCTTTCTGTTTCTCATGCTTCATGACAGAAATGGTTAGACGACGGGCTGTAGCCATCGCAAGATTAATAAGGTATTCGGGCTCAAGTGGTGAAATTTCTTTAGTGCGTGTTAACCAATAATCAATCACGTTCAGCTCATCAATGTCAGAGCTACGCGCATTTCTCGGTTTAATCGGCGAATTCAGTGGCTCTTCACTTTCAAATCCGCTTAGTCCAACGAGCAACAGCCACCGAAAGTACCAATAGCTTTTCAGAACCGCAACTGAATCTCCTGACTTCTGATGCGATTCTCTTTGTTTCATTAACTTTGCTGGGTCACTAATTATCCCCCAATCCTTGGAGTTAAGGCTGTGAACAGACATATTTGTCAAGCGCTCACGAGAGATGCCTGGCAAATCCTCATTTTTCTGACGACGATACTCATCAAAAATTGCTATGAGCCATAGTCGTAAAGACAAAGACCTTTGCTGACCATCCAAAATGTCCCAACAATCGTGTCCAAGTTCCGCAGCTAATGAACACGGTCTATCTGAGCTTGCAAGCAAGACGACTCCAAGCCAATGTCCATTCTCATTCTTCGTCTCCGCGGCTTGGTTAATATCGCGCACGAGGCTATGAACTCGCTGCAAACTCCACACGTACGCCCTCTGAAAAGGCGGAATTTGAAAACAGTTTCCCTCATTTGGGAACAACAAACCCGATGGTGTCATTTCTTGAATTTTCACAAAACCAAACCTACTACCAATCTGTGAATTGAATCTTGGGAAAAAATAAACACATCCAATGACTTATCGGAGTAGGTCTACTTGTGGGCGATTGTGGCCTCGGAGGGTAATACCGCGACCCATTACTGATGTACTGGTCCGAATATATGTACTGCAAGTCGGGCGACAAAGTCAAACTTAAAGGTGTTGGCCAGTACGCGCCTTATGCGTGCCAACACAAAGCAACCAATTACTCGTCTTTTCCTTCTGATTTACCCTTTTTGAAATTACCAATGACTTTTAGAACCAGCCAAATTAGGAATCCGTACCAAACGACTTTAATGAGACCATCAATAGCCCCCGAAACAGCTTCAGCTATCACAATTAAAAACTATCACTTACTTAGGCATTGACCGCAACCCACTCCGTATTCTTCGCCATGAATTCTTTCAGGAACAGTTGAGTTTCTGGCTAATTTCAATTGAGTACCCTTGCTGAGATATTTATATGTCCAGACTTGTTGAACCAAGTGGACCTGCCTACCGTCTCCCTGAACCGATCAGCAATTCATGCCGACAAACTTCTCACAATCGTTTCTGTCACTTCAAATTAGTCAGTTACCCATTAGACAAACGGTGCTAAGAAGCCCTAATGTACTTTTAATGGATCATGAGCTAGAAGAACTGAGCAGTGTTGCGTTTAAGAAACTCTGTTGGGGATTGGCTTGGTGGTGTGGCTCGTCTTTCGCGATATTTAACACATTAAGTTCGACTGGCTCAAGTGTTTTTTGGTTCGGTGGGTTTCTAGTTGCTTTGTTAAATTGGTACCGGGTCGGCAAAGTCTGGCTTGCCGCGAAAAAAGCAGGAGTAAATCTTTTTGTCGGCAAAAGAGCCGTTATGGCTATATCGGCTGTCGTGATCGTGGTCGGATCGGCGTTTACATTGGGACCCGAATATCTTAAAGTGGACAGTCCTTCAATCGGGACTTGCTGGGCCAAAAAAGATGGAAATGCTTTCAGACCTGTTGCGTGTTGGTCCTCCGAAGCTGTTTTGAAGACCGTGGCTTACGCGTACTCCGAAGCGGATTGTCCATCTTTCACAGATTGGGTTTTCCCGCCTGATCAAACCGATAAGCGATACTTTTGTCTTGTAGAAATGTGATTAAATCAGCTCTTCTTTTAATTGAGACGATTCGCGAAACCTAGATTCCAGTGGCTTTGAACAAACCGTATTAATTTGTTCCCCTCTAGTCGCTAAGCAAAGTCTTCGCATAACGAATCGGGCGAACAAGCCCAATTGATTCATCCGTTACACTGCAATTTACTCCGCCATTCTCACACTCAACTTCTGCACGGTATCCCGCAGTGGCGATCCCGATCAGCAAACCCTGATCATTAACTACCGGCCCTCCACTGTTACCTGGGCTGATTTTCGCAGACACCTTGTAATACTGAGCGGAGGTTTGGTCGTCAATTCCGGCGATAACTCCATTGGTTAAGGTGAGGGTCGCGCCGCCGATGCCCGGATATCCGATGACTCGAATACGCGTGTCAAGTTGAGAATCACCTTCCTTGAACTTTAGAGCGTTATACGTATTGGGCTCGGTGTCCAGCAATGCGAGTAGAGCCAAATCTAACCTTTGGTCAATTTGAACAATTTTTGCATTTATAAATAGGGTGGGTTTCTTTTCGACTGACTCGGTAATGCCAACACTTATATTTGTGCATTCTTGTGGATCACTTGCCGCTGGAGTTGCCACATGAGCATTGGTCAAAACTTTGGTTCCATCTTCAACTATGACCCCAGATCCAGTCCAACATAGTGATCTATCTTGGTCTGTCACTTCTATATAGACCGTCGATCTCGCTAATTCGTCTACTGATATCTGGTTTTCACGTCTTACAAAAGTCACCGCGCCAACAAGTAACCCAACTATCAATATAGCCCCTATCGCATAGCGAGATATCCGGAAAGTGTCGGAAGTTCTTTTTCCCAACTTTTGTTCAGCTTTTAGTTCACTTTGAAAGAGCGGTCCAATTGAATTGTTGCTCCCAATGAGCGGTCCATCGACTTGATTACTACTGATCAATTTGTTATCGAGCCACCGAAAGCTCACAATCCCGAAGGAGATCGTGTCTCCAGTTTTTAGCACTGTGCTTGAAATCTTTTCCCCATTAACAAAAGTTCCGTTGGTTGAACCCAGGTCACGAACAACTATTGACTCACCTTCTTGTGAAATCTCGGCGTGTCGCTGTGAAACTGAGTTGTCTCCGAGACAAAGATCGTTCATTGGGTTTCGGCCAACAAAGAACGATTTGCTCATTCTTTACACTCGGCAGCGATACGTTTGGAATAGTCAACTAAACCGTTAAGCGGCTGTGAATCGCCCAAGAGAAGACACAATTCATTCCACGTATCTCCGATCGGCTTTTCATAGCGGCCCATTATTGTCTCATCATTTTCCTTCCAAGACTTTCGATTTGATGGATCCAGATACGCATCAATCAAGTCTGAATAAGAATAAATTTCTTCTAACCAAATTGAGTAATGCTCTAAAGCCTTACTCCTAATTTTCAACAACGCATCTCGGTTCTCAACCTGCCCTATAGATGCGGACCTTAGCTCGGTGTTTAGGTTAGAAATTGTCTCGTATGTGTCGTAAGCCAAGCGATCGTAGTCATCTCTGAACGCAGGGCCGTATTGATCAACTGCAGCCCAAAAATCATCCGAGTTATCACTTGCAACCGCGGGTTGTAATTTATCAAAAAATGCTTGTGTTAACGCTTCTCTTTGCGGGAGCATTGTCTCCAGTGGGCGTTCTGTTTTTTCAATAAGTACAAGAACTCTTTCAAACTCGTCCTCATAACTAACTTTCGGAGATGACTCTCTACCAGTCACAAAGAAAATTGCCAAAGCGACAAGAACGCCCGCCAAAAGCCCACTGGCGACTAGTCCCTTTTTGGACACTTTGGCCTTTTCCAAAAGACTCGTGCTACTTGGGTCCCCGCTATCGGTGATTGTAGAAACGATCGATTGGATTTCTCCCACACCCACTATCCGTGTCTTTTCTGGTGCCTCGTTTTTACGAATTGTCGGCGAAGAGCTTGAATTCTCTGCTTGCTTGCCACTCATAAAGTTTCGCAACATGTCAGCAGTTGGTCTCTCAATCGGATCTTTCTTTAGACACTGCAATGTTATTTTTTGAAGACCGTCAGGCAACCCATTGACAGTTGGTTCCTCGTGCAGTATCCGATACATCAATGCCTCGGAGCGTCCATCACCAAAAGGGTGCTTTCCAGTGGCAGCAAACACCATCATCAGCCCAAGGTTGAAAATGTCGGATGATGCATTCACTTCAAGTCCATTGATCTGCTCTGGCGAAATCCAAGATGCAGTTCCGAGCACAACACCAGCAGAGGTCAATGCGGCAGAGTCAACGACACTACTAATTCCAAAATCTGCGACTTTAATTCCATCACGACCAAAAATAACATTTGACGGCTTCAAATCTCGATGAATTACTCCAACACTATGGATTTCGCTTAACGCTTCAACCAACGACTCAAACAAGCCAGTAAGCATGGCGCCTCGTAACGGTCCATTCTCTTTGACATATTCGTCTAATGATTTACCGTGCACTAGTTCCATTGCCAAAAACGGGGTTAAGCAATCTGCATCAATTTCAAGAAACTTGACTGTTCTTGGGCCAGAAACCCGACTTAAGATTTCGGCCTCACGACGCAGCCGTCCCCTGACCGACTCATTATCCGCAAGCTCCGGCCGGAGAACTTTCAGCGCGATATCCGTACCTTGAGCGTCTCGGGCTGCATAAACGATGCCACTTGCACCCGTTCCAAGTCTTGCAAGAATGGTGTAATTCGCAACTTTCCTCGGATCGGATTGAGCTAGCGGTTCCATAAATCTCCCCAAACAAACTGTTTTAAAAATTTCTGCCCAACATCAGAGGGTAACATCTCGTCCTGTTAATGCCCCCTGCCGTCTTTATGTGTTAAGGGTCGGTAAATCTGCCGAGGTCGTCATGGTCTCGGCGATACTCGCCTCGCCCAGCGACCGCTAGCGCGGTCGCGAAGAAGAAAGTGAAAAAGAAAAGCAAAAAGAAAACGCCCCTACATGAGTATGTTCTAGGTCTATTCGGCAGCGAACATAGCCTTGGCGTTTGACACCTCACCCCACTAATTTTGTGTGCATCGTTTAAGGGTGGGTGGTGCCACTTTTTGAGACCCTGATAGCAATAATGTTTGGTGTTCGTGCCAACTTTTTGGTGGTCAGCTTTTTGGTGAAATTATTGCTATCACCGGAATTTTAGAGATTGATCGATCTGAACTGGGATGGATTGGGAATTGTTTCTCCGGTTTTTGGTGCCACGTGCAGGACCAAGAAATTCGTTGGTTTTTAGTTAGAGATAATTGCTATTACATCAATCAAACTTTGGGTTGTTTGGGTTCCAAATGATCTCTCCTCCGCGTCCGAAGCCGTTGTTGTAGCTCCAGTTGTTAGCTAGGTCTTTTCCTTCCGATGTGTCAATCAGATGTTTGAGGGCATCGGTTGGGTTTGTGAAGTAGTGGGCTTCTGTTTTGGGCTTTATGCCTTTTGATGCGGTGTATCGGCTTCCGTTGGGGCGGTTTAAGTCTGCAAATCGTTTGCCCATGTATTTGCATACGTTGTCAACTTCTTCCCAAGGGACGTGTCGGATATCGACCGCACCGTAAGGCCAGTGGGTTTGGATTTTTTGGGCGGTTTGTTCGTTGACCAGGAGGTGAATGTGGATCCGCTTCCCTTCATCCCACCCTTCAATCACACATATATAAGGTCGGAATGGTTGCATTTTTTTGGTTCTTTTAAACTTTGCGAATAGCTCTTTAGCTTTTTTGGGCTCAGTTTCGTCTCTGAACGTCAAGGTGGTAAACCGATTGGTGTTGTTGCTGTGGGCGATTTCCTGCATAGTTCTAACGGCTCTGGATGCCGCTATTTTCTGGTTTCTTTCTGGGCAGTATTCGGAGGTGATCGGCGAGATTGTCCTTGGTGATGTTTGGATTGTGTAGCGGGCTTTACCTGCTTTTGGAACTGTTCGCAAGATGATGTCGGAATCTGTTGCTAAATCAAGCTCCTCCAAAGTTTGTTGCATGGTTTTGGTTTTGTTTGGTTTCATCACTCTTCGTTCCATTCGTCTAGCCGGGCTTTCACCCAGGTTGTTGGTATGCGGATTGTTCGACCTAGACCTACGGACGGTATTTCTCCTCGTTTGACTGATTCGTATACCGCGTTTTTTCCGATGCCCAAGATTTTTGCGACCTCTACTGGTGAGAGTGTCGGTTTTTTGGGGATTCTTATTTCAATTTCGTTGTTTTCTTCGTTCGTATTAGTCATAATTTTCGCTTTCTATTCGGGGTTGAGAAAAACATATCCCGCGGGTAATGTTTTTGTCAACGCTTTGGGCGTAGAAAGATGTTGAGTTATGACTGACAGTGTTGCCAAAACAAAAGTTGCTGTGAAGATGGTGCCAACACTTTTCATAAAGAAAGGTGAAACCAAATGGAAAGGCACAACTTTTACAGTGAAAACTAATAATTCAAAAATGGGATCTTACGAAGTGTTCTTTGACTGGGAGTCAACCAAACATGGTGCACTGCCAACAGGAATTCATCTTGTATCCAAAACTGGTTCAAGGATTTCTTCTGATTTGTTTCGTACCGGTTTCCCTTTGAAGGAACTTTTAGATCGTGATGTAAAAGCTCAAGCAGAAACTCGCAGACAGGCTCCTGACACAATCAAGTTCGTGGCAGAAAAATTAGGTAAAGCAAAAAGTCGTGAGCTTTCAAGTACTCCAATGGTTCAACTCAAAAAGACCAAAAGCGAAAACGTGAGTGTAGACAAACAGGAACTCGAAATTGAGCTTCATATGGTCGCTCTAGCTTGGAACGAAAATCAAAAGCTCCATGCAACCGGGTCTGCCGGCAAGTACATCGCCAAAAGAACAGGCTTACCAAAGTCTGTTATCCGAACACGTATCTATCAATGCCGAAAAATTGGTTTGATACCGCCTTCAACTCATGGCAATGCGACGGTCAATCGTCCAATCAAGAAAAGGAAAAAGAAATGAACAACAGAAGTATCTACAAACGAGGCGCGACATGGACTGCCCACATGAACTGGACAGACATGAACGGCAAAAAACAACAAAAGAAAGTGGGTGGCTTTGAAACACGCAAAGCCGCAACCGAATATCACAACCAATTCATGACTTCTATCCAGCAGGGTCGACGTCGCGGGACAACAAAACTTAGGGTCGGTGAATATCTCGTCAACGAATGGTTGCCGAAACAAGAAAACATTCTCAAACCATCATCATTTGCGACCTATGTACGGATCGTCAATTCTTATCTTGTGCCACATCTTGGCAACATTCGGCTTGAAGAAGTGAATGCACGGCGCATAGAACAAATGTTTAACGATCTTTTGAAGACGGGTGCCAGAGGTAAATCTTTGAAAGCAAACACGGCGCTTTCAGCTAAAACGGTGTCGGATATCGCTGGTGTACTTCACCGCGCTTTTAAAGATGCTGTGCGATGGGATCTCATCGCCACAAACCCAATCACAAGTGCCAAAAAGCCGCCGAGACGCACAAAAGAAATGTCTGCATGGACACCTGAAGAACTGAACCGTTTCATAAACGTTTCAAGCACAGACAGATTCTTTGCTATCTGGCATCTAGCAGCAACCTCGGGGATGAGACGCGGAGAACTCTTGGGTTTAACTTGGAATGACATTGATTTCACGACAGGCAAAGTCACGATCCGCAAAACACGCATCCGTGCCGGCAACGCGACCATTGAGGAAACCCCGAAGTCACGCAAAAGTCAACGAACGTTTGCCATTGACAAACAAACGCTTGGAGTGTTGAAGAAATGGAAAACACGGCAAGGCAGTGAACATCTTGCGCTCGGCACCAAAGTCAGCGACCATGTTGTCACCGAAACAGATGGGACACTCCCCGATCCGAACACTTTCAGCCGACGTTTCAAAGCATTGTGCAAAAGGTCTGGGTTAAGAATGATTCGTCTACACGACATGAGACATTCATATGTTGTCGCCGCACGACGCGCTGGGGCTGATTTGAAAACTATTAGTGAACGCATCGGTCACGCCGATCCGAAGGTAACACTGACGGTATACGACCATGTGTTTGTGGAAGACGACCAAAAGGCAGCGATATCGATCTCCGACCACATCTACGCTTCAACTCCAAGGCAGGCTTAAAACACCGATCACCTACTATGAGTTCTGTGGGTGTTGGATCTTTTGCACAGTTTTTGGCGTCGTTTGACCAAGATCCGCATGTTCGCGGGAAACAGTTTGAAAAAGCGGTGAAGTGGCTGCTTTTGAACGACCCGAAACATAAACGTAAATATAAAAATGTTTGGCTTTGGGATGAATTCCCTGACCGCACAGGTCCAGATATTGGCATTGATGTTGTTGCTCAGGGACATGACAACTCTTTGTGTGCGATACAAGCCAAATGTTTTGATTCTGGTCGTGACATACCTAAAAGCGAGATTGATAGTTTTATTTCGGCTGCTTCCCCACGAAAATATGCGCACCGAATGCTTGTCGCCACAACTGACGGATTGTCGGCTAATGCCCGTAAAACTTTGACCGAAAATCACGTCGAGTGGTTTTTGAAATCATCTTTAGAATCGTTGGAATCTTTTTGGCCTGAAACAATTTCGTCTCTAGGAGCCCCTAGGACGATTTCAAAATACGTTCCACGTACACACCAAGCACAAGCAATAAATGACGTGTGTATGGGCCTGAAATCAGTATCTCGTGGGCAATTAATTATGGCTTGCGGTACAGGTAAAACGTTGACTGCGTTGTGGATCACGGAACGTCTCAATTCTTCCTGCACGCTCGTTTTGGTCCCTTCTTTAAGTCTGCTTTCCCAAACACTTTCCGAATGGACAACACACGCAAACCAAGATTGGGATTACATTTGCGTCTGCTCCGACGAAACTGTTAACAAAAGTGATGACTCGATAGTCACAAGCGTTAATGAAATACCAGCTGTAACTACTAAGCCTGCGGATATTGCGAAGTTTTTGAAAACTCGTGGACGAAAAATCGTTTTCTCCACATATCAGTCATCTGCCCAGGTTGCTAAAGCCCAAAAACTTGTGGGCAAAAAGTTTGATTTAACGATCGCCGACGAAGCCCACCGTTTGACAGGCAAAAACGATGCCGAGTTCGCAACCGTCTTGGATGCCAAAAAGATTCCAACCAAAAAACTGTTGTTCATGACCGCCACCCCACGCACCTACACAGCATCAATAAAACAAACAGCCTCGGATCGTGGTGTCGAGATCTCGTCTATGGACGACGAAAAAGTGTTCGGCAAAGAACTCCACAAACTCTCTTTCGGCCAAGCAATAGAACAAGACCTACTCACCGACTATCGGGTCGTGATCGTCGGTGTCACCGACCCACAAGTCCAAGAACTCATAGAAAGACGCGAACTTGTGTCTGTTGGGGGCAAAGTAGAAACAGACGCCCGTACACTTGCCGCACACATCGGCTTAGCAAAAGCAGTAAAAGACTACGACCTCAAAAAAACAATCTCGTTCCACGGGCGCATTAAAACCGCGCGAGCATTCGCACAAGATTTCCCAAAAATCGTTGAATGGATGCCCGACGACCACAAACCGTCTGGAACACTCTGGGCAGACACCATCACCGGTGCAATGAACTCATCCGAACGACGAATACTTTTAGACAAACTTAAAGCAGACATCCCAAACCAACACTCACTGCTATCAAACGCACGATGTCTCACCGAAGGAATAGACGTACCAGCCCTAGACGCAGTCGCATTTATCGACCCGCGATCAAGCCAAGTAGACATCATCCAAGCAGTCGGACGAGCAATCAGACGATCAAGCAACAAGACACTTGGAACCATCGTCCTACCTGTACTTATCCCAAGTGACGTTGACGCAGAAACTGCAGTTGAAGACACTGCATTTAAACCAATCTGGGGAATCATTAACGCCCTCCGCGCCCACGATGAAAACCTCGCTAATGCACTTGACGAACTACGAACAAATTTGGGTCGTGAAAAAAGCATTCAAGACGAGATGCCTAAGAAAATAATTCTGGACATGCCGCTACAAATTGACTTACTACCTTTTGATTTTGCATCAAACCTGAAACTGCAATTGCTTGAACGAACTACTGAGTCTTGGAATTTTGGGTTCGGAAGGTTAAGAGACTATGTTTCCGAATTCAAGCAATTGCCCACGAGGTCAGTCATTTACGCAAATTTCAATTTAGGCGAATGGGTAAAGGGTCGCAGAACCGACTATAACGCAGGTCGATTATCCAAAGAGCGCATCCAAAAACTTGAATCAATACTCGGCTGGACATGGGACCCTTTCGGAGATGCATGGGATAAGACATTCCGAAGGCTTGCAATAATTGCAGGCGAATCTTCTAAGGGACTCCCAAATACTTTCTCCGACCGGTATTTATCTGGCTGGATTACCAGCCAACGAAAACTTTACGCAGCCAAAGAACTGACCAAAGAAAAGATTGCAAAACTAGAAAAATTGGAAGGCTGGCAATGGTCAAAAGAAGAAATCAAAAACGACCAGTGGATGGAAATGTACTCACACCTAAAGGATTTTGTTAGGCAAAACGGACACGCAAGAGTCAGAGATAAATCAGCTTTCAATGGAACGAAATTGGGAACTTGGGTATCGGTGCAACGACGACGTTATGCGACTAAAACAATTACCAACGAGCAGTCTGCATTGCTCGAAAAGCTTCATAAGTGGAGTTGGAATCCGATTGAAGACGACTGGAACGACTCTTATCGGGAATTTTTATCGTTCGTTGAGAAAAACAATGGTAGGACACCTAGAGCCCACATTCCCAGCGAGAGTGATCTAGCTCAATGGGTGGGAGTTCAACGGTCAGCTTTTAAAGCAAAGAAAATGCTCCCTGAGCGAATGATGAAATTAAACGAAATCAAACATTGGTCGTGGGATCCGGTTGATGACATCTGGTTAAAGAACTATGACGATTTGCGCTCATTCGTTAGAGAACATGATCGATTACCAAAGAGGGAAAAACCCAGCGAGAAGGCCCTAGCGGGCTGGGTCACTGTGCAGAGAACGAGAAACAAGAAAGGTACCGTTTCTAAGAAGCAATTTAAACTTTTGCAAGAAATTGCTAATTGGTCTTGGGATCCGTTTGCGGACCTCTGGGACTCATCGCTTTTGGCACTCAAGGCTTTCGCGAAACGTGAAGGCCACGCAAAAGCACCACAAGGACATATAGAGAACGGAGTCGATCTAGGCTCCTTCGTCAACGGTCGAAGAACCGAATACAAAAAAGGCAAACTCAGCAAAGAACGCATCAAACAACTTGAAGCCTTGCCTGGATGGTCCTGGACTCCTAAACAAGACGAATGGGAACAAAAGTTTGCCCAATTACAAAAATACGTTAGGTCTTTCGGAAATGCGAAAGTTCCAGATCAATACAAAGTTGACGGCATCCAATTAGGAAAATGGGTCGGTAAGCAGCGACAAAAACACAAAGCTGGGAACCTTTTACCTGAACTAGTGGCTCGCCTTGAATCCTTAAATGGTTGGACTTGGAAGGCTTAATAATTTTCGCATACCAAACTTCTACCAAATGACCTTGCAACCCAATAAACAATGGAGGCGACGCCGAGAATCGAACTCGGTTAAAGGGCTTTGCAGGCCCGTGCCTAAGCCAGTCGGCCACGTCGCCAAATTAATTTGACGTCCTCACCCTATCTGACGATGAGTTCTTATGACTGCCGAATTTATTTGACTGTGAACGCTGGCTTCTTGACACCACCGTCGACAAAAACGATCATTACTTGACCAACATCAAACGCAATGCGTGAATTCGCAAATGAAAATGTCGTTCCTGATTCGTT
>Ga0214923_10004297_pt1 | contig 17307 bp, 17 predicted proteins | sample LL1510_MetaG_FD_177993 | JGI IMG/M metagenome (GOLD analysis project Ga0214923, IMG submission 177993) | Freshwater microbial communities from Lake Lanier, Atlanta, Georgia, United States - LL-1510 | ecosystem: Environmental > Aquatic > Freshwater > Lake | place: USA: Georgia | collected... | reverse complement strand
TCATCGACTAACCGGAATTCTGCGAGTTTTTCGCAATATTGTTGAACATTCTCTTTCGACAAATTGATTTGTGATAACGAATTGAATTTGTCGTTATTTATATCGGTTAATGTTTTGTTCTCTAAATAGTCATTGTTTTTGTTTTCAAGAGAATTTAATAGTTCATTAATATCTATTTTAGATAATAATGATGAGTCATTTTGAGCATCTTTAAATATTTGGTCTATGTTCATTTTATTATGTATATTGTATTGTATAAAAATCCTTATATTATTTTGTCATTAGTGATTACATTTGAAATATCATTCGCAATTATATTGATTAATCCTGCATTTGTTAATAATAATACAGCACTTCCGAAAATAATAGTTGCATCAAACTCGCGTAATTCATGTTTTCTAAATGGATGAAACCGAAGAATTAAAAATAAACAAACAAAAATTAATAATAGATTGCTAAATATGTCAATGTATTTTTTATTAATATAGAATAGTCCAAAAAAAATCAAAAAATAAGAAAGATAGATAAATCCGATTATGGTTAAATAAACCGGTTTTTTTATCTTATCTAATATTTTATCAAATGTATAAAATAAATTAAATGTATGCTCCATATACAATATAATTATACAATAAATGAAAGATGTCGTGATTGCGAATAAATATGTTTTATTAGAAAAAATAGGAGTGGGTAAATTTGGTATAGTGTATAAAGGAATTCATAAAAAAACGCAGCAAAATGTTGCAATTAAAATGGAAAAAAAAGACCAGGAAATTGCTACAATAAAACATGAAACAATCATATTGAATCATTTGTATAGAAAAGGCTGTCGCGATGTACCATTTGTTCTATGGTATGGTGTATATTTTGATTATACATGTTTAGTAATGACATATTTTGAAAAGACACTATGTGAGTGCAAAGATAAATTAGTAAATGAAAAAGAAAAAATTAATAAAATAATGTATCGTATAATCGAAATTATAGAAAATGTTCATGAACATTACGTGATACATCGTGATATAAAAATTGAAAATTTCATGATATTGGAAAATGAAATTTTTATCATTGATTTCGGATTAGCAACATTTTATATAGATGAGAATAATGAACATATTCGATATAAAAAACGAGAATATATTACAGGTACACCTAAATATATAAGTATCAATATACATAATGGAATAGAACCCTCTCGACGTGATGATTTGATATCAATCGGTTATTTATATTTGTATTTATACTATGGCAATTTACCTTGGAATAATGTTCCAAACATCCATCATACATTGAATGAAGAAAGTATGCATATTTTGAATGGAAAAAACATGTATATTAAAGATAAAAAAGAATTGAATAATATAATGGAATATGCAATAAATAGTGGTTGCGATAAGTATATAGATTATTGTTATAATTTGAAATATACTGAAAAACCAAATTATACTATTTTGAAAAATATGTTTTTATAGACCTATTATTGGGTTGGAATAGATGTCTTCATATAATCAGTTATCAAATTGATTGTAATTTTTTCATTTTTAAAAATTAAATCGTTTAAAGTGTCGTCTTTTACTTTCAAAGTTTTTATTTTTGAAATTTTATCGCTATATGAAAGACCTTCTGTATTTAAAATGCTTTGTATATCTTCTTGTGATTTTTTAGGAATAAAATTTTCTTTCTTGTTTTTTTTTAAATAAAAAAACATCAACACTGAACATCCAAATATAATTGAAACTGCTATTAAAAAATAATTGTTGTTTTTCATTATATAATAAAAATAGATATTTATTATAAATGATATAAAAAATATTTATTACTAAAGTATAATTGGTATAATTCACCATGAGTAGTTCACAAGAAACAGCAACTGAAAGTCTTCGTCTTACCGGTAAAGTAAAGTGGTTCAATAATAAGGCAGGATTTGGTTTCATTACAGTATGTGACGGAGAACATGCAGGAAAGGACATTTTTGTTCACTACTCATCAATTCGTGGAGATGATTCATTATATAAATATTTAGTTCAAGGTGAATATGTTGATTTTGACCTTGTTAAATCAACCAGTGATAAACATGAATATCATGCAGTTAATATTACAGGTATTAAGAATGGTAGTATTATGTGCGAAACTCGTAAACTTTCTGATAATAGTGCCCGACCAAGAACAACTGTTAGAAAGTACAAAACTCGTCCACAAAGACAAAGTGAGCCATCAGCCGAGGTACATGCTGATACTGATGCGGACGCTGGATTTGAAAAGGTTGAGAAGAGAAGACAACCACGTCAACCACGCGCATAAATATTGATAATATGAAACAAAAGAAACAATACAAAAAAGAAAACAAAAACCTATAAAAAATTTATATCTGTAATAACAAATATAAATTTTTATTAAGTGGATACATTATATATGAGATTTTTATCGTTAGAAAAATTTTTGGAAATATATTCAAAAAATAATTTGAAAGATTTTGATGATTTTATGAAAAAAACAAAGGTTCGTATAGGAACAAATACGAAACCATTGATTCAATATTCATATGAAAAAAACATTTCAAAAAATGATTTACAAATGATATTTGAGAACATACAACGTCGAAATGAGTATTTAGAACGTTTTTATATGACATCCTTAAAAGTTCCTGACAATAAGAACGATATGCACATATCAGACCCCCCAATGATACAAAGTAAAATGAATAACAATGAAAAGGTAAATTATAAAAATGTAATACGAAATATGTTTTACAAAGATATTTTGGAAAAAACAAAATCAGGATTGGAGAACAATCCTACATATATGCAAGTTTTAGCTGATTTTTATTTATATAATATTATTGATTATAAAATATTAACACCAAGTGCATTGCATTATATAAAACAAGGGCGTATTGGAAGCGTGTTCTCGTCGTATTATTTTCGTGCATCTATAATGAATCCATATTTAGTATATTCTCTAAATCATTCTGTTTTAAAAGGAACGAAAATATTTACACCGACAATGGGATGGGGTTCATATTGCTATGGATTTTTAGAATGTCCATATGTAAGTGAATATGTAGGAACGGATGTAATACCGAATGTATGCAAAAAAACGCAACATTTTGCTACTGCATTTTATCCAAGTAAAACGACGACCATTTATTGCGAACCATCCGAAGATTTAGCCAAAAATTACAATTTTAAAAGGAAATATAGAGAACATTTTGATGTAGTATTTTTCAGCCCACCCTATTTCCGTTTAGAATTGTACAGTGGTGGAAAACAGAGTACTAGCCGATATAAATCATATGATGAATGGTTGGATAAATATTGGCGAAAAACAATCGAATTGTGTCATTTTGTTCTTGTTCCAGGAGGAAAAATCTGTTATATTTTGTCAGGATATGGTTCAGAGAATACAGAAGGTATATATAATTTGATTCAAGATATGAATAATATAACGAAAGATGTATTCAAATGTTCTCCAAAAATATTGAAAATGCATAATAAAGATGTTCATGTAACGAAACATCGCGAGACTGATGAAAAAATAATCATTTTCAAGAAATAAAAAAGTTTTGTATGAAATTTTTATATTTTATACAAAATATTATCGAGAATGACTTGTTTTATATTTTATTTTTATCTTCGTAAGGTTTTACGTATGTGATACTCTGTATCGGATTGACACCATCCTCCACAAAAATTGTATTTATGCCAATATATATATGTTGAATATTGTTCTTCTGCATCATTTTTGCAATTAACGCAATATTTATCGTTCTCAATGCGCTCTTCGCATTTAATTAATAATTGATTCATTACTACTCGCATTAATGGTCTATGTTCTACATTAAACTCACTTATCAAATCTTGTAATTCTTTCGGTAATAAATGTAAATTCATTTGTTTAAGATAACAAAATTATATGAAATAACAATTCAATTTTTTAACAACATTTTATCTCTTTCCTAGTATTAATTTCACATTTTTTCTTATTTTTTGCATATTGAATTATGCATTTCAAATGATAAAATATGAAAAAACTAATATTGTTCAATGTTCTCAATAATTTCGGATGGATAGTTCATATCTTTTAAAATTTCAACCGCGCCTTCTATTTTTGAAATACCCGGTTTCAATTTATAGGTATATTTGAGTTTTCCATTGTCAAGGTTCTCAACATCCATTTTATAATTACGAATATGTTTGGATTTTTTAAACTTATTACAAACGGAAACATAATGAGTGGTCAATATGAAATCGACATTAGTAAATTTAGTCAAGTATTTCAAGAAAGCGTATGCGGACTTGGTAGCTTCGGTTGGATTGGTACCTGAATATAATTCATCAAAAATGCAAAAATGACGTATTTTAGAATCCTTGTTCTCATCGATAACGTCAATAATTTCTTTGCATCTTCGCGATTCAGCTTGGAATAAACTATCTCTACCTGATGTATCAGGGATATTCAAATAAGAATGAATATGTGTATATGGATTGAGAACACATGATTTATAGAATCCGCATCCAAATTGTTGAGTGAATATAATATTAATACAAGTCGTTTTAATAAACGTAGTTTTTCCAGATGCATTCGGTGCGCTAATTATCATATTTTTATCAAATTTGCATGTGTTTTTAACATGTTCTCCATTTTTATAGGGTGGATAATATTGTTGTTCAATATTGCAATCCACATTTTCATCAAAAGTGGCAAAATGCATGGTTTTCGATGCAATGTTCTCATGTATACCAATAATATTGTTCATATATCCTTCAAATTCAAATGAATATTTCAAAGCATCTTCATATTGCATATTACCATACAAACGATAATAACATTTCAACATATATCCAAGTTCTGTTATTTTGTTGATATTTAGAGAAAATGGTTTCAGGTTCTCAATTTCAATTAATAATTCTTTGAGAATTAAACAATGTTTGTAAGTTTCATTGGAGAACATCTCATAAGTTTTCTTATTTTTATTGATTTCAATAAAGTTCTCCATACTTACAATTGAATATTGTACATATTCTTTGATTTCTAAAAGATATTCATTCATTTGTTTGACATTTTTATAAAATCGTAAGCAAGAAGTTATATTTTGATAAATTTGTAACATATAAAATGCTAAACTTATGAGTAAATAAACACAGTTCTCTGGTGTCATTTTGCTCATACCCAGTAAAGTTTTTCCAATAAAATGATTTTTCGCAATAGATTTGAGTATTTCTAAATACATTGTGAAATTAATAGGAATTCTTTGTATTTTCAAAATAATAAACGGCATAATTAAAAAAATCACAGGAATAAACAAACTAATCAATGGCGACATAATATTCACCATCGACATGCATTGTAAAAATGTAGAAGATTCATTCATATGTTTCAACATTGGCCATTCAATGAAATAATGTTTTTCTAAAAAAGATGCGTCTTCTTTCAAAGATTTCCATATTTCATCTATTTTTTCACAATTTACATTATAATTCGAATATGTTCGTGTTTTTTCTAAATATGTAGACGAGGATTTAATGACATTTTGAGTATCCAATAAAAAAGGAATGTTTGTGGTATATTTGTTCAAATGTTTTTTAGTAATGTTTTTTGAGAACATATGTCTCGGTTCAAATAAAAAGTCGGACATTGGGGTATTTTCAGAATCACAAATTTCTAAATCGCTAATAACATTGGAAGGTAATGTATGAAGACATTCAGGTTCTAAATAATCGATTGGTAAACGAAAATTACTAATTGTATGAGAACTTGGTGGTTTTGGAACTTTGTCATTGTTGTCATTTTCGTGATTATTTTTTAGAATATGTTTTGTAAATAAATGAATCATTTACTTATTTAATTTAGAAACATAAATAAAAATGAATATATTAAACGTAAATAATAATAATATTAATAAATAATATAAAATATACAGTATATTATTATTTAATCAAATACTATAATGTATTATACATTAGATGATTTTAGCGCACTGATAAGCACCAATAAATATACATTAGATAAAGATGTTAATTCTGTTTTAGAATTATTAAAAAATGAAGTATTAAGTTATGTAAATTTAAATGAAGAACGTCCTGTAAAAAAATACAATGATAAAAATATTGATCAACGAAATCGTTATAAAAATGTAAATAATCAAAATGTAAAAGATGATATTTTAGATGCTAAATGGGATAAACAAATGTTTTTAAAATCTATAAAAAAAGAAGAAAAAATAGGTATCGATAAATATGTAGATGAAATACGTATATTATTGAATAAACTGTCTGAAAAAAATTATGAAGTAAATAAAGAATCTATAATTATGAAAATAAAAGAATGTTTAGAATATAATGAGAAGTCTGATAATGATATTAAAAAAGTGGTAAATGTTTTATTTGATATAGCAAAATCAAATAAATTTTATTCACTACTATATGCAAAGTTATATAAAGAATTAATTGATAATTTTTCATTCTTTAATGATACTATTGTTCCATTTGTGAATCAATTTATGGATTCATTGAATACATTAGTATATGTAGATTCTAATGTCGATTATGATGGATTTTGTAATTACAATAAAATGAATGAGAATAGAAGAGCTTCTATGGCATTTATAGTAAATTTAATGAAAAATAATGTGGATTTACCGGTTCATATTCTAGATATAGTAATACATTTTCAAAATTTAGCTTCAAAATTTATTGACGAGGAAAATCGAGTGAATGAAGTAGATGAAATTACAGAAATATTAAATATAGTAATTTTAATGATAAATGATAATTACAAAAATGATGATAAATGGATAAGTGATATATTACCAAAAATTAAAATGTTCTCGTCATTTAAAATAAAAGAAAAAATTAGTTTATCTAGCAGGTCTATTTTTAAATATAAAGATATATTTGATAAAATAAAAGTATAAAGTAATTAGTATATCTGAAATATGAAGTGGTATTTTTTTTATACACCAAATTATCATTTTTATAAAAATCATATAGAATCAAGGTTAAATAATAGTAATTTTGAAGTAGAACCACTTTTAGTAAATGAACTTAAATTATCAAATGTAATACATCATTTTTTGAATAATACGCTTAAAATCGAATTAGTTATTGAGTGTATCAAAAAAAACATGAGTAATTATATTATTTTTTCAGATGCAACTATATATATAAATGATAAAGTAGAAGAATTATATAATTATATAATTTCACAAAAAAACCATAGCAATGATATATATTTACCACAAGAATATGACCATCTAAATATAGGATTCATGTTAATAAATTGCAATGAAAAAACTTTGTCATTTTTTGAAAATATATTAACTATTATGAATGAAAAAATAAATAATAATATAGATACGCATGACCAAAATGAAATTAATGATTTTATTTATTGTAATAAAATCTCTTTATCAATTTTTGAAAGACAATATATTTGGTGTTCAGATTACATTTATTCTCCTATCAAAGAATCATTTTTAATATTCAAAATTACAGTAGATTTAAATAGTCATATAACCAGACATAATCAACGGTTAAATGCGTTGTATAATTTGAATTACATATCACAATATGAATACAATAAAAATATAGAATAAAATATAGAAATATAAATATATAGAAAATATATATTTATAAAATGGTTTCTTCAAAAATAAACAAAGAAATTAATTACGTTGAAACAAAAACAATCGACCCAGAAGACAATGGTTATCATTCTACTTTGTATGAAATTGATATTTTTGATAAACCTATGATAATAGCATTAGGAAAACAAAAATATACTTTTTCGTCTAAAAGTGTCCTATATTATCCGATTTATTTAGTAGTTAATCAAAAGATAAAAGCACAAATTGGGGTTTATGAAATCCAATCAAGTCGTTCTTTAAATGTATTGGACAATGACGGCGATATCGATTTAACGAAATTTGGAGAGCCGTTATTGTATAGTTTTGTCAATTCAAAATTTGTTGAAAAGGTTCTTTCCAAACCAATAGAAAATGATAAAAAAACACATGTAGAACATGATAAAAAAAAAGAAAAACCACATGAAATTGTCGAAATAGACAATATTGATGTAGACGAAAATGATGTCATGAAATTGAAAATACCAGAAGGTGAAATGTCCAAAGAAATGGAAAAAACTGTCAAAATTTCCAAAGATGGTATTTTCGAAATCGATAAAAATATGAAACAACCTATTTCATTGAAAGAGGAAACCGAAGAAGATTCAAATAAACAAAAAATGGAATTTAAAAAGTCCGCCGCCAATAAATGGATTGAGAACTTTTTCAAAAATAATAATTATAATATTGTTCCCAACGATGGTGCCGGAGATTGTTTTTTCTATGTTGTCCGCGATGCATTTAGACAAATCGGTCACAATACAACTGTTCCTAAATTAAGGGCCCTATTGACAAAAGAATTGACCGACGATATTTATCAAGAACATCGAAATTTATATTTAGGATTCCTAAATGAAATACGCGAACATGATAATGATATAGATGAAATCAAAAAAACAAATACGGAATATAAAAAACGTATGAAAAAATTAGAAGATAAAATTGATAAAGAACGTTTAATCGAAGAAGCCAAGAAGCTGCAAGAAACGTACAAAGAAAAACTGAAAAAGAGAAAAGAAACAGTTAAATTACAAGAAGAATATATAGGTTATATGAAAGATATTGACAGCATAGATAAGTACAGAGCTTATATACAAACATCCAATTTTTGGGCAGATGCATGGGCAATATCGACATTAGAAAGATTGCTAAATGTAAAATTCATTATTTTTTCGGAAGAATCTTTCAAAAGCGGGGATTTTGACGGAGTTTTGAATTGTGGCGATTTTAATAAGAAATTAGAAGAATTGGGGACGTTCTCTCCAAACTATTATATTATGACCGTATACAACGGTAACCATTATGAATTGTTGTCATATTATCACAAACGTATTTTGAATTTCAATGAAATACCATATGATGTGAAAGTTTTAGGCGTAAATAAATGTTTAGAGAAGAATTCGGGTCAATATTATTTGATCCAAGATTTCCGAAATTTTAAAAGTAAATTAGGAATGGACCCTGATTTAGGAAAAAAGTTGGAGGAAGAAGATGAAGATAGTGATTTGTATGATTCCAATGTAACTTTTATGTTCCATTCTAAATCCGACAATTCGCCTAAACCCGGCGCCGGTTCGGGAGAAAAAATACCAAAAACCAAAGTTCAAGAATATGTAACTCTTTCTAAAATAGATAATTGGCGAAAAAAATTGGACGATTCATGGGGGGAAGGAATATTTGAATTGGATAAACATAAATGGATGTCGGTAGAACATTACATTCAAGCCGCTAAATATAAAAAAGGATTTCCCGATTTCTATTTGTTGTTTTCATTGGATAGTGATAGTGAAATATCTAAAGACCCAAGTTTAGCTAAAATAGCCGGAGAGGGCGGAAAGAAAAATAATAAAACCTTGCGCCCAAAAGAAGTGAAAATCGACGCCGATTATCATTTAGGCCGTTTTGAAGAAGAACGAGAACGTGCGGTTTCTGCTAAATTTAATCAAAATGAAGATTTGAAACAAATGTTATTGTTGACAAAAAATGCATTGTTAATGGAATTTATAAGAAGAAATCCGGCTAAAAAAGATATAATATTGATGGGGGTTCGTCGGTCACTTACTAAATAATTGCCTAAACAAATATAAATCCATAGTTTTTCAAGAAATTGCGCAGTTCTGTTTTTTGAATCGGTAGTAATTTGAATGACATATTTTGTAAATATTCGAAATCTGTCATTTTTATAATGAACATTTGATATTGATTCATTAATTCATCGTAATCAGTAATATATTTTGTATTTTCTAAAAGCCATTGATAAAATGAAATGGCCGATGAACTATGTTTCTTATTATGTTTTTTGAATTTGGAAAACCAATGGATAGTATCATGTAAAGTAGTTTTATTGTGTATATTATAATCCGTTCCAGATAAAACAGTAATTTCCCTAAATTCGTCCATAGACATTTCTAAATCATTTAAAATGGATTTTGTCTCATACATAATAATTGTATGATTCAATAAACTTAAATGTCTAAATACTCGGGAACATCCATAAACAAACATATCCATATCATCGCTGATGCATCCCCATGCTTTTTTAGAATTGACTAAATAGGCAATTAATTGGTCGGCTTCATGCTCTGCTTCATAATATTGAATCCCGTAATATTCAATGAGTTGTTTAACCGATTGAATATCATCCATTGTAACATTGATACATTGTTTTTTCATATTTTCTATTTGTTTTTGTAATTTAGCAATTTCTTCATTGTCACTAGTATTTTCAAGAACATTTTGCATTTCTAAATATTTTTGTTCGGCTTCTTGTTTCTGGACTCTTCTTTGAATGAGAAGGTCTCTTTTTTCGCGGGGTGGTTTTCCATCGAAAATGAATATTGGGGTAATTGAATAATGCCTAAATAAAGATATCAATAAATAGGTATTTTCAATCAATTTGTTTTCGGCAATGAATTTGTATATATAAATACTTGTATCAATGACAATAGTTTTATGTTTAAGTTCTCGCAAATGAGTTTTACGTATAGAAGATTTTTTGCAATTGTCAAGTAAGAACCTGTTCAAATATTGAATTCCCATATATTTGTGTTTTTGTTTGTGTTTTTTTGTATTTGTTTGTGTTTGTAGAATTATAGGTATTTAGCGCAGAATATCAATTTTTTACAGATATATAGATGGTATTTTGATGTATATATACTATATAACAATGAACCCTATATCAAAAAAATTGAAATTATTTCTAAATAACTGTTTCGGAAAATCGAAAAATGAGATTTCTAAAAAAGGGTTATCACTATCCACAATAAAATTTATAAAAAATATCTATGGTTCAATGATTGAATCTAATTTAGAATACATTAACAAAACCAATATAATAAAAGTACCATTCAATGAAACAAGTTTTCCTAAATCAAATAATTTTCAAAGTATCCCTGATGAAATGCGAAGAAATATTGAGAACAATGAACAAACTACTAAAATATATGAATTTAAGATAAAAAATAGAAAAGTACGTGTTTTTTTCATATTTCCGGTGCAAGGTTCTCAACTTAATGAAAAAGAAATGATGAAATATATTGAAAGAATGTTTATATGGTTATCCATTGCATACAAGTATAGTCCAATAAATTGTGCTAAAAACTTGAATGTATATTTGTATTTGACCGATTTAAAGAAGATGTTACCGACAATAGATGCAAGTCCAATTGATTGGGAACATGCAAATACTGCATTTACATATTCATGTAGAGAAGAACATATAAGTTCTCACAATGAGAACAAAGACATTGCAGATATTTCCGAAATAAACATATTTAGGAAAGAAGAATGGTTCAAGGTATTTATACATGAAACAATTCATTGTATGGGGTTGGATTTTTCACATATGGATACTGGGTTCTCGAATTCTAAAATACATTCTTTGTTTAATATTAATGTCGACGTGAAACTCTTTGAAAGTTATACAGAATGTTTAGCAGAAATCGTGAATACAATATTTTTTGTTTATTATTCACTTATAAATAAGAATGTCGAGAACATGGATTATATATATAAAAAAATAGAGAATACTATCAAAAATGAAATACTTTTTTCACTATTTCAATGTGTAAAAATACTGGACCATTATGGATTGTCCTATAAAAATATGTATGAAAATACAAATGAAAATAGAGAACTTTGCAAAAAATACAGCGAAAAAAGTCCAATATTTGCATATTATGTTTTGAAACCAATATTATTGTTTTATATAAATGATTTTGTAGATTGGATAAACAAATACAACAAAGGTTCTCTATCTTTTACAAAAACAGTGGAGAACATAAACAATTATTGTATGTTTTTCGAGAATTTTCATAAAACCCCGGAATATATACATATTATTCAAATTGTGGAAAAGGAGTTTCACAAAATAAAAACCCAATCAGATTTGACAACAGAATTGGAAACACTACGAATGACTGTATTTGAAATGTAATTATGTGTAGATACACATAATTATACAGGTTCTCTACAAAATAGAAGAAATAAAAGAACCGTGGAAATCTTCTGTTCCCGTATGCGTTAAATTGATAGTAACGTCTAACCAAATACTGCCGCCAATTTTGGTCCATCTATTGCAAAATAACCAATCTTCGGATAAATAATGATTATCTTCAACCCCGCAATCAAATAATGCATATGCATAATCATTTTCAGTGCCGGTTAAAAAATTAACATCATCTGTATATTTAGTAGAATAATATGCTAACATCATTTTTTCAACCATTTGACGTTGCATTAACATGAAGCCAGTGGCAAGATGTTTGACTTGCGTTAAATTATCTTCAATTTCAATGTATTTATTAATGTAATTAATATTGTAACGCAATAATGATGATTGTATCATATCAATATCACTCATTGATTCTTTTAATGAATTATTATCATTTTTTTTATCGACCCATTTATTGATGACGGTTTCGTCATATTTACCATTGTTTGTTATTTTTTCCCAATTGTACCGTTTGATGGGGTAAGCACCTCCAACCAGTGGTTTATTTGCTATAATCAATTTTAGTATAGATATAGGATTCCAAGTAATATCATTATCAATAAAAATAATATGCGTACATTTAGGGTCATGCATAGCCTTTGCAATGAGATTATTTCTTGCTCTTGAAACCAAACTATCATTTTTACAGAATTCGACTTGAATTGGAAAATTATACTGTCTAAATAAATTTAGTGTATTTATCAAAGATTGTAAATAGCTGATATAACACATTCCACCATAACATGGAGTTAGTATATACAATTTAGGTTCATTTGTAACAATATAGTTTTTTACTTTTTCTTCAAATGTTTCAAAATTATCTACTTTACTAATATTGATTCCACGTTCAGGGTCCATTTATAAATAAAAATACAAATTTTTATTTATATACTTTAATTTATTTTATACTTTTTCTCTATTTTATACCGTTATTTTGTTTTTTTGGTTTTGGTTTGGTTTTGAAAATTGGTTTAAGCAGTGGCAACATCCGATGCCTTGACAAAGTGATGCTTCATGTACTTTTGAAGATTGAAGTAGGTAAGCTCGTCACCGGCTTTAAGCTTTAAAAGCTCGGTAAGCTTTTGGTCAGCATGGATAATACGACCGTTTTTGGCATCTTGTAGCTTGTTGGCTTGGATGTAGTCGTAGATTTCCTTACTGACAGAGGTTCTTGCCATTTCAGTTCCAACAGTCTTTCCAAGGAATTGAGCTAATTCGTCACTGATGCGAGTTGGTTTGACAAATCCGGATGGTTGTCTGTTACCACTCTTTCTCTTGCGGGAAGATGACTTTTGTGCAAGTTTAAGCTCACGAGCCATAATCTTTTCAAGGGTCTTGTATTCACTCTTTAGGGTAGAGATCATTGTAGTAAGTTGTTGTAGTTTAGCACCAAATTCAGTCATCTTGACAGATGATGAATTGTCTGGAATCTCAGTAGATTCAACAACTGGTACATCGACAACTGGGGCAACTGCAACTGGGGCAGCTTCCTTGGTGGCTTTCTTTGATACTTTCTTTGCGGTAGCGGATTGCTCAACAACAACATTGGCAACTGGGGCAGGGGCAGATTGTTTTTCAGTCTTAGTAGCTCTTACCATTCTATCAGGTATATATACTGTAATATGTTTCTTTTTTAAGTGGTTTAACGCAATAATATATTTATTGAATTAATTGGCTGGATAGAAGATGGTATTCCTAAATGTTTTTCCTAAATCTTTATGAATGTTAAATATCAATTTTCCGTTTTTCTAATAAACCAATGATTCATATAACCACATCATATTACGTCTTGCGTCCAATGAAACAATTGTCAATACTGATAATACATGTAAAGCACCCAATTTTTGATATTCTACATCAATACCAGTATATACCATATTTTCCATAATATATAAACATACTGCTCTACAATCCTCGGTTGTAGTTGTTGGTAAATTTAGAGAACTTAATGAAGTATTGATAAAGGGGTCGTGTAATCTACATATTCTTCGTTTTGTTTCATGTGACATTTGACCTCTATGATGCCAAATATCGCATAAATATCTGTAATATCGTATATATTCTCTTTTTTCTAAATTAATAAACCAATTGCTATCGGTATAGTTACCCAATAAATCAATTTCCATAAATAATTCTTGAATACGTATATTTATTGTTTTTTCTCTTATCGACTGCATTCTATTATGTAATTCAATATTTTCGTGCATTTGATGATTATTCGTTACATTTGTTACAACTCTATTTTGATGAGGCTGATTATTTGTATTAGTTGAAGTTGGTATTGTAGGGGCATCATCTTTTATATCATGAAAAACATACGGAAATATTATTTTTGTTAGTTTATACAACGTGAATATATCATTCATTATTTTAAAGTCAACCTTTTCTCGGTTGTATGGATTTATTATTTTCCCCTTTTGTTTGAATAATGTGATTAAAGATGTAATATTGAATCCATATACAAAATTTTTTTCATCTTTGTAACTATAAAACTCATCATACGGAATATCTTCTAATGGGTCTAATGTATAAAAATCGGATTCATTCACACATATTTTTTTGTTTTTAAATGCTTCCCCCTTTAATCTCATTAATACGCGAACAATAAAACCCCTGAATATTTTTTGTATAGAAATTGCACGTACACTCTTTGTAAAATGGGTATGAATTCTTTCTATTAATATTGGTTTATTTCCAGATACATGTAAATTGTTCTCACGTGCTATTTGTTTTAATTCTGGAATTTTGAAATTTTTGAGAACAACTGAATTTTTGAAATAATTATTATGATTTATATTCATACCACTTGAATCAATAATAGGTTTTGAAAATACGTTCATAATATATATAGTATGGATAAATTTTATATTGGTTAAATATTATTTATATTATATACCTGCGAACATTTTGAATAGTAACTTTATCGAATAGATATCATTATGATAAAAAAATGTCGATTAGTAACAATCGATATTTTTGCTTTTTTTATATTCATTTTGTAACTTTACGAGTTTTTCCACTCTTTCTAGTATAGACATGCCCGTGTTTTTTATATTAAATTAATTTATTGAAGTGTTCTAAGAATGTTTTAATCCAAATTGGATATTGTTTCATGATATAGACATCGTGACAAGTTAATACGTTGGTTGTATTTGATAGTAATTCAGGAATTTCACTTTTCCAACTATTTTTATAAAATCTATCTTGATATCCAAATGCAATTATTTTTTTGTATATTTCAATTTCTCTAAATTCATCAAAATATTGTAATTCAGTTTTTACATAATCATATTTTTCAAATTTTTTCATGTTACAAATTTTTTTAATTTTACTATATAACCATATTTGCATTGTAGCATTAATATTTGTCATCAATACCTGTAAATCAGCAAATTTTGCCCTACCTAAATAAACGTAATTTTTCAAAATTTTGAAATCTTTTTTTGAGATTGGAAGAAATTTACCGTCGCTGTTCTTTGGTAAAGATTTTTTTTCATCATATTCATCACGTAATTTATTTCTTAATAAATTCAATATTTTTTCAGTGCTATATAATTCAACATATTGACAATAAATTTCAATAATTTCTGGTTCATTTTCAATATGTGGAAAGAATTTGATTAGTTCTACTATAATTTCATTTTTTGGTAACATTATTTTGTTTTTTATTTTATTCACTAAATCCATATTGGTATCATTTGGAACAAATTCATATATGATATTAATTAATTTTGTCGGTAATTGAATGATTCGATTGAACGATGTATCCGCAATATTTTTACATGAAGCCATTTTGATTATTATAGTTTACTTTATATTGTTAGTATTAGAAAATGATAAAAAATATTTCAATTTTTTACATTTTAATATGTTAAATATTTATAATAACAAAAGTATTTCATTTTCACAAAAAACACTGCATTTATGGTGTTTTATAATTTATATTTTGCAGAAAATTGATTTAAAGATAAACCGCAATATATATTACAGTCGTATAACTTATACATATATATACATTCTAAAATGGCTTCAACTACACCTCTTGTTTTATCAGTCAATGATTGGGTTCCTTCTTCTATTAAATATATGCAACCAAAGGTCAATGACCGTGGTGGAAAATCTATTAATATGGTAAGCAAACAAACAAATCGCTCGTTACATATTTCAACTCCATTATTAATGACATGGGGTATTTCCGATTTTGTGGACGAAAAGGGTGAATCTGATGGTAAATACAGTATGTCTTTGAATTTTCCAAATACTGAATATTCAACAAAAGCAACCAATGACTTTTTACAAAAACTAAAAGATTTTGAAAATCAAATTTTAGACGATGCAGTAACCAATAGTGAATTATGGTGGGGTGAAGAAATGTCTCGCGAAGTTGCTAAACATACATTCTTCCCATTCCTTAAATATTCTAAAAATAAGGATACTAAAAAAATTGACCTTTCAAAACCACCATCTATTCGTGCAAAGGTTCCAAACTACAATGGAAAATGGGGTGTCGAAATTTATGATACACAATCCAATCTATTATTCCCTTGCGATAATCAAAATGTAACACCACTTGACTTTGTTCCAAAACAGAGTAATGTTGCATGTGTATTACAATGTGGTGGTATTTGGATTGGTGGTAAAGGATGGGGTTTAACATGGAAGCTCATTCAATGCATCGTAAAACCACGTGAAGTAGTTAGTGTTTATGGTAAGTGTCAAATTAAATTATCAGATGAAGAAAAGACAACTATTGAAAAGCAAGAATTAAAAGACGATGTTGATTTAGAAGAATCGGAAACAGAAACTGTTTTCCAAAAGCCAGCACCAGTATCAACCGAAGTTCCAGACAGTGACAATGAAGAAGATACTGCACCAGAGCCAGAGCCAGTTGTAGAAGAACCAAAGCCAGTTGTCAAGAAAGTTGTCAAGAAAGCACCAGAAGCAGTACCCGTCGAAGTTGCTGCTGAACCTGCTGCTGAACCAGCAAAGAAGAAGATTATTAAGAAAAAAGTATAAACATAACATAAAAACTAACTAACAAAAACAATAGACAATCAATACAATACTAAAAAAATACAAATAACAATACAACTATGATTTGAAATAAAAAATATAAAAATATTTATTGCATAAAAATAAATATTTTTTCATTCGGTAGAAAAATGTATATTTTCATCATAGTACATTTTCATTG
>Ga0214923_10004296_pt1 | contig 17309 bp, 10 predicted proteins | sample LL1510_MetaG_FD_177993 | JGI IMG/M metagenome (GOLD analysis project Ga0214923, IMG submission 177993) | Freshwater microbial communities from Lake Lanier, Atlanta, Georgia, United States - LL-1510 | ecosystem: Environmental > Aquatic > Freshwater > Lake | place: USA: Georgia | collected... | reverse complement strand
TCCATGGAGAAGCTTCGCTCCGGTCGAGCTCGGCGCGTCTCGCGCTTCGGCTCGGCGGCTGGCGTTTCACGCACTGGCGTCTCTTCCGCCTGCTTGAGGCTGAGGCCGAGGCGGTGACGCTCTGAGTCGAGGCTGATCACCTTGAGCTTCAGGGTCTGCTCGTCCTTCACCACGTCGCCCGGATGGGTGACGCGATTGTGTGAGAGCTCGCTGATATGGATGAGTCCCTCGAGTCCGTCGCGCACACGCACGAAGGCACCGAAGTTCACCAACTTCGTAATGGTTCCCTCAACGAAATCACCAATCTTGATGTCGGCGATTGCGGCGTTCCATGGATCCGGCTGCAACTTGCGGATCGAGAGGCTGATCCGCCCGCGCTCCGTGTTGATGTCGATGACTTCGGCGTCAACCGAGTCACCAACGTTGTAGCCGGCCTCTGGGTTCGCGACCTTCGACCAGCTGATCTCACTCTTGTGGATGAGCCCGTCAATGCCGCCAAGGTCAACGAAGAGTCCGAATGGCGCGATCGATCGAACCACACCGGCAACGCGCTGGCCAACCGACAGGGTGCTGAAGAGTTCGTCGCGCTTACCGCGGCGCTCCTCATAGTGCGCAACCTTCTCGGAGAGGATCAGGCGGTTCCCCTTGCGGTTCACCTCCAAGATCTTCATGCGCAGCTTGCGGCCAACGTACGGCTGCAGCTTCTCGGCAATCTCCTGGATGGCGTCACGCGGCGCGTCGCCCGCTGGGCGGCGCGGGAAGTCAACGATCTGGCTGATCGGCACGAAGCCGCGAATGCCACAGTCGACAATGAGTCCGCCCTTGTTGTGATCGATAACGGCGGCTTCGATGATGGTGCCGGCGTCAAGCTGCTCCTGCATCGTGCGCCACTTGCGCTCCATGCCGGCGCGGCGGATCGAGAGCACAACGTGCCCGTCTTCCGACTCTGGCTGCATGACGTAGACGAGTACCGTGTCCCCAACGTTGAGGGCTGGGCCCTCTTCGCCGTTGCGGCCGTGAAGTTCGCGGCTCGAGACGACACCTTCGCTCTTCGCACCGATGTCAACGAGCACTTCGTCCTTATCAACGCGCACGACGATGCCGTCAAGGACATCGCCCTGCTTCAAATTCTTGATTGGCATCCCTGCACCAGCGAGCAACTCTTCCATGGTGGTTGGCTCAGGGCCGGTCCACACACGTGGCGTTGGGGCAGCGGCTGGCGCGGCAACAGGAGCCTCGGTGGGGAGAGCGGCCTCTGGGGCAGCTGGGGTCAATTCGGCGGGAGCTGCAACAGCGAGGTCAACCGAAGGGGTGTCCGTCGAATCTGCTGCCTTCACCTTGACGCTCTTCGGCTTTGCAGGGGCTTTCGCCTTACGGGCTGGAGCTGCTGATCCAGCATCGGCACCCGCCTCAATTTCGGCGGCGCCGGGGGTTAGTTCTTCGTTCAAGTTGATGGTTCTCCTTACGACGTATTCGCGCTCAGGGGGTTACGCCGCCAGCAGAAGCAGGTGGCGCAATCTCGCGATCGCGTTCAAAGAGCCTACCACAGCCCCCCTGACTCGGCCTGGGGTTATGGGAGCTTGAGCACCTGTCCAGGCGAAATTGTGTAGGCAGGGCCTGCAATGTTGTTGAGGGCGGCAATCTGTTTGTAGCCATCTGGTCCTAACCCGAGTGACATCGCAATGTCATAAAGCGTGTCACCTGACCGGACCACATAGGTTTTGGTCGCCGCGGCACTCGCCGAAGGGGCAGGCGTTGGTGATGGGCTCATCGATTCGCTCGGCGACGGGGTCGGAGATGCGGATGGCGATGCTGAGGTGCTTGGGCTCGCCGTTGGGGTCACTTCGACCGAGGGGGTCGGCGTGGCCTCGCTCGGCGAGGTGAGCGCCCCAACGATCGAGGACACAAAGGGGCCGACCGCAGAAGCGACCGGGCCGCTCGCAAGGGTGATGATGCCGGCGAGCACGACCACGAGGAGCACCCGGAGCCACGGCGATCCGTTTGACGGGCGCGGGAGTGCGACGGTAGAGATGATTGAGGCATCGCCAATAGGCTGACGAGGGGCAAGGCTTTCCGCGAGGGCGCCAAGCTGCGCCTCGCGAGCCTGGCGAATCTGACAGTCGCCGCCCACGATGCAGCGCTCCGCGCGCACGACTTTTGGTAGTTCAGGTCGCGCCGGCTCAGCGCCGCAGCGGCTAAGGGTGCGTGAAGGGGTGATGGTGATGGCACCGCTCGGGTCGAGGAGCCAGGGGCAAGGAGTTGCGTTCAGAGGTTCCACGTTTGGAGGATAGCCGACGAAACCCCCCAGGACGCCAAAGAGCCCGGCGACGACCTATTTTGCCGAGGAGCTGCCCCCTCAGTATCTTCGGCGCTGGAGAGCTTGACTTCCGTGTTCGGGATGGGAACGGGTATGGCCTCTCCGCTACAGTCACCGGGCTCCGCTTGGCGAAGTCCGAATCCATGACTGAAAACATCGAGAAGTTATCTGTTTCATCGGGGGTGTATCCAAAACGACCACGGGCGCCGAAGAGGCGTCGTGGAGGTCAAGCCCTCGACCGTTAGTAGCGCTTTGCTGCAGCCATCACTGGCCTTCCACATGCGCCCTATCAAACAGGTAGTCTCCCTGCGGTCTTACCCGGTTAACCCGGTGGGGAACCTCATCTTAGGGCGAGCTTCGCGCTTATATGCTTTCAGCGCTTATCCCTGCCGAGCTTAGCTACCCTGCGATGCCCTTGGAAGGACAACAGGCACACCATAGGCTCGTCCACTCCGGTCCTCTCGTACTAGGAGCAGCTCCCTTCAAGTTCCCTTCGCGCACGCTGGATAGAGACCGAACTGTCTCACGACGTTCTGAACCCAGCTCACGTACCGCTTTAATTGGCGAACAGCCAAACCCTTGGGACGTACTTCCGCCCCAGGATGCGACGAGCCGACATCGAGGTGCCAAACGGTGCCGTCGATATGAACTCTTGGGCACCATCAGCCTGTTATCCCCGGGGTAGCTTTTATCCGTTGAGTGATAACCCTTCCACTCGGAGTTATCAGATCACTAAGCCCTGCTTTCGCACCTGCTCGACTTGTAGGTCTCGCAGTCAAGCCCTCTTATGCCTTTGCACTCTATGGCTGATTTCCATCCAGCCTGAGAGGACCTTTGGGCGCCTCCGTTACTCTTTAGGAGGCGACCGCCCCAGTCAAACTACCCGCCTGACACTGTTCCCCGGCCGGATAACGGCACGGGGTTAGAAACGAAACACAACAAGGGTGGTATTTCAACGACGGCTCCACCGAGGCTAGCGCCCCAGCTTCAAAGCCTCCCACCTATCCTACACAGGTCGAGCCTCAATTCAATATCAGGGTGTAGTAAAGCTCCACGGGGTCTTTTTGCCCCAGCGCGCGTAACCAGCATCTTCACTGGTATTTCAATTTCGCCGGATCCCTCGTTGAGACAGTGCCCAGATCGTTACGCCATTCGTGCGGGTCGGAACTTACCCGACAAGGAATTTCGCTACCTTAGGACTGTTATAGTTACAGCCGCCGTTCACTGGGGCTTCGATTCAGAGCTTGCACCCCTCCTCTTAACCTTCCAGCACTGGGCAGGCGTCAGCCCCCATACGTCAGCTTGCGCTTTAGCGGAGACCTGTGTTTTTGCTAAACAGTCGCCTGGGCCATTTCACTGCGGCTCTCACATACAGCAAGCTGCACATGAGAGCGCCCCTTCTCCCGAAGTTACGGGGCTATTTTGCCGAGTTCCTTAACGAGGGTTCTCCCGATCACCTTGGTATTCTCTACCCGGCCACCTGTGTCGGTTTGCGGTACGGTCACCTATTACCTCGCTAGACACTTTTCTTGGAGGCTTGGCTTGCTCGAGTCAAGGCTTACGCCCCTCCCCATCACTTTTCAGAGTTGAATGCGGGACCGGATTTACCTAGTCCCACCCCCTACGAGCTTGGACGTGCATTCCATAGCACGCTCGAACTACCAGACCCCGTCATGCCCTTGCTCCCATCGAACTCCGGCTCGGAGTACCCCCTGACTTGCGTCAGAGAGCCACCCTCCGCCTCGGCCCGACGACACCTTGCGGTGCAAACGGTCTTTGGTGGTTCTGGAATATCAACCAGATGTCCATCGTCTACGGCGTTCGCCCTCGACTTAGGACCGACTAACCCTGAGAGGACGAGCCTTGCTCAGGAAACCTTGGCCATACGGTGTGTGAGATTCCCACTCACATTTCGCTACTCATGCCGACATTCGCACTTCCGCACGCTCCAGCAGTCCTTCCGGTCTGCCTTCACTGCGAGCGGAACGCTCCCCTACCAATCGACGGCCAGTAAACTGGGCGTCGATTTCGCAACTTCGGTACAACGCTTGAGCCCCGTTGAATTTTCCGCGCGGGATCACTTGACCAGTGAGCTGTTACGCTTTCTTTAAATGATGGCTGCTTCTAAGCCAACATCCTGGTTGTTTGTGCGTTCCCACATCGTTCACCACTTAGCGTTGATTTAGGGACCTTAGTTGGCGATCTGGACTGTTTTCCTTGGGACCACGAAGCTTAGCCCTCGTAGTCTGACTCCCGGGCTCTTGAATCACGGAATTCGCAGTTTGGTTGGGTTTGGTAAGCGGGAAGCCCCCTAGCCCATCCAGTGCTCTACCTCCATGATTGAACGCCCGAGGCTAGCCCTAAAGCTATTTCGGGGAGAACCAGCTATCTCCGGGTTCGATTGGAATTTCTCCGCTATCCACAGCTCATCCGAGAATTTTTCAACATTCACCAGTTCGGTCCTCCACGAGGTATTACCCTCGCTTCAACCTGGCCATGGATAGGTCACCCGGTTTCGGGTCTACGCCATGCGACTCAACGCCCTATTGAGACTCGCTTTCGCTACGGCTCCGTCCTTCTCGGACTTAACCTCGCCACATAGCAGTAACTCGTCGGCTCATTCTTCAAAAGGCACGCCATCACGCACACCATTGCTGGTATCGCGCTCTGACTGCTTGTAAGCACTCAGTTTCAGGTTCTATTTCACTCCCCTTGCGGGGTTCTTTTCGCCTTTCCCTCACGGTACTAGTTCACTATCGGTCGCCAAGAGTATTTAGCCTTAGAGGGTGGTCCCCCTAGTTTCACGCATGAGAGACCTTCCACGCGCTACTCAGGTGGTCGATCACGAAGTCCGATCGCTTTAAGCTACGGGGCTCTCACCCTCTGTGGCCTGCCTTTCCAAGCAGGTTCGCATAACGATCGGATTTTTGACTTCGCCTGGACCCGGGAGGGCCCAGAAATCGACTCCTACAACACCGGGATAGCAACGGCTCCCGCCTATCACGCTACCGCGGTTTGGGCTACTCCCTTTTCGCTCGCCACTACTCAGGGAATATGTTTCTTCTCTTCCAGCTACTTAGATGTTTCAGTTCGCTGGCTTACCTTCCGACGGCCTATGTATTCAGCCATCGATGACTGGGCATTACCCCAGCCGGGTTTCCCCATTCGGACATCCTCGGATCAAAGTCTGCTCGCGACTCCCCGAGGCTTTTCGCAGCCTGCCACGTCCTTCATCGGCTCTTGGCGCCAAGGCATCCACTTAGTGCTCTTAGTAGCTTGACCCACCAACGACGACTCTTCGCCGCTCGCGGATCGTTTCGGGATACACCTTGACAATTTCACTTGTTTCATCCGACGAAACATTTACTTTTCGATGTTCTCAGTCATGTATTCGGCTGTTAAAGGTGCGCCTTGCGGCGCTGCGGCCTTTGCCGCCCAGCTGATCGCTGGTCGCTGGCCTTCCGGAGAAGGGCAGTGATCAGTGATGTGCCGGTGGTGACGGTTGGTGGAGACGAGGAGTCTCGAACTCCTGACCTCCTGCTTGCAAAGCAGGCGCTCTACCAACTGAGCTACGTCCCCAGTGATGGTGGTGGGCGTTTCTGGACTCGAACCAGAGACCTCTGCCTTATCAGGGCAGTGCTCTAACCAACTGAGCTAAACGCCCCCCGTGGGACCGCTCCTGCCCACGCAGGGTTGCGGCACCGGACAGCTAAAGAGTGGCAGGAACACGAACAACCGAGAATCCACCAGGGATTCGGTTTGCTTGTTGAGCCATGTTCGTCTCGATCTCTTGCGAGGCCGCTGAGCCCGCCCAACTTGGAGGCTCAGAACAACGACATGTTTAACCTGGGATTTCTTTTTGTGTTCGAACCACCGCTGGCTCAAACAGAAACTCCCTAGAAAGGAGGTGATCCAGCCCCACCTTCCGGTAGGGCTACCTTGTTACGACTTAGTCCCAATCACCGACCCTACCTTCGACAGCTGCCCCCTTACGGTTGGCGCACTGGCTTCGGGTATTGCCGACTTTCGTGACTTGACGGGCGGTGTGTACAAGCCCCGGGAACATATTCACCGCTGTGTGCTGACCAGCGGTTACTAGCAACTCCGGCTTCATGCAGGCGAGTTGCAGCCTGCAATTCGAACTGAGACCGGCTTTAAGGGATTCGCTCCGCCTCGCGGCTTCGCAAGCCCGTTGTACCGGCCATTGTAGCGTGGGTGTAGCCCAAGACATAAGGGCCATGCTGACTTGACGTCATCCCCGCCTTCCTCCGAGTTTGTCTCGGCAGTATCGTGTGAGTGATACAACACACGACAGGGGTTGCGCTCGTTGCGGGACTTAACCCAACATCTCACGACACGAGCTGACGACAGCCATGCAACACCTGTGCACGCGTCCCTTTCGGGAAAGCGACGTTTCCGCCGCGGTCATGTGCATGTCAAGCCTTGGTAAGGTTCTTCGCGTATCATCGAATTAAACCCCACGCTCCGCTGCTTGTGCGGGGCCCCGTCAATTCCTTTGAGTTTTAGCCTTGCGGCCGTACTCCCCAGGCGGGATACTTAATGCGTTAGCTGCGGCACCGGAGGGGTTAAAACCTCCAACACCTAGTATCCATCGTTTACAGCTAGGACTACCAGGATATCTAATCCTGTTTGCTCCCCTAGCTTTCGCGCCTCAGCGTCAAGATTGGACCAGGAAGTCGCCTTCGCCTCTGGTGTTCCTCCGAATATCTGCGCATTCCACCGCTACACTCGGAATTCCACTTCCCTCTTCCACCTTCAAGTGAACTGGTTTCGAAAGCTGTTCCCGAGTTGAGCCCGGGGCTTTCACTTTCGACTTCATTCACCGCCTGCGCGCGCTTTACGCCCAGTAAATCCGGACAACGCTTGCCACCTACGTATTACCGCGGCTGCTGGCACGTAGTTAGCCGTGGCTTATTCCTCGGGTACCGTCATTATCGTCCCCGAGAAAAGTGGTTTACGACCCGAAGGCCTTCATCCCACACGCGGTATTGCTGCGTCAGGGTTTCCCCCATTGCGCAAAATTCCCGACTGCTGCCTCCCGTAGGAGTCTGGGCCGTGTCTCAGTCCCAGTCTGGGTGATCGTCCTCTCAGACCACCTATCGATCGTCGCCTTGGTGAGCCATTACCTCACCAACTAGCTAATCGAACGCAGGCCCCGCCCATAGCGCATTGCTGCTTTGGAGACACTAATGAAAGCGTCTCAACATGAGGTATTAGCTACCCTTTCGGGCAGTTATTCCTCACTACGGGGTAGGTCACCTACGCGTTACTCAGCCGTTCGCCACTAATTTCCGAGCAAGCCCGGAAACTCGTTCGACTTGCATGTCTAAGGCATACCGCCAGCGTTAGTCCTGAGCCAGGATCAAACTCTCCGAAACAACGTGTTGCCTTACGGCAGCACGTTTATTTTCCGAGGGTCTGCCCCGGCGAATTAAACGGTTGCTTTGTGTTACCTGCCACTCTTCAGCTGTTAAGGTGCCGCCGACTTTCGCCGACGCGGTCGCCACGGAGACCGTGGTGACTGTAAGCGCTGCTCTGCTCCACCCGTGATCGGGGCGGACGGTCGAGGATCTCTTCCACGAGCGACGCGAAGGGGGAGTCTACGCACCCTGCCGCTCCCCTGTCAAACGGTAGGTTCGTGCGGGGCCGTGCGGGGTGATTCGTGCTCACCACGCGGGTGCGTTGTGTTACAGCAGGCTCGACTCCACGAGGAGCAGGACGCCCGCTGCGGCGGCCAGGGAGGCGACGGCAAGGGTGGCTCCGGCTGCGCTCGGCTCAACGCTGGTGGCAACCGTATAGATAAGGAGCGCGACGAGGCCGGCCAGGACCACCTTCAGGAGGCGGAGGAGGAGCTCGACGATCAGGTGGCTCATGCCCCTACTCTACGCCCCGCCGCTCTTCGAGGCTGCGGAGAATTGTTACAGCATCGGCGTACTGGAGGTCCGCTCCGAAAGGGAGGCCGCGGGCCATAGAGGTTATAGAAGGAACCTTGGTGCCGAGGCGCTCCTGCAGGTAGAGAAGTGTTACATCACCCTCGGGAGAGGGGTTGGTGGCGATGATTACCTCGCGGACGGGGCTCCCCTCAGCTGCGGCGGCGTCGATTCGCTCGAAGAGCTCCTTCATACGGAGCTGGCCGGGACCGATCCCCGACATCGGCGAAAGGGCGCCGTTGAGCACGTGGTAGCGACCACGGAATGCCCCAGTGCGCTCGATGGCGACGAGGTCGAGCGCCTCTTCGACCACACAGAGGAGGCCCAGGTCGCGCGAGGTGTCGCGGCAGATACGACAGCGCTCCTCGTCGGAGACGTGACCGCAGATGACGCAGGGCCGGGTGTTCGCCCGCATGGCGCTGATCGCGCCTGCGAGGGCGAGCGCCTCAGGCTCGGGAGTGCGCAGCAGGTGGAAGGCGAGTCGCTCAGCGGTGCGGGGGCCGACCCCTGGGAGCCGAGAGAGCGCCTCAATGAGTCGCTCGACGGAGCTTGGCAGGGCGGCGCCGCTGCTCACTCCTTCCAAACCTCGCGAAGGGCCGTGTCCGGATCAAGCTCGCCGAACTGAACAACGATCTTGCGCCCGTAGGCCTTGTCGGCCATCGCCTCGATACGCTCCCGCTTCGCCTCGGCGCGCTGGCGCAGGAAGCTCTTCGTGGGCGGGTAGCTGAGCACGAGGGTGTCGCCGTTGAGCGTGGGGCGGGCGTCGGCGAGGAGCGGCTTCGTGGCCGGATCCGCGCTCGCGAGCATGGCCCCCCACTCCCCCGTTGCTGGAGGGGCAGGCGGAGTTGCAGGGGCGGGGGTAGGTGCTGGTGTTGGGGTGGGGGCGGCGGCGGCCGGGCTGTTCGCGGGAGCGGAGGCGTGGGCGGCTGCAACGAGACGCGCAGGTGCTGGCGCAGGTGCAGGGACGTGGGCCACAAGGGGGGCGCCGCCGCCGAGGAGAAGTAGTTCGAGCCCGAGTCGCAGATCGGCATCGCCGCGGCCGGTTTCGATGCGGCGCAGGGCGTTTGCGAGCCCGAGGAGGGCTTCGCGCGTGCGGCCGGCGAGGGCGATCGTGGCGCCGCCACCGTCGGAGAGGTCGAGGCCGGCGGGGAGTTTGGCGGCGTCGCCAGGCACGGTGCCGCCCCCAGCGAGGGCGGCGTGCAGGCCGCGACGCACGAGGTCGGTGAGGCGGTCAGCAATGATGCGGGGGTCACGGCCGCGCGCTTCGAACTCAGCGAGGATCGCGAGCCCAGCGGGTGCGTCGGCGTCAAGGATGGCGCAGGCGAGGCGCTCGATTCGGTCAGCGCCAGGCAGACCGAGGAGCTCTTCGACATCGGCCGCTTTGAGCGGGTCGACCCCTGAGGAGAGGAGCTGATCGAGCATCGACTCGGCATCACGCATGCCGCCGTCGGCGAGGCGGGCCAGGAGCTCAATGGCGGCGGGCTCGGCGACCCGCTTCTCGGTCGCCAAGATGGCTTCAAGCTTGGCGGCGATCTCGGCACGGGCGATCGGTCGGAAGTCGAAGCGCTGTAGCCGCGAGAGAACCGCTGGCCGGATCTTAGACGGGTCGGTAGTGCAGAAGATGAAGACGATCCCTGGGGGCGGCTCCTCGAGCCACTTCAGAAGGGCGTCCCATGCGTCATTGGTGAAGCGGTGCACCTCGTCAAGGATGAGCACCTTGCGCTTCAGGTCCGTTGGCGGGTTGGTAATGAGTGGGATCAGGTCCTCGCGCACGTCGTCGATGCGGTTCGAGGTGGCGGCGTTGGATTCCACCACGTCAAAGGTGGCGCCTTCAGTAATGGCGACGCAGGAGCGGCAAGTGCCGCAGGGCTCACCCTCGGCAGGGGCGAGGCAGTTCAGCGCCTTGGCGACGATGCGGGCGGTGGAGGTCTTCCCGGTGCCGCGCGGGCCAACGAAGAGGAGTCCGTGTCCCAGTCGGCCGTCGGCGACGGCTCGGCGGAGGGTCTTGGCAATCGGATCCTGGCCACGCAGCTCGCCAAAGGTGGTGGCACGGTAGCGGCGATAGATTGCCAGCTGCTCCGTCATGCTCCCCTCCCCTCCTCTGCGTACTGCACTCAACACTGGTTTAGTGCCGCCGGCCGAGCCATCCGCTGCGCCCGCCGCGATCCGCTTAGCGCTGCTTCCTTCCGGACCTGACGCGGTTCACAGAGCGTCGTCGCGCGGAGTCCGACCGACGGCACGGCGATCATAGACGAACCGCCCCACTCCGATCGCGCAACGGTCACCCACACCGTGAGCGGCGCGAGGCACTCTACCCGCAACGCCTACTTGGGCGATTGAGAGCGGATTGGAGCGCGATTATGGGGCACACCGTTGACCTTCACGCCTATGGGGTAACAGCGGAGCGCGGCTTCCTCCCCATTGCCGACCCGAGCGCCGCCATCCCACTCGCCAACGCCGAGTGGCACGAGACGGCACGCAATCTGCCGAGTCTGATTCCGACCGGCCGCATTCGCGAAATTATCGAGGGGCTTACCCCGTTCCGTGCCGATCTCCTGAACAGCGAGGAGGATCTCGAGGGGGCGATGCGCACTCTCAGCTATCTCGGCCAGGCGTACGTGTGGGGTCAGCCAGAGGCGCCGACCGCTCTTCCCGCTGGGCTCGCGGTGCCGTGGCATGAGGTCGCTGCGGCGATCGGCCGCGAACCGATTCTCTCCTACGCCAGCTACGCACTCTGGAATTGGCGACGCATTGATGAGGATGGCCCGATCGCCCTCGGCAACATTGCGCTACTGCAGCACTTCTTGGGCGGGCTCGATGAGGCCTGGTTCATCCTGATTCACGTCGACATTGAGCGACGCGCAGGCGCGGCCCTCGCCGCTGGGGCACGAGCCCAGACGGCGATCTCGGCGGGTGACGATGCCAGCGCCACCGTTGCGCTGAGCGAACTGGGCGACGCCCTCGACGGCATTCTGGCAACGATGCAGCGCATGCCAGAGTCGTGCGACCCGTATGTCTACTACCACCGCGTGCGCCCGTATATCTTCGGCTGGCACAACAACCCTGCCCTGCCAGGTGGGCTGGTCTACGAAGGGGTTACCGCCTATGCGGGCAAGCCGCAGTCGTTCCGCGGTGAGACGGGTGCGCAGAGCACCATCGTGCCGTGCCTCGATGCCGTGCTCGGCGTTGAGCATGCCCCCGATGAGCTGCGCACCTACCTGATGGAGATGCGCCGATACATGCCGGTGAAGCATGTCGGACTGCTGGAAGCGTTTGAGGCGGGTCCAACCGCGCTCAGTCGCGTCACTGCACTCGGCGCAGCGGCGCCTGCTGGGCTCGTTGCGGCGCGCAATCGCGCCGTTGACCTGCTCCGCGCATTCCGTGCGCTGCACCTCGAATATGCCGCGACGTACATCAATCGCCAGGCGGCGGCGGCAACGGGGAACCCAACCGATGTGGGCACCGGTGGCACGCCGTTCATGAAGTATTTGAAGAAGCACCGCGACGAGACGGAGTCTTCGCTCACCAAGAGCTAAGGCTTAACGGCCGACCAGACTCCGCAACACGAAACGCAGGTTCGCCGGTCGTTCTGCCATGCGACGCAGCGAGTACGGCCACCAGTCGGGTCCGTACGGGGTGTAAATGCGCACGCGCCAACCGTTGGTGACGAGTCGCTCAGCGAGATCAGAGCGCACGCCGTAGAGCAGCTGAATCTCGCCGCGCGTTTGCGCAGCTGCGCCGAGCTTGGAGATGATGCGATCGTCATGCGTGCCGAAGGCAAGTGGGATCTGTGAGGCGATGAGTCGCTCTGCCAGTCCAATGTATGCGGCATTCACCGCCTCCATATCGCCGACCCCCTCCGCTCCCGGATCGTACGCGCCCTTCACCAGTCGCACTGGGATGCCTGCGGCGACAAGGCGCTCCACATCTGCGCTTGAGCGACGCATGTTGGCTTGCACGACGGTGCCGACCGGTCGACCAGCGGCGCGCGCCGCGCAGACAACATCGTGGAGTTGATCAAGGCTGTTTGGGTACTCCGCATCAACGCGGACAAAGCCGTTCACGGACCGCGCCGTTGCCAGAATTCGATCGAGACGCGCCGCAGCGACTGCGCTCCCCTCGGCGAGACCGATGGCGGTGAGCTTGACGCTGACGTTTGGCTCAAGGCCAGCGGCCGCCTGCGCGGTGAGAAGGGCGCTCGCATCGGCCGCGTACGCGTCGGCCGGTGCACCAGATGATGCCTCGCCGAGTCGGTCCAGGGTGACAGTGAAGCCGCGGCGCTTCAGATCGAGCGCGACTTCAACGGCGGCCGGGATGGTATCCCCAGCAACGAAGCGGCGAACAGATCGGCGGCCCCAAGAGGTGCGCTGTACGAGTCGGCCCAACGCTGCGGCGCGACTCATGCGCAGCAGTACGGTGCGGCTTAGAGCAAAGAACGGATTCACGCCAGAATCCTAGCGCGGCTGTGGCGAACTAGGGGCGGTCGCGAAGGCGGATCAGGGCGGCGACCGCCTCATCAACGGACCAAACTACCTCGCCCGATGCGCGGATCGCACCCACCACGAAGAGGTTGATGCCGTCGGCGGGGACGAGCCCCTTACGGCGCGCGACGCGCATGTCGGTGCTAAGGCCAATGATCCCCTTGTAGCGCGCAGGATCCTGTGCGGCAAGGCGGCTAAAGATGCCGATCTCCACAGCGGTGCCGTCATCAACCTGGGTGCCGTCGAGCCAGGCGAGCACCGCGTTCGCCCCCATCACGCCAGCTAGATCTACGGCGTAGACCTCGTCAGCGGTGGAGTCGCCATCTGAGCGCTGGAATTTTTGCTCGGCGAACTGTTCATGCGGCACGAAGACCTCAAAGCCCTCGGCGCGCAGCCGGGCGGCAACCGTGTCGAGGAAGCTGCGCTCCGCGTCCGAAAAGAGTGGTCCGGCGAGATAGATCTTCATGGCGGCAGTATTGCGTACTGGCTGAGTGCGTTAGATGAGCGTTGCAAAGGCGGGTACACTGACGTAACTGGCAGCAGTGCCAGAGCGACGTAGAGGAGGTCTCCATGAGCGACGAGCAGCAGGTCAAGATCACCGTCAAGGACAACGGCTCACTTCGCGTGGAGGGCGAATTCACCATTGTTGACGTTGAAGGGAACGAGATTCCGCACGAGGGCCCAGCCGCCGGCCTCTGCCGTTGCGGTCACTCCGCCAACAAGCCGTTCTGCGACGGCTCACATAAGGATCGCTTCGAGAGCGTCGTCCGCGCCCCGAAGGCGTAAGGTTCGCCGCTAGGAGCGGCGCAGTGCGGCACGACCGCGCAGCATTGCCGCAACCGGCAACACAATCAGCGCGGCGCCAAGGAGTCCCAGCGCGGTGTAGCTCGCCGCGGCAACGACGATCCCTGAGCCGAGTGCCGCAGCAGCGGCGGAGCTCCAGATCATGGCGTCAGTCGCCCCTTGCAAGGTGGTGCGCTCGGCACCGTCGAGCCCCTCAGTAAGCAGCGCGGATCCGGCCACGAATCCAAGGTTCCAGCCGACGCCGAGCAGGAAGAGGGCGATGAAGAGGACTGTTCCGCCATCTGGTGGAGCCACCGCCGCGAGCACCGACGAGAAGGCGCTGAGGGCGAGACCTGCCGCAATGATCGCCGGGGTGCCAAAGCGTCCAGCCAGGCGGCCGGAGATCGGCGAGAACGCGAACATGCCAAAGGTATGTCCACTGATGACGAGCCCAACGGCGGCGAGGCCGTGGCCGTGATCTGTCATATGCAGCGGTGTCATCGTCATCACCAGCACCATGACTACCTGCCCGATGATGAGCGCTACCACGGCGGCGAGAATTCGGGGTCGTGCAAGCATCTCACCGAGGGAGGCGCTGGCGCGACCGCGTGCTCGCGCTGCTACAGGAGCAAGCGTTGCCGGATCAGGACGCAGGGTAACGAGCGTGAGCAGCGCAGCGGCGGTTACAAAAAGCACCGGCACGCCATAGACGCCAGCGAGTCGTGGCAGGTTGAACCCTTCGGCGATATTCCCCGAGAGGGTGACAAGGTTCGGACCAACGATGGATCCAAGGGTCGAACCCCACACGACCAGGCCGATGGCCGAGGCACGACCTCTCTCGGGGTACATATCGGCAGCGGTGTAGCGTGAGAGCTGATTCGACGCATTGGCGCAGCCCATCGCGGCGGTGGCCACGATGAAGAGCGGAAACGAGCCAATCACCACCGCAGTACCAGCCACAAACGCCCCGACCGCACCGATTCCGTAACCAAGGACGAGGCCCGCGCGGCGTCCGTACAGCACCATGAGGCGCGAGAGGAGCGCCGAGGCGGCTGCGGAGCCGAGTACGATCGTTGCCCCAGGGAGCCCGGCGAAGCTAGATCCGCCCGAGAGCTTCTTCGCCACGATGGTGGCAATGGTGATGGCGGCGATATAGCCAGTGCTGCCGAGGGCAACACCAAGGACGAGTGAGGTTTGTAGGCGACGACGCGTGACCGCGGCGGTCATGCGGACGGTGCGGTGGCGAGCGCCTCGTAGATCAGTTGGAAGATTTCGGCGGACTTCGGCTCGTAGGCCACCAGGGTGTTTGGCTTCTCTTTCTTTGACTGCACGATCGGTCGCTCATCAACCGCGGTCATGCCGCGCGTGAACTCACCGTGCAGCTCAATGTCGACGCGCTTCTCGCGCAGGTCAAAGAGGTGTGGATGCGTCACGGCAAAGATGGCACACGGATCATGCAGTGGTCCGCCGTAGACGCCAAGTTGCTCGCCGTAGGTGGTCGAAAAGAAGTCGAGTAGTTCGGCGGCGAACTTCGCGCTCGGTGTACCGAGGGTGAGTACGCGCTGTACGAACTCCTTAGTGATGACTACCTGGTGGGTGGTGTTAAGGCCGACCATCTTGAGCGGCCCTCCGTAGTTGAAGACGGTTGAAGCGGCCTCGGGGTCAGCCCAGATATTGAACTCAGCGTGTGGCGCACGGTTGCCGTGCAGCGTGCCGCCTCCCATCAGTGAGATGCCTGCGATGCGCTTACCAAGGTCGGGAGCGGCGCGTAGGGCAAGAGCGATGTTGGTGAGCGGGCCGAGTGGCGCGAGCCAGACCCCTTCACCCTCGTGCTTGCGCACGAGTTCGATGATCGCTTCAACCGCGCCGGCTCTCTCAGCTGTTCGTCGCACTGGGGGAAGCTCGGGGCCACCGAGCCCCGACTCGCCGTGAATGTGTGGCGCGTTACGGGGTGGGGCCACGAGTGGGCGGTCGGCGCCAGCAAAGACCGGGGCGCTGATGCCAAAGACGTCGCAGGCGATCAGGGCGTTGGGCAGCGTGCGCGAAAGCGGCGCGTTGCCGTGTACCGCGGTAATCCCGATCAGGTTGGCGTAGTGATTCGCAACCACCAGTGCGAAGACGTCGTCATGCCCTGGGTCACAGTCGACGATCATCGTGGGGCGATGGGCAGGCGTGGTCATGGGCGAACCTTAGCGCACCCGAGCCCTCGCCCGTGCCCCATACTGCAGGCATGAAGCGCACCCTCAGCCAGGCGAGTGAGTCCCCGTTCCGACCTGAGATTGAAGGGCTACGCGGACTTGCGGTGGGGCTGGTGGTGGCAGCACACGCCGGACTCCAGATCCCCGGAGCGGCGCTCGGACCCGACATCTTCTTTGTCCTCTCGGGGTACTTAATCGTGGGCATCCTGCTGCGCGGTCTGGAGGCTGGGCAGGGGATTCGCTTCCGCGACTTCTACGCCCGCCGCATTCGACGCATTGCCCCCGCGCTCGCCGCAACGATCCTGCTGACGGTAGGCGTGGTCGCCCTGCTGAACGATCCGTCGACGCTGGCACGGACCGCAAAGGACGGTGCGGCGGCACTTGCTGGCGCCGCGAACATCACCTTCGGAGCGCAGGCGGTCGACTATTTCAGTAGTACTGAGCCTTCACCGCTGCTGCCACTCTGGTCAATTGGCGTTGAGGAGCAGTTCTACCTGGTGGTACCGCTGCTCCTTGGCATCGCCTGGAAGATTCGTCAGCGTCGCGCGATCCTGCTCACCCTTTCCGTGATCGCGGTAGGCTCCACCGCCGCCGCGGTACTGCTAACTCCAACGGAGCCGATCTGGGCGTACTACCTGCTGCCCACGCGTGCCTACGGTCTCGCTGCGGGCGGCCTCCTCGCGCTGCTCGAAACGCGTGCACTCGCGAGCAACGCGCTGCGACGCGTTCCGCTCGCGCCGATTGGCCTCGTCATGATCGCGGCCCTCACGCTGCTGCTTCCAGGCGAGAAGGGGTATCCAGGCCTCGCTGGCCCACTCTCGGGCGTAGCCTCGGTGGCGCTCATTGGTGGCATGGCCAGCATTGGGTTGCGCGGCACCGTGAGCGCGACGGGGGGTAAGGCGATGCGCGCACTCTTCTCCATCGCGCCGCTGCGCGCAATTGGTCGCATTAGCTACAGCCTCTACCTGGTGCACTGGCCCATCCTCATTCTGCCGACCTACTTTGGCGTGGAGATGACTTCAAGCACTACTCTCCTCGCCGTCGTCTCCAGCCTGCTCGCTGCCACGCTCATGTATCGCTTCGTTGAGCAGCCGTTCCGCAAGGGTTTGGCCTTGAGCCTGATACCAGGTACGGTGCTGCGTCGCGGTGGCGCAGTATTGGCGAGCCTGGTTCTTGTGCTCGCCGGCGTGGGATTTGCACCCGATGCTGCCTCTGCTGAGCCAGGGGCCAGCGATGATCCAGAGGTCAGCATCGTGACCCCAACACCAAGTCCCAGCATGGAGCTCGTGAGCCCCTCCCCCACGCCGTGGGCGCCAATCTCAATCGGCGGCACCACCGTGCATCAGCTCACCGGTGCCGTGCCCGCCAACATCAAGCCGACTCTCGGTCGCGCTGCAGGGGACGCAGACAACATCCTCAACAAGGGGTGCAGCCGTGATCACTACGGCGAGACCGTTCCCGTTTGCTACTACGGCACAAAGGGTGGCACGCGCATCGTGCTGCTGGGCGACAGTCACGCCCTGCACTGGATGCCCGCGCTTGACCTGATTGGCAAGGCGTACAACTACGAGATCATTCC
>Ga0214923_10004295_pt1 | contig 17310 bp, 15 predicted proteins | sample LL1510_MetaG_FD_177993 | JGI IMG/M metagenome (GOLD analysis project Ga0214923, IMG submission 177993) | Freshwater microbial communities from Lake Lanier, Atlanta, Georgia, United States - LL-1510 | ecosystem: Environmental > Aquatic > Freshwater > Lake | place: USA: Georgia | collected... | reverse complement strand
GTCCGAACTATTGCTGCGGTATCCGAGTTCTGTTCGACGTTGTCGTTGTAACTTTTCTGATTCCTTCCCAAATGATACAGGTTTATTACGAGGACCAACCTCAGGAGATGGCGAGCGAATTTTAGGGATGTGTGGAATAAGAACCTCAAATGTCAACGGTTTTTCACTGGTAGGAAAAAAGCTAGCACCAGCATTGATGTGCGGCAGAAGCACCTGTATCAAAAATGATATTCCTAATAAATTCGTGTTAGGGCACGTTTCCAGTTCAAATATGTATTTTTCGGCACTTATATTGTTATATGTATGTATTGCGGTCATAAGAATATTTAAAACAATTGATGAAACTGTCGAAGTTTTTCCGTAAGTTCGTGCTATATGGCAAATTCCGTTTTGAATAAAAGAGTTTAAATTGTAAATATTATCTTCGTCATCGGATGAAATTAAATCTTCTAAGTTTCGCAAGCATGATGTAATCGATGCCTCGTTGGAATTATGAATGCCATTAAAGATATTGTCGGATTGATTTTGTAATGTTCTAAAAATTATTTTCAAAGAAGTAGTCGAACCTAATTCAATTATTTTTTTTTTTTCGAATTCCATAGTGATTATATATATATAACAAATATTTTTGTACTTTTTTCAAAAAAAAAAACAATTGAATGACATGATTTTCTAAATAGCTTAGCCCAAAATATAATCAATCAATTGAACTTGATTTAATGATGTTTTTAATTATTTAGGTGTGTTATTGTATGCCGGAATAACCGATTAGTATAATGAAATGAAATTGGAATAGCCCAATCCGATATATATTATTGTGGTATATTACAAAACTCAACTATTCAAATACGCGATCCAACGGATATAGAAACCGCATCTACATAAACCGACCCAAATAGTGGTTCTTGTTTTATTTAATTTAATCCAACTATTTACTTGCGTTTAGCATTCTAATCAATATATAATTTTAATTGTATCTTTTGGTATAATCCACTGTTTTTATATTTAGAAACAAAATATGAAAAAAATTGATTTTTCAAAATATATGTATATATATGCAGAAATTATAATAATGGCACATCAAGATTGGGAAACTGTAGTTTTTAAGAAGCGTCCTAATCAGACAGAAGCGATTAAAGCTGCTCAGCGTTCAGGTAATACCGAATCTATAAAAAAAACAGATGCGGGTAATCGTCAAAATTCAACAATCGTAAATTCTTATAAGATAGATAACATCGATAGTAGTGAACAAAAATTATCACTTAAAATGATTGATACAAAAGCAACTGAGGCTATTAGAAAAAAACGTTGCGAATTAAAACTAAGTCAAAAAGAATTGGCAAATAAGGCACAAGTACCTGAAGCAGTTATAAAAAGTCTTGAAAATAATAAGGAACAACATAATCCTCCATTACTTACAAAAATTCAACGTGTATTGGGAATTAAATTATTAGGTCAAAATATTGGAGAACCATTATAATATTTTATAATTATATATGTCTAATAATATGATTACTATATCTGAAAAATTATCAAAGGTTGTGTCACGCGATTTTAAGATATTTAATAATAAAATTTTTATTTGTAGTCATTTTTATCAATTAAATCGATGGGTATCTCAAATATCATGTTATGATTTATCTGGTAATACAATCAATACATTTGGAAAAAATGGAAAAGTGTTATTGACTGGTTTTCGAAATACTACAGAAAGTTTTCAATTAAAATTAAGTGGAAATTTTCTATATTTAATTGGTACTTCTCAAAAATTGTCAAGAGATGGATTTATATTAAAACTTAATAATATAACAGGTCAAACTATAAATAATTTTGGGTTAAATGGTATTGTAATGTTTGATATATTAGGTAAAAATGATTTTGTATCTGATTTTTTATTAGATAATGAAAATCTTATTATACTTGGATATAGTAGTTTAAATGGTTATTTCTCGGTATTTTTAATGAGAATTAATATTTTGACTGGTAAAATAAATCCAATTACATCGAAAAATACTATATTTAATGAATTTAACATTGAATATAGAAATGGAATAATGCTTATTTATAAAAATAATACAGATATAATACCAAAATCATTTATTACTAATCAAAATAGTATAATTATTGGCGGCGGTATTAAAAATCATACATGGGATGGTTTTATTATGAGTATATCCGCTAATTATTTAATGATAAATATTTCTATACAAAATTATTTAAATACATATGATATGAACAATAGTATTATTTTTAATCATAATAAATTAGTTTTACTTACTACAGTAACAAATTTATTAAATTTAAATGTTGTAATTTTATCTCAATATAATAAGGATAATTTTTTAATAGACAATAGTTTTAAACAATTTATTTTCAGCACAATGAATTTTGATTTAGCTGGTAAAAAAATTTTAGTTGATAATGATAAATTATATATATTATGTAATTCAAATAATAGTGTTTTTATTTTTTGTTATTCTTCTGATAATACATATACTACTTTTCAATATACATCTAAAAAATCAATTTTTGGAAATAATTTTGAAATATTAAATAATAACTTATATGTTGAAATAGATTTAGATGTAAATGCTTTAATACTATGTATTGATAAAAATATTGGAAATACAAAAATAGATATATAATAAATAAAAATATATATTAAAGTGTATTTACTTTTATTTATTTAAATTAACTGTTTTAACGCTGTCTAGACATTCTTGATTTTTTTCTTAATGCTCTCTTGGTAGATTTACGTAAGGAAGAACGACGCCGGCGGTAGCCACCTTCTGCCTTACTTGCGGCAGCAGCAGCAGCCTTAGCCTCAGCGAAAGCAGCCTTTTTTTTAACATTCATACTATAAAACGTATCATTATCTATTTCTTCACTAGCTAAACTGAAGAAAAACCTATCTAATTCATTTATTCTTGGAAATGTATTAAGAACAACGTATCCCTCTCCATTAACTCCGTTTTTACCAACTTTTTTGCCTAATTGTCCATCAGCTAGAAGTAATTCTCTAAGTGTAACCTGCTCATCTGGGGAAAGTAATTTCATTCCTTTACTGCGGCCAACTTTCCAAATGTAGGCATACCCACCATCATCTTGTGGGTCCATTCGTACAAAATAAGCGTCGTAAGACATTTTTTTTTATATATTATATGTTAATATTTTTTTTAAAATTAGCCTTAATTTAATTTACTGAATATCAAAATTATAACGCACATAATAATTTAAACAGATTGTATAAAATATTGTTTAGGTTTTTTAGAAATTTATATCTAAAATATATATGATTAAGCGTATATATATTTTATTCATTATATTAGTAATCATTCTAATTTATTACTGTAAACAAAAAAAATTAGAATTAGGAACATATACATCATATCCAAATATATATAATTATTATTCAGATGTTAAAGCATATATTTCGGTAATTCGCCACGGAGAAAGATATCCAACTAAAAATGTGTTTAAAAAAATAGATAAATCGATTGGTATTACAAAATATAATGATTTAACACCGCGTGGACATAGTAATATGTATCTATATGGAATTATATTAAAGAGAATGTATCCACAAATTTTTAATAATGAAAATAATTACAATATATATTCTACGACTATTAAACGTGCTATAGAAAGTGCTGATAGTTTTTTAAATGGATTAAATAGTAATAAAAAAATTATACTGGGTCCAGAAATTGATAATTTTTTAAAAATCAATAAATTTTTTTTAAAACAAGACGTCCCAGGTGACGTATATAGCTGTCAATTTGCTAATATACTATATAAAAATTATGATAAATGTAATTATACAAAAATAGAAAAAGTTGAAAAAGAACATGACCGTATTAATTATAGGTCTATTTTATTACATCATGAAAAGGGATTAAAACTATATACTTTTTTATTGTCCCTATTACAAAAATGTACCTTATCAAATCAACCACACGGTTCAATATTTTTTTGTCATGACAGTTCATTAGCTCCACTTTTCTATTATTTTAAATTATTACCTAGTGAAAATAATTTTAAAAATAGTGAAATGTTACCATTTGGTGCTAGAATAGAAATTTTAATAAATTATAACAATAATATGTTATTATTTTTGAATGGTAAATTTATTAGATTTATGTAATTAATTATGTAATATAAAAAAATTGAATAATATATTCATATTTTTAAAAAAGATATATTAATCATTTATGCGAAATTTAATTGTAGTTTTGAACGAAATTATTACTTTAATTCCTGATACAGAAGATAATGAATTTAAAGAAAAATTAGAAAAAATCAGATATAAAGCGTCGTGTGCTGCTCCAGAAATTATGTATACTATGTGGCATGACACACAATGTGTAATTTCTAATCATTTTGAAAATAAAAATGTTTTACCCGAATGGGGCGTTGAATTTATCAAAATATGGACGGATAAAACTGACCAATAATAATTATAATTTAAAAAATATATAGTGTATATATTATATAATGTTAGATAAACCTCCACAGTGCTATAAGTGTCTTAAAATACTGAATAATATCGAACAAAATAGCGGTTCAATGTGTAAAGAGTGTCATGATAAAATGATACAACAATGTAAAAAGGATATAAATGATAATGGTTATTGTTGTGATTATAATGGACAACTTTATTGGTTTTAACTTCTTAAATTTGTCATCATACTATCATATATTGGTCGATAATTTTTTTTAAGACTAGTTTCTGCCTTGGAAACAATACCAGTGTTTTCAACTTTATCTCTATAAAAAGCCCACATAGGCATTATTCTTTTACTATCACCAACTGTTCCAATAACACCATCAAATCGAGCTCCATAACATTTACTTAAAACAAATAATATCATTGGTTCACAAATACTATGACCGGAAAAATCACTAATATGTATTACCATACTACCTCCTATTTGTAAATGCGCCCAAGCATTTAATATACTACGAAACAGGAAATTAGTAACCCAATTTTCAAATACAGTAAATTTACTAATCGATTGCGTCCCTTCCGTATCATTTGTATCATAAATTTCTAAATTAAAATAAGGAGGACTAGTAAATATAAGATCAAATAATTCGCTACCTAAATTCGCTGTTTCAAATGGTTCATATTTAATTTCATAATTTGTTTTTCCAGACCTCATATATTTAGCAAAGGTGTCTAATATTTGATTATGACCGGCCATTAATTTTTTGTTGGGATCATATCCTAAATATCGCTCAGCATGATGTCCTATAGCCGCAATAAGTCTATCTCCCCAACCAGCACTTATATCTAATATTTTACGAGCATTGTAATGAATGTAGATTGACGTGGCGCAAGTTATTTTAAAATTTGTTGCTTCATATTTTTTTCGCCAAAGAATTTCACGTATTTGAAAACTATCAACTGTGCCTGTTTGTTCAATACACTCAGCAACTAGTTCTGCTTTATGTGTATTGAAATATTCTAGAGGAGACTGGTCCTTATCATATCGTTTAGCATCAACCCGAGCATATTCTGTCATAATATCAGTTAATCGGTCAATATTTTCATAGTCTGTAGCTTGTTGAATATATGAAATACTTTTATTACGAAATTCGTTTGTTCTCAATTCTTGATCTAACCAATGCATTCCTACAAGAGTAAACTTATCATAAGAAATAACTGGTTTATATTTTATAACATTACTAAACAAATTATAGGGTTTATTATAAAAGTATTTAAGATATGGATAATTTATACTTGATTTTGCTACACTATCAATAAGTTCCGCTTTATTCATTTTTACCACTTCATCTGCTGGAATATGGATTATATTGTCATCCTGTGATAGATATTTACTTAAATTAATCATAGTTATATATATATTATGATTTTAAATATAATTATATCAATTTTTATTTATAAATATATTTAAAATTCTTCAACACTATTATTATAATCATTACCATTATGATAGGTATGCCATAGATATTCAAAAATTACCTTAGATATATAAATAACAGTAAAATTAGTTGAATTTATTGGAGATATAAACCAATTATACAATAGCAACTCTTTAAATAAATCTGGAAAAATGATTAATGGATTAGAATTTAATAGTATATAAAATAGAGTAATTCCTACTAAACGTAATAATATTATAAACAAATATAATGGACTAAGACCTAAGTAAAAATATAATACTATATATGTAAACAAGTCAACAGCCTTATCACTTGACTGGTATCTATAACTTTTACAAATTTTAAATACATTAATTATTTTATCTTTCCAAGCTACTAATTTACTAGTCCAACAATCAGTAAAATCAGTCAAAAAAATAGCAATTGTTTTTATACGATGATCAATTGGTAAAACTAATATTGTTAATATTAAAATAATACGAACCAGTATACCTGTTGTTATATACTTCGCATAAACCATATATATTATAGATTTAAATAAAATTGATTTAAAGAATATATAAACAATAAGATTATAAGGTGTCAAAAGAAATATGTCAAAAAAACAGGCATTAAAATCAAAAATACCATTGACTAAATTAGGAGTACAACAATTATTAATAGAAAAAACAAATTATCTAACAAAACGTGGATATGCTATTTTCAAAGACCAATATGATGTCCCCTTTTTAGAAAATATAAGAAAAGAACTAACCGTACTACCGTTTACAATAGAAGATTTTGGTGCTCCTGCTCGTAGTTTTCCAGTTTATTTAGAAAGTCCAAAAAAAATATATATACCTAAACATTTTGCTTTTAAACATATTGGAATACCAAGTTGTATACATACCAAGGAACCAAGTAGAACTAAACTTGAATTTTCTGGAAGTGTTCGTGATAATCAATTAGTTCCTATTCAAAAATTTTTAAACAGTTGTAATTTAGGTGGGGAATATACAAATGAGAGTTTATTAACATATAGTTACGGTGGCATTATAAGTTTACCATGTGGTTGGGGCAAAACCGTTATAGGATTATATATTGCTGTTAAATTAGAAGTAAAAACATTAATAATCGTTCATAAAGAATTTTTGGTCAATCAATGGAAAGAACGTATCGAACAATTTATCCCTAATGCTAAAATTGGAACTATTCAACAAAATAAAATGGATGTAATAGGTAAAGATATTGTTATTGGAATGTTACAAAGTATTAGTATGAAGGATTATCCTGATTGGATATTTGATGATTTTGGCTTTACGATTGTCGATGAATGTCATCATATTTCCAGTGAGGTATTTTCAAGAGCCTTACCTAAAATAAATTCACGATATACCCTAGCATTATCGGCTACACCAAAACGGAAAGATCGTTTAGAATGTGTTATGGAATGGTATTTGGGACCCTATATATACATAGTTCAACAACAGAATACGAAACAGGTAAGAGTTAATATGATATACTACTATAATAATAACGCATTATATAGTGGAATGGAAACGTTGCCTAATGGAAAACCGTGTATTGCTCGTATGACAAATAATATTACAGAATTTAATCGACGAAATCAATTAATTTTAGAAATTCTACGTAGATGTGTTCAACCAGAGGAAAGTCATATATTGGCTCTAAGTGATAGACGTGAGCATTTACGATACTTACATGATACACTAGAAGAACGTAATACATCAACTACTGGTTATTATGTAGGTGGAATGAAAGAAAAGGAACTAAAAGAGTCTGAGAGTAAAAAAATTATGTTAAGCACATATACAATGAGTAGTGAAGCGTTGGATGTTGCTAGTCTAAATACACTTGTGCTAATGACAAGTCATAGTGGAGGAAGTGTTCATACTCAAAGTTGCGGGCGCATTTTACGAAAGGCACATGGAGATATTATTCCAACTGTTTGGGATATTGTTGATGATTTTAGTATTTTTAAAAATCAGGCTAAGAAACGTCTTGAATACTACAAAAAACAAAATTATGAAATTTATAGGGTTGATATTTTAGACAGGGAAGAAATTCCTATCGAACAAATGATAGCTCAATTGGACCAATTAGTTAAAATAGAAAATAGTAAAACAAGACTTGAAAAAAAAATGGAAGAATATGAATCAAAAAAATGCTTACTGTTAGATAATGATTAATAATTAAACAAATATGTTGTTGTTAGTTTTACATTAATGATATGCCGTCTAAAAACGTATTTTTATAAAATTATTAGTTAAATTATAAAATATATTTTTAACTTATATAACAACGACAATGTCTGGACATTCTTTAGAAGAACATTTACTAGTATCCAGAATATTACCTAAAGATCAAAATAGAACACACCAAATACAAAGTATAGTAGAGACTGAACTTACAGAATTTGTTTTAGAACATGATTTTGAAATTTATTCATTTTTACAAGATGGTATATATGGACAAATTTTACAGGCAATTGATAAAAAGACTGGAAAAGAAGTTGTTTTAAAAAAAATGAAACATTATATTAAAAATGAATTGATACGTTCAGATATAATTCAAGAAATTGCATTGTTACAATTATTGAATAAATATCCTCAAACTATGGCCGTCACGTTTTATGGCGTGGCATTTAGTGAAGATGGTGAACACTTGTACTTGGTTTTGGAAAGTCTTGAAAAATCTCTATGGGAAATCAAAAGTAATATCTCTTCACAACAAATTAAAATTATATTATATCAAATAATAAATGCATTCTATTTTATTCATGGATTGGGCATTATACATAATGATATTAAATTGGCAAATTTAATGATTAAAAATAATCATATTCGTATTATCGATTTTGGTATCTCTTCCTTTTTGGGTGTAGGTCCAGCTGTAGAATTAATTAGTGATTATATGTGCACTGAACAAACAAAAGCGCCTGATAGTGAGGACCAAATAAAGTATGGTTATATACATACAAATCGAAAATCTTATGTAAGTGATATGTTTAGTATTGGATGTTCAATAATTCAATTAGCAACAAAGGAAAAAACAAAAAAAATAATGGTAGTAAATGATACAATTTATTTAGTAGATGGCGATAGAAATGTCGACATATCAAGTTTATTAGCAGATGATCAAATGTTTGGCGAGAAGGGTTATGATTTATTACTAAAAATTATGAATCCGGACACACATCTTAGATGGTGTGATATTCAAGCATTATCCCATTCATATTTTGCCGATATACCTACAGATAGATCACTGATATTACATGGCGGAGGTTTAGAACAATTTTTCGAAGAACAAGTTCAATATAGTTTTGAAGAATTTAGTAAACATCAAATGGAAATATGTTTTTTAGAAATTCAACATCAAACGTATATTGATGACAAAATATCATTATTTGATTGTGATGAACGCATGATAAATTCATATTTTTCAATTATGGATTGGATATTTAGTATATTTTTAAAAACATCAATTATTGAAGGATTTGATACATTAATAAATAATATATGTTTAATCAATGGATCGTTTAAAAGAATATTTAACAAATATGGACCATCAACCAAACTACAAATGCTAGGTATTTTACCCAATCATATATCAAGAAGTATATTTAATTATAGTGAATTGGATTTAATCACATATAGTCAACTATCAGCTGATGCATTTGACACTTCTCAAGCAGTGGATTTTATATTAAATGAGATAATGCGAGAAAATAATTTTAAAATACCCATATATCCTATTTCGGTTCATATACAATATATATACCTAAATTTAAAGTATGTTCTAAAAGAAGCTCATATACAATCTGAAGAAATTTTAAAGAATATATTTATAAACATTTGTATTCATTTGATCTATTGGTTAATTCAACCAGAGCCATTCATAGATAATGATTTAACAATTTGGGAAATGATTATATTCTGCACAAATCGAACATTATCATTGATTTTAAATATCGACGTATACGAATTAAATCAAAAACCAATGATATATTTTCTGACATTAGATGACAATAAATGCCTTGAAATAAATAAATATTTTGTAACAAAATTAAAAGATAGTTTTTTTCCAACTAAATTTAGATATTTAAACGCAATTTTTGATGATTTGAAAGGTAAGTGATATAGATAGAATTAAATAGTTTTATCATAGTTGATTAACAGATTAGTTCGATAATTTGAATAAATGATTTACACCCTTGAAGATTTAAAATGGCACGCTTAATGCCAAAAAATCAATAAGGTTTGCCCTTAGCAGAGCGTGTAAATTTTGATGGTCCATTTTTTGTATACTAAAAACGTTGTCATTTACTTTACGTATTTCACATAGAAGACATGTATGTTCCGGAACTATATCCCGAACTAAATCCAGTGCCCCAGGGATCCCACCAATTAAATGTAGGCCATTCAATTAAACCCCAATCTGGTGATAAAATTAGTTCTTCCGGAGCTTTATTGTTTGAAGATTGGCTGGGTGTAGGATTAAAAACACGCATACGCCTATTAGTAGGCTGATTATTCACAAGCCACGATATACGAATTGGTTTGCCAGTTATACTTATCATATTAAAACTATTCATTAATATAGATAATGTATCATTAGGATTAAAGAATACACCCGAGATTTCCATACTTGTTCGAGGATAGGTTTGATTATGAATTGTATCAACTGTTGGAGATGAATTAAATGTAAAATCTACTGGCATAGAAAATGTTATTGTTCCATCATTATTAAATGTTTTTGTTTGTATGTGTAAGACTAGTGGTTGGAATGGATCACCACGAAAAGTCCAGTCTAATAAACTAGCATTAACAGGATCTTTTACAAAATCAATATCAACACGCTTACCTAATACCTTATCATAATAATTAGCACGTTTAAAAATAACTGCTGAATTTTGTTGTTTATTAAAGAAATAGTCTAAAAATTGTTTGTTTGTATTTAGTGATGTTTCAATATATATACTATTAGTTGAACGTTCTTGTAATAATCGTAAACTATCAATTTCTAAAAAATTGTGTATTTTTTGTAAGCAAACATATTTTTCAAGATTTAAAACGTTTGTCTCATGGTGAAATATGTAGCTAGCTCCTAAGCGATTTACTACTGGTTTAAGGGCATCCCTAAATTTATTCATTGTATTAAAAAGACATAACCTAACTAGATTTTCGGGATTATTATTTGTAAATTTATCTATAGCACGCACGCATTGATTGATATGCGGCATTATATAAAACATATCAACAGCTAATGTATAATTAACATTAGTATTATTTACTCGTTGATTATTATCGTCGATAATGTTTGCTGCAGCAACTACAATTCCTAATACATTATTATCGACAGTAAGTATACTGCCACTTGATCCCGTATCGGCACTATAGTCTGTCAATATAAACCCTCCAGGAGTAGATAGCTCATTAATTATGCTAATATTTTCTTTAGTGCCGATTGTATAGTTCATACTAAGTATTTTAGTATCTAAGCTATTTGCTACACCATTTTTATTCGCGTATAATATCTTAGCAGGTTTATTAGTAATACATCCATAAAAACCAGGAATAGTATTTAAATAGGATAAGCTTTTATATAGGTGATTATTATTTATTACATCCGGATTTTCAACTATACCCATTGCGATATTAAGAAAGGTGTGCTGAATAGTAAATAGACAAACCGTAACATTTATACTCTCCTTTATATTACACTCTTCCTCAAGAACTAGTTGAACTTTAACCTTATACGTATTAGGTTGTAATACATGTAGTGGACAAATAGCGTATACATTATTTTTATCAGTAGCGTCTACTAATTTAAAGAGTAAGATAGTCGTTTGATTAGTTTGTAATTTTCCAATTAATACCATTTTATATATATTAGATTTATATTTTTTATTAATTAATAAAATTTCTTTAAAATATATTAACCCTTATGAAGTTTTTATACCGTCTGTAGATTTCGTAATATAAAAATCATACAATTTATAAAATAGTCGGTTTATAAGAATAATAACTAATAATAAGAATAATAACTAATAATAAGAATAATAAAAATAATAGAATGGGTGCCATGTTTCTCGAACCATACGACTAAATTCATTTATGTCTAATTGACCATTTCTGTCTGCATCAAATTGATTAAAATAATTCACGAAACCATTAATTTCGTGAATTCTCCCCTGGTGTATTAATGATAGTATATCGTCTGGTATAATTTTATCTGTAAATGGATGTGTACCCGTAGATAAATATAATGCTGAGAATTCATTTATACTAATTGCGACGTTATTATCAATATAGTAAATAATGTTTGTATTTCATCAATATTTAAAGACATACTATTAAAATGCCATACAATAAAATTATAATCCTTATTTTCTAAATTTCTGGTGTAGAGAATATACAAAAATTTTCAAAATTTTTAAAATTTTCAAAAAATTCAATAGGGTTTTTAATGTTTGTTAATAGAAAATTATACGCTATATCAAATACTTTGTTGTATAAACGTCTGAAGTTTATTTGTGGAGTTTCATACTTTTTAAATATTTTTAATAATAATTCCGTATTTGCTATAATTTTTGCTAATTTATTAAATTGTTCAGGTGTAATATTCGGACGTAAATCGCGTTTAAGCTCTGATTTCAAAATAGGTAATAATGTATCTTCAATTGCTTTACCAGGATAACACCAATCTGCGTAACTATCAATATTTCTAATATAATAAATATCCATATATGTTGTAACTCTTCCAGTTTTTGATACAATAAATAATGGCATATTTGTTTCGGCACTCGCTCTAATAATTCTATCTATAGAATGATATTCAAGATATAAATATGGACAATAAAATGGTCTTTGAGTATATATAGCATAACCATTATAATATATGTGGTCAATATGTGTTCCTTTAATTGTTAATATATAATCATCACTTTTTTCTTTATAAAGTATATGGGCTAAGTCAATTACTATAAAAGGCATATCAGTCGAAATATGTAATGTATCTCTTGTAAACGTAGACACCGTCACTCTGCCCGATGTATCAGCTAAATCATTTTCTGATAATATATTTCTTAAATCTATTTCAAATTGGTCTAATGACCAATCTGGTTTTATATCCCAACCATGACTTAATGGATCAAAATGATGAATTTCAATATTTCTGAACCGTAATGGTATATTATCAATAATATATTTTCGTAATATACTATTCCAATCATGAACATAATGATTTGGATTATCAAGATAATTTGGGCCATCAGCTATACCAGTAGTAAATATTCTAAATGTTGTTGGATAACCATCATCTACATCATTATGGCAGTAATCATTTGCCAACGTTTGATATTCTTGTGGTGAAATAAGCTTGCCGCGCGGCGTATAATATGCACCTCTTAAATATATGCGATTACATAAAGCATTAGCATAATAGCAATCACCCTGAACCGATACTCGCTCATCAGGATTTATATGTATTAACTCTTCATTTGTTATGGGGTCTAAATCATGTGGTCCTGGCGGAGGATTACACTCGCCTCCTAATTTATTAAAGTTCTTATGTTTAGAACTTTTTTTTTTAAATATTTTTTTTTTTCGTGAAAGAACCATATATATACTATTATCCAAGAAAATAGTTTATATACTGGATTACCAAAAATATGTATCTGTTTTCAATAATCGTAATCTATATAATAGAATTATTCATATAGAATATTTTTTTTATATTCATAAAAATATAATGAGTAAATACATAGATTATTTTTGGAAGTATTTGGAATCTAAAAATATTATAGATATTTGGGGACTTCCTGGAGGAGCAATTTCTGATATAATATCAAAAAAACCGACATCAATAAGTTGGAATAATGTGGGTCATGAATTACAAAATGGATTTTTAGCATCAGTATATGGATATTATAAAAAAAATGTTGGCATATTGTTTACAACAACTGGTCCGGGAATAGCAACTTCTTTGTCCGCGTATATAAATGCGGAAGCTGAAAATTTACCTTTGTTACTTATTAGCACATTTAATCCAATTACAAATGACGATTTTCAGTGGTGGAATATTAAACAAATAGGTGCGACGATAGGTCATTTTTTTTATATAGAAAATAAGGAAGAATTTATTAATAAATTACATGAGGCTTATGATTTAGCAAGACAAAACACAGGAGTTATGTTATTAATAAATATTAATATATTAAATCAACCAGCTGAGATACCAGACACAATTAATAAACAAATTCAGTGTAATGAATTTAAACTATGTAGAAATAAAATTGTAAACAAAATAAATATAAAATTTTGTAATAAAAAATCTTTAATTGTTATAGGTAAAGGGTTATTTTTTAATTATGAAGTGTTAAAACAATTTATTTTAAGAAATAATCTACCATATGTCACAACGTGGAAACAACGATATATAATAGAAAACTCACTATATTGTGGAAGACTAGGTTCACTTGGCAACCATTCGGCAAATTATGCTGTTATAAAAGCATCACGCATTTTAATAATTGGTGATATTTCGGAAGGATTAAATAGTCCATTCTTTTTAAATAAATTTACCTTCAGAAAATTAAATAAAAAAAGTATTGTTTATTTACTTAATAATAAATTGGTTGCTGAAAATAATAATAATATTAATAAAACATTTGTTATTGAAAATTTAGACTATATTCTTAATAGATTAAATTTTTGTCCTAAATTAACTTGGATTGATACTATTACTAATGGAATTAATAATTTATTATTTGACTTACCTCGCACTTCTCAATTAGAAAAATATATATACTCTGCTACACAAGCATATAAAAAAAATAATCTAAATTACGCTGTAACAAGTGGTGTAGGAAATCATTGGTATACACTGGGTAAATATTTGGATATATCCGAACCAAATTTATTTGAAAGTCCTACGAATTGGGCATCGATAGGTATTGGATTAGCCAATGGTATTGGATTATATATGGCTACAAAAAAACCCGTTTGGATATTTGAAGGCGATGGTGGATTTTTATTTGGTTCAACAACATTTTTATATTTATTAGATAATCCAAATTTACCATTGACTGTAAGTATATTTATTGATAAAACGTATTCAGCCGTCGTTCAAACGTATGTTTCAAAACAATTTACAAATAATAATTCTAATAGTGTATCGTTTTCAAGTTGGAGTAAAATATTACCTAATTCAATTATATTTACAAATGAAAATGACTATTATAATTATTTATTACTAAATCCAATCACTGATTATGTAAGATATATACTATTAATTATAAATAATGATGATTTATATGGATCTCTCGTTTATGAAATAAACATAAATGAAAAATATATACTAAATGCCGAAAAAAATAATTTTAATGAAATGATAAACGCACCATATATACTATAATGTATCAACGACCTAATTAGAACAAAGATAGATGGGATTTCCCATAAATATTTTTTCTAACTGTTTATCGAGTACAGTTAAATTTAATACATCTAATATTTTCAAAAATGTAGGATAAAAATCAATATCTTTATTATCAGCTAAAATTTTAATATATTCGAAAAATTCGGTGTCATTTGAAAAAACTTTTACACTAAGACCACTTGCCTTCATTACATAAATATCTATTGGGGCATACCAATTATTTAGATTTAATTTATTTTCATATAATTGATTTATTTTTTTTTCTTCCAGTTTAAAAAAATTTAAAAATTGAATAATATTGCTACTTGTCATGTTTTATACAATTTATATTGAAAAAAAAAATATAAAATAAACTATTATAGCTCTAATTTCTGTTCGGTGTTATTTATTGTTAATATTTTTTTTTTCTTTATATATTGTTTTGGTTCTGCTTTATCAAAAATTATATTATATTTTTGAATAGCACCTTTTGGAAAGAGCTTATCCTTATATAAATTTAATTTTTTATAACATTTGCTAATGGTTACTTCACTTATTTTTGTAGCAGTATGAACTTGAACTTTTGTTATACGCATCTTTAATATACTAGAAACTAAAAATATAGCGCCCGCAGCTATTGATGGTGGTGTATTATCATCAAATACATCTTGACGCATTGCTTCAAAAACCACAAATTGACAAATATATTTTATATCCAAATCTATATTTAAATTACTACAAAAACGATCAATATAATCAAATGGATTTGTGCTATTAATATGTGTCATAGTACACTTAGACTGTTGATACATAATATCCTCATATTTCTTTTTACCTTTAGTCATTTCACTGACATTTATACCAAAAATTTCAGCAATTTCCTTCATTGACCTTGGAACATTATTTTTTTTACAACTAAAATATACACAATTAGCAACAATACCCTTGCGATTACTACCACGACTAATCTTTTGCTCACTCACCATTTTATAATTCGTTTTAGCATCTTCAATTATAATACCGGGAATATTTGCTTGTAAACACCGATTTTGAATATACGTAAAAGTATTCCATAGACTACGTTCTTTATATGGCATGATATTATATTGATGATATTGACGCAATTTACTAAAATCACCACCTTTTGAACCAATAATACTACCTAAACTACTTTCAGGTAATAATGAATTTGTTGGCATACCAACACGATTAGGATCCGAACCCTTTGTATCATTATCACCATAATACCGCCATTCTTGTTCCATATTAAGTTTTATATCTTGTTTCACACCACAATAACGACATTCATAACAACCTTCCTCAATAATTAACGCATCCTCTGCTCCACAATCCGGACAAAATGTTTCATCATAAATATCTATCTCTATACTATCATCCTCTTCAATAGTATTCGACTTATTTGTCTGCTTTAGACTATATAATAAACTAGTTAATTCGTTTTTATTGAAACCTATAGATGCTGTCATACTTATCTTTATATGGTTTACTTTATCTTATCTTTATATCCTTTTAATTTTATTTCAATTTTTTATTCTATATGTAATGCTTTATTAATATTTAAGTTATTGTATTATTTATATTTAAAGTTTTTATATGTTTAAATTAATATAATGGCTCGAAAAAAAAAACAATTATCTATTGTCTTAACAAATAGAAATAAAGAAAATAACACAGATATACTTGATGACGAACCTAGTAATTCATCATTAGAAGAAATAAATCAAGTTAATTTAGAATATAGTGAAAAAACAGTAATTGAAAATAACGAGAATACTGAAGAAATATCTGATAATCTGAAAAATGAAACAAATTATATTGAACCTCACTTATCAAATATAACACTAGATACTCAAATAGATATAATTATTGATACACAGCACCCTCAATTAGAAGAAACCGATACACAGCAGCCTCAACTAGAAGAAGTCAATACAACGCAGCCTCAACTAGAAGAAGTCAATA